>Ga0172379_10002380_pt1 | contig 33442 bp, 29 predicted proteins | sample GrowelOW334metaG_FD_119756 | JGI IMG/M metagenome (GOLD analysis project Ga0172379, IMG submission 119756) | Groundwater microbial communities from an aquifer near a municipal landfill in Southern Ontario, Canada - Groundwater well OW334 metaG | ecosystem: Environmental > Aquatic > Deep...
CGGAGATCGGGGGCGCGCCGATAGTGTCCAAGGGCGTAATACGGGTCGATCCGATATACATAGTGGAAGGCGACGTCGATTATTCGACAGGGAACATAAATTTTCCGGGAACGGTGGCGATCCGGGGAAGCGTGCTGGACGGATTCGAGGTAAACGCCGGCGGCGATGTGATTGTTGAGAACACTATACAGAGCGCGCGGGTGACGGCGGTCGGCGATGTGGTGGTCAAGCGCGGAATTCTCACGAGGGAGAAGGGCCTTGTCGCGTCGGAAGGCAACATTTATGCGAAATTCATAGAGAACTCAACCGTCGAATGCGAGGGAAATGTAATAGTCGAGACGGCGATACTAAACAGCAAGGTCTATTCTAACGGGCGGGTGATAGCGATACAGAACGACGGCGCGATAATCGGCGGACGCATAATCGCGTTCGACCGCATCATTTGCCGCAATCTCGGATCGACTGCGCACGCCGCGACCATCGCGCAGACAGGTTACCGGTTCGAGGTCCAGCACAAGTATCTCGATGGCCTTGCGCGTCTCCATGCCATCCAGAAACAGATCAAGGAAATTCAGAAGAATTACGAATATCTATCCGCCGCCAAGGCGAACGACATGGACAGGATCGGCAAGCTGCGCGGCGACATGATAAAGCTTATCCGCGTTCACGACTCGCTGAAGGAAGAGTTGATAGAGCTCAACAACGGGCGCATATTCAACCAGTTCGCCATGGTCGAGGTCGAGCAGACAATATATCCGGGCGTCAGCATATTGCTCGGCGACATCCGCCACGCGGTCAACAAGGAAGCGAGGTATGCAAGCTTCAAGTGGGACAGCGAGCAGAAAAACATTTATATGTCCTCGTTCGACGAGGTCGGGCAGGGGATACAGAAGAACGCCGCGGCGCGGGCGAAAACCGTGCTGATCATAGACGATTCTAAAGCGGTTCGCAAAACGCTGCGCATGATTCTTGAGAAGATAGGGTTGAAAGTCGTCGACGAGGCGGAGGACGGCCTGATCGGAGTCGAAAAATATAAGAAGCTTCGTCCGAGTCTCGTGACATGCGATATAATGATGGTCAACATGAACGGGGTCGAAACGCTGACGGAAATCCGCAAGGAAAATCCGAAGGCGCGAGTGGTGATGATCACGTCGATTCGCGACAAGAGCAAGATACTCGATTGCGTGATGGCGGGCGCGAGGGACTATATCCTCAAGCCGTTTGTGCCGAGCAGAGTCATAACGGTTATAAAAAACGTTTTGGAAAGCTGAAGAAATGAGCGATTCTTTTTTCACGGACGCCGAACTCGATAATCTCCGGAAGATATCCAAGGAGGAGATCGGCGAACTGATAGAGGAGCTAAAAGGGGAATCCGGCGCCGCCGGGGCAGCGGCGAATGCCTGGGCGGAGGCCGCGCATCGCAAGTTTCACAAAATAACGGGCAGCGCAGGAGTCGCCGGGCTAGTCGAAATCGGAGAGCTCGCGGCTGAGGCCGAGTCGCTGTCGGACCCGGAAAACGGGCCGCCCGACAAGAGCGCGTTCATTCGAATACACAAGATTGTCGGAAGCATCGAAAGGTTGCTTAAGGCTTGAAAATACAGTAGTTGCAGGAGGCGGAAAAATGACAGAGCGCAAAACAACGATGGAAGAACTCGAAATTGAACTCAGGCTGGCAAATTTCAAGCTTGAAGTTCTGCAGGATATAACGATGCTGCTGACGGAGTCGCTGGACCCGCGCCAGACGCTCGATTTCATAATGGACCGAGTGTTCTCGCTCGTCGAGATGGAGGCGGCGTCCGTGCTCGCGTTCGACGATTCCGGCGAACAGCTCGAATTCATCTGCGTGCGCGGAGGAAAAGAAGACGAACTGACAGGCTTCAAAATGGACGCCACGCTCGGAATCGCCGGCAAGGCGCTCGCCGCGGGTGAGCCGATCCTGCTCGAAGACGCTTCCGTCGATCCGGATTTCTTCAAGGAACTCGACGACATTTTCGGCTACAAAACCACTTCGCTGATAGCGGTGCCGATGAAGTTTGCAGGCCGCACGCTCGGCGTTCTCGAAGGAGTCAACATCGCATCCGACGAAGTGAAATCCGCCGCCAGCCTGATCGAGATTTTCGAGTGCCTCGCCTCTCTCATTTCCATGACTCTCGTCACCGCGCGCCTCATGGACCAGTTCGGCGTCAGCAAATTCGAATTGAAATAAACAAACCGGCCGGCGCGCTCCACAACAATTATCAATCGTTAAAATCAGAGTTATATTTCGCATAAATGAATTTTTATGATGGGCGCAGCATGCTGCGTCTCTTGGGCATAATGTCAGAAAGTCAGAATTTCTTCATCGGTTATAATTGCGCGGACTTTCCTGTCGCGATCTGAAGCGGGGATTTCGTCGTATAGCTGAATAGAGAAAGCGAGCGCTGTGAGCGCGGCGTCAGGGCGGAGCGACGCAGCGAATCTGTCGTAGAAGCCGCCGCCGTAGCCGAGCCGGTTTCCGCGCCGGTCGAAGGCGAGGCCGGGCAGCGCGACAAAATCCAATTCCTTTGCCGATAAGGGACGCAGGAACTCCGGTTTCGGTTCGGGGATGCCGAATGCGCCGGGCGCGAGTTCGGCGTCTAAATCCAAAATTTCCGAGGCGAACATTTCACGCTCCGGCATGCGGACGACCGGAACGGCGACTCGTTTGCCCGAGTCGCGCGCGCGCCGGATCATGGCGTCAGTGCGAACCTCGCTGCGGAACGAGACGAAGAACAAAACAACGCGGGCGGCTGCAAACGGCTCGAAGCCGAACAGTCGATTCTCGATAGCCGCGCTGCGTTCGGCGATCTGCGCCGTCGACAGCGCGTCGCGGGCGGCGGCGGCTTTGATTCTGAATTCTCTTTTCCCATGATCGGTCATACGGCGTCCTCCGGGAACGCATCGCGGAACATAGCAGCCGCGAGTTCGACATAGTCGAGGATGTCGCGAACTACGCGGGCGACGCGGACGTTCTCGTGCATGATGCGCACGCGGTCCTTGAGGTAAACGGCTTCGAGCGAGAAACTGCTCGGGTAGGGCGCGGTGCGGAACCGGTCGTAAGCGTATTCGCTTTCGAAAAAGATATCGGTCAGGCTGCTGTGCGGGTGCGTTTTAATTTTCGTTATGTTGACGTCGGCGGCGAAGAGCCTGAGTTTCGCCTGCATGATGAAGTTTTTAAGAGGCGCGGGCGCGGGGCCGTAGCGGTCCTGCATTTCGGCCGCGATCTCCTCGATTTTGTCCGGATCGGAAGCGCCGGTTATGCGCTTGTAGAAAGTCGTCCGGCGCAACTCGTCTTCTATGTAATCCCCGGGAATGTTGGAGTCGGCGTTCAGTTCCACCTCGACCTGTTTGCGGGCGCGCATCGGAACGCCTTTGATTCTTTCGACTGATTCCGCGAGCATTGTCGTGTACATATTGAAGCCGACCTCAGTGATGTAGCCGCTCTGCTCGCCGCTAAGTATGTTGCCGGCGCCCCTGATTTCGAGGTCCTTCAGCGCCAGCCGGTAGCCGGAGCCGAGTTCGGCGAAGTCGCGTATCGCGTCGAGCCGCTTGCGCGAGCGCTCGCTCAGGAACTGTTCCGGCCCGTGGAACAGATAGGCGTACGACTGCCTGTATGAGCGGCCGACGCGGCCCCGCAACTGATAGAGCTGCGCCAGCCCGAAGTTCTCTGCCGACTGCACGATCAGCGTGTTCACGTTCGGGATGTCCAGCCCGTTTTCGATTATCGTTGTGCTGACGAGGATGTCGAATTCGTTGTCCATAAAGCCGATCATCGTCTGCTCGATGGTCTTCTCGTCCATCTGGCCGTGGCAGACCGCGACGCGGGCGCGCGGGAATGCGTTTTCGAGAAAACTTTTAATTTTGTCTATGGAGGCAATGTCGTTGTGGACGAAATAGGCCTGTCCGCCGCGGGCGAGCTCGCGTTCGAGAGCGACGAAAAGCGAGTTGGTGTTCCACTCCTCTACGAAGGTGATGACCGACTTGCGTTCCTCCGGCGGCGTCTCGATCAGGCTGATGTCGCGCAGGCCGATCATGGACATGTTCAGGGTGCGCGGGATCGGCGTCGCCGTCAGCGTAAGAACGTCGACGGCGGTCTTGATCGACTTCAGGGCTTCCTTGTGCTTGACGCCGAAGCGTTGCTCTTCGTCAATAATCAGAAGCCCGAGATTTTTGAAGACGACGTCTTTCGAGAGCAGGCGGTGAGTGCCGATGATTATGTCGATGTCGCCGGCGGCGAGCCGCTTGACGATCTCTTTCTGTTCTTTTGCGGATTTGAAGCGCGATATGACCTCGACCGTGACGGGGAAGCGGGAAAGGCGCTCGCGGAAAGTCTCGCCGTGCTGGTGCGCGAGGATGGTGGTCGGGGCGAGCAGCGCGACCTGTTTCCTGTCGAGGGCGGCTTTGAACGCGGCGCGCACAGCGATCTCCGTCTTGCCGAAACCGACGTCTCCGTAAACCAGCCGGTCCATCGGCCGCGCCCTCTGCATGTCCTCGATCACTTCCTGAATCGACTGCTTCTGATCCTCAGTCTCTTCGAAAGGGAACGACTCCGAAAGCTCGTGCATGAAAATGTTGTCGCCTGAGAACGCATAGCCCTGAATCCGCTCGCGCTCCTCGTACAGCTTGTAAAGGAATGCGGCGAGGTCCTCGACTTTCTTGCGGACTTTCTGCTTGACCTTGCCCCAGCGCGCGGAGTGCAGCGGGTAGACTTTTGGCAGCGAGTTTTCGCCGCCGATATATTTCTCGATCCTGTCGAGTTGCTCGACGGGGACGAAAAGCGTGTCGCCGCGGGCGTATTTGATTCTGTAAAAATCCTTCGCCGCGCCCTCGCCGGTTTTCTGCTGGATCATTCCGTCGTAGATGCCGATGCCGTGATCGATGTGGACGACGTAGTCGCCCTCGCGGATGTCCTCCGGGGCCAGGATGGGGATTCCGTCCTTGGGTCGGCGGTCGCGGGCGGTTTTCTGAGGCGGCTGGCGCCGGAACATTTCCGAATCGGTGAACACGGAGAGGTCGCCGTCGCCGAGAGTGAAGCCGCCCTGCAGGTCGCCTTCGAGCGTTTGAACGGAGGCGATGCCCTCGTCCTCGAGAAACCGTTCGAGGCGTTTTTTGTATTTTGAAATGACGAACACGGCGCCGCGCTCTGTTTCTTTTTTGAGGCGTTCGGCGACAGCGGTCAGGTTCAGCGGCAGCGGCGGCAGCAGAGTCGCGGGAATGGCTGTTTCATCCTCGTCATCCGGCGAGAGCAGGGGATTCAGCGCGGCGGTCCGCATGCCGGACAGGGTTTCCTCTTTGAGGTGGATATGCAGATTTCCCGCCAGCTTTTGAGCGTCCGGGTAGTCGTTCCGTTCGAGCCAGCCGGCCGCCTCGGAGTCGAGCCGCGCGCGGACTTCGTCGCACTGTTGCTTGTTGACAACTATGCGGAAATCGAACCAGCCGTCTCGCAGCGGGTTGGCCGAAGCTCCGAAAACGTCCGGGTAGACGATCGCGCCGTCGAAATTGACGCCCCGCTCGACGAGAGCGCGGAAATCTTTTCTCAATTCCGAGAGGTCGCCTGAGGCGTCGCGAACGGAGGCTTCGAAGCAGGGGCAGGCGAGCAGTTCCGGAACTTTGGAGCTTGAGCGTTGCGTTTCGGCGTCGAAGGAGCGCATTTCCTCGATGGAGTTGCCGGCGAGCTCGACGCGGACCGGGAAGTCGGCCTGAGACGGGTAGATGTCGATCATGCCGCCGCGTATGCAGTATTCGCCTTCGTGCTCGACGGTTTTTTTGCGCTCGTAGCCGGAGAGCATGAGAGAGTCTTCGATCTGAGACATAGAGATCGAATCGCCCTGTTTGAGGCGGAGCGAGAGTGAGCGGAAGAGGTCCGGCGGCATGGTTTTGCGGGAGGCGCCGCCGGCGGTTGAGAGGACCCATTTGTTTTCGCGGTTGCCGCCGTTGTAAAGGGCGGAGAGGGCGCTCAGCCGTTTTCTTCGGCGCTCGCGAACGGCCGCCGTGTTGTTAAGTTCGCACAAGTCGTAGTCCGGAAACGGGATAAGTTCCCAATTGGCGGAGAGGCCTTCGAGTTCGAGAAGGCGCCTCATTTCGCGTTCGAAGAGGTTGAGGCGGTCGTCGTCCGGCAGAATGGTAAGCAGAGAGCCTTTGAAGTCTTCGGCGATCGAGAGACAGAACAGGAGAAGCGCGGCGCCCTGAGCCCCGGCGACGACTATGTCTTTGGGCGCGTTTTCGACAGCGCGCAGCGCGCGGCGTATCGCGCCGTGTTGCCTGAATGTGTCTAACAGGTTCATATGTTTCCCGTGACTCCGGCGCCGCATTGTCCAGCGCCGTTTAGCCTCCAACTAATACATTATAGTCCAATCGGGAATTATCGCCCTCAATGAAATAATTGGGAATGCGTTTTGATTTTATGTTTTGAGAAGCGACGCCGCTCAAATACTGAGCCCGCTTATCGCAGGCGCGCAGGCCGCCGGATCACTGTGGCTTGATTTCGAACACCTTAACGTCGGCCGCGGCGCTGTCTATGATATACAACTTGTAGTCGGCGTCGATGATGATCTGAGCCGGAGTGATGAACGGGAAGCCGAGATCGCCGTTGTCGATGTTCTCGCTGTTATTGCCTATGCGTTTGACGAGCGTTCCGAAAAGAGAGTAGGCGTCGAGCGAGTTCTGCTGCGGGTTGACGACCCATATATTCCTGTCGTAATCGACGGCGATGGAGTGGGAAGTGTTAGGAAATTTAATGTCAGAAAACCGGTCGTCGGATACGGGTTTCAACTGCTTCCCATTCTGCTCGAAGGGAAACACTGTTCTGGCGCGGGAGTCGAGAATATAGATGCGGTTAAAAATATCGATGGCGATGTCGGTGATTAGATTAAAGGGCGGCATGGAAGCTTTGGCGGCGCCGGGAGTTTGATCGCCTTCGGTTTCCGGCGGCCCGATGCGGAGGTCCTGAACTCCCTTTGCGTCGTAGCGCCGGAATTCGGTTCTCGCGCCGTTGACGAGCAGCAGCCTGCCCGCCGGATCGCAGATCGCGTCGGCTATGGAGTCGGGAAGCGGCGCCGGCGCGGTTTTCGGCTCGGCTGGTTTCCCGTTTTCGGCTATCTCGAAAAGTTGTTTCTTATGAACGAACCACACGTGGCCGCTGCAGGAGCAGACGCGGTCGCCCGATTCGAGCGGCTCGTCGAGTTGAAACCGTTTCCACGAGGCGCCGTTGTCGCGGCGATAGATATAGATGCCGTCCGGCGGCCCGGCAAGTATGTACAGGGCGTCTTCCTTGTCGCTCACCGTCATGGAAACAATGCGCTGGAAGAAGCCGATAGCCGGGTTATCCTTTATTTCGTAAAGGCGCTTTGGCGCGACCCACTCCGGCTCCGCGAGACAACGGGAGGCCAGGAATGCGGCGGACAACAGGGTCATGCAAATGAAAGCGATTGTTTTTTTATTCATAATAGTATTTTAACCAAAATTCGACATAGACTCAACCCATTGCCGTCTTCGCAAACAGCCGGCGAGTAAAACCGTTTACATATAATGACGCCGGGCAGGCCGATCTTACACGCAGCCGCGGCGCCGCATGGGAGCGGCATGGCGGCGTCTCCAAGGCCTTGCGTTTCCTAATGGCGGATTCGGGATAATTCAGGTATAATCGAAAAAAGGACGCAAAAGGGGAGCTATAAAATGGAAGAAAAGATCGGGCTGACGATAATCAGTCCGATGTACAACGAGGAAGCGAACGTCGAGAGCACGGCGGCGCGGATCAGCGAGGCGATGGCGGGAATGACGGAGCCGTGGGAGTTGCTGTTCGTCAATGACGGCAGCGTGGACGGCACGCTGGCGGCCGCGCGGGCTCTTGAGAAAGACCGTCCGTGGCTGCGCGTGATCTCATATCAGGAGAACGCCGGGCGGGGTAAGGCGCTGCGAACGGGATTCGCGGCTGCGCGGGGAGAGATTGTGGCTACGACGGACTTCGATCTGAGCTACAGTCCGGACCACCTGCGCCGCCTATACGATTATCTCCGGGCGCATCCTGATGTGGATATCGCGCTCGGATCGCCGTACATGCCCGGCGGAACGGTGCAGAATGTCCCGTTCGTCCGGCACGCGATCAGCCGCGTGGGAAACAAGGTTCTCAGTTTCGCTATGGGCGGCGCGTTCACGACGATCAGTTCGATTCTGCGCGCCTATCGGCGCGAAGCGCTGGAGTCGCTCGACCTGCGGGAGGACGGCAAGGAAATTCACCTTGAGATTCTCTCGAAAGCGTCGGCTCTCGGATTCCGGATCAAAGAAATACCGGCGCACTTGCGGGGCCGCAAAGCCGGAAAATCAAAATTCAAGTTCCGCATCACTTTTCTGACGCATCTGCTGTTCTCGTTTTACGAGCGGCCGATGATAATTTTCGGCGGCCTCGGACTGGTTCTGCTCGCGCTCGGTTTCGCCGCAGGCGTCTCGATCGCCGTCATGCGCTTTGCGGGAACGCTCAACCCGACGCGGCCCCTCGTAACTCTAATGGTGTTGCTGATTGTCGCAGGTTTCCAGGTGTTTACGCTCGGGTTCATCTCGATGCAGATAGCTTCGCTTCGCAAGGAAATATATAAGATACAGATGAATGACCGCCGGCTCGGCAAGCGCGTCCGCCGCGAAGAGGAAACGACGAAATAGGCTTTCGGTTTCAAACTATGAGAGCGATTTAATGGCCGACAATTTCCGGGAAGAAAAGTATGAGATAGAGGGGCGCGAGTTCGCGAAGAGATACGCGGGCGGCGCGGTGACTTTTTATTGCGACGGTCGCGAAGTCGACATAGTCGAATGGAACAGGCTGTTGAACGAAGTGAGGCCGATGTCGCTTGTGGAGAAGCACGGCAATCCGCTTGTGAGAATGAAGGAAGAGCGCCGGAGGCGGGCATTTCTGAAGCTTGCGGGGAATACCGCCGGGGCCGTGGCGGCCGATGTTGGCTGCGAGGAAGGCTGGTTGTCGGAACAGCTTGCGGGCGGCTGCGCAAAATTATACTGTATAGATATCGACGCCGGGGCGCTCGAACGCGCGCGGCGGCGGCTCGCGGGCATAACCGGCGGCGCCGAAACAATTTTTCTCGCTAACGACATAAGAAAGATAGAGCTTCCTGACGATTGTGTGGATGTGTGTCTCGCGTCGGAGGTTCTGGAACATTTGCCGCGCCCCGAGGAGGGCTTGGACGAACTGGTTCGGATCACGCGTCCGGGCGGCCGCATCGCGTTGAGCGTTCCGAACGAGGAGCTTGTGCTGGCGGCTAAGAGGGCGGTGCGCCTGGCCGGACTCGGCCGCAGCCTCGGCCCGCTCAGCGGCGGCATCGCCGTCGGCCATGTCCAGAGATTTACAATTAACAAGCTTCGCGAGCTTTGCGCCGGCAGGGTGCGGCTCGAAACGCTCCGCTTGAGCGCTCCGTTCTTTCTGAATATCTTCGCCGCCGGAACTCCGATCAAGAAATAGCCTTGCAACAAGAGGCTTTTCTGGCGAAACGGCGCATTGAATGAAACGTATTTTCAAACATATATATTTCTATATAGAGGAGTTCTAAATAATTTATATATCCACGCAATGTACAAAATTCCCTGTTTTAGTGGATATTAATAGAAACAACTTCGGACCAGTTTTGCTATGGCAAAAAAAACTGTAAAAAAACAGGCGACAAAAAAACCGTGGGGCGGCCGGTTTAAGGGCGGCGCGGATGCGGATGTCGAGGCGTTCACCGAGTCGGTGAGTTTCGACCGGGAGCTGGCGCTGTTTGACATCGCTCAATCGCTCGCTCACTCCGAGATGCTCGCGTCATGCGGGCTGATCACTAAAAAAGACATGAGTGAGATTCACGGCGGCCTCGGCGAAATCAGTGAAGACATAATCAGCGGCCGCTTCAAGTTCAAGCAGGAACTCGAAGACGTGCATATGAACATAGAAATGCGGCTTGCGGAACTGATCGGGCCGGCGGCAGGAAAGCTGCACACGGCGCGCTCGCGCAACGATCAGGTGGTCACCGACCTAAAGCTGTATCTGCTCGGCGTGTCGGAGGAAATCCGGAGCCGGATTCGGGTCGCGCAGAAAGCGCTTGTGGAGCAGGCTGAGAAGCACGCGGAGACAGTTATGCCCGGTTACACGCACACGCAGCGGGCGCAGCCGGTTCCGCTCGGCCACCACCTTATGGCCTACTTTTTTATGTTCGAGCGCGACGCGGGGCGGTTCGAGGATTGCGAGAAGCGGATGAACACGCTGCCGCTGGGGGCTTGCGCGCTTGCGGGCACTGCGCTGAAAACAGACCCGGCGCGGGTTGCGGGCGCTCTCGGGTTCGCCGCAGTGGCCGACAACAGCATGGACGCCGTGAGCGACCGGGATTTTCTGCTCGAGTTTCTCGCCGCGGCGGCGATCTGCATGAATCACCTGAGCCGCGCCTGTGAGGAGTTCGTGCTCTGGATGTCGTCCGAGTTCAGGTTCGTGTCTCTTCCGGATTCGCTCTGCACCGGCAGCAGCATAATGCCGCAGAAGAAAAACCCGGATGTGGCGGAACTGATTCGCGGCAAAAGCGGGCGCATAACCGGCAATCTCGTTTCAGTTTTGATGATGCTGAAGGCGCTTCCGCTGACATACAATCGCGACATGCAGGAAGACAAGGAACCGGCGTTCGACACCGCGCGCACACTCGCGGCATCGCTTAGCCTGTACGGGAAATTAGTGCGCGGCGCCAAGTTCGACAAGAAGCGGCTCGCGGCCGCGGCCGGAACCGGGCTGATCAACGCGGTCGACCTGACGGATTACCTTGTGTTGCGCGGAACTCCGTTCCGGCAGGCGCATGAAATAGTTGGCAAGCTTGTTTTGTATTGCGTCGAGGGCGGCAAGGAGTTTCGCGACCTGACGATGGAGGAGTTGCGCGCGGCGTCGCCAAAGTTCGGCGACGATGTTTTGCCGGCGCTCGAGCCGGCGGCGGGTCTCGAACAGAGGAAGGGACCGGGAGCTGCGTCGCCCGCCTCGGTGCGAAAGCAGATCAGGAAGGCAAAAAGAATATTGGAGCGGGAAGCGTAATGGATTTTTCCGCATTTATGAATTTTCCGACAGACCTGACTTGGCTGGAAATGGTCAAGGCGGTCATTGAAATAGTTATCATCAGCGTATCGTTTTACTTCATCATAGTGTTTTTGCAGGAGACGCGGGCGGTGGCGATACTGCGCGGACTCGGGCTCTTTCTTATCTTCGCGGTGGTCGCGGGCGTGCTGAAGCTGGACACGATCTTTTTCATAATAAAAAGTCTCGGCGCGGTGATAGTGGTGGCGTTGCTGATAGTGTTCCAGCCGGAGTTGAGGCGGGCCTTGGAGTCGATAGGGCAGCGCGGTTTCTGGCAGCGGCGATTCGCGGGCCTGGAAAAAGAAGACGTCATCAAGTTGATCCATTCTCTGATAGTGACGCTTGAGGATTTGTCCATAGTGAAAATGGGCGCTTTGATAGTGGTGGAGCAGGAGACGCGGCTGGACGAATATACGAGATCGGGGACTGTGATAGACGGAGCGTTGACGCCGGAACTGCTGAAGACGATATTTTTTCCGCACACGTTTCTGCACGACGGGGCGCTGCTTGTGCGAGGCAACCGGGTGATGGCGGCCGGCTGTTTTCTGCCGCTGTCCGAGAATCCGCAACTCGCGCAGGACATCGGCTCGCGGCACCGCGCGGCGCTCGGAATCACTGAAGTCACGGACGCCGTTTCGCTCGCCGTCTCCGAGGAGACCGGCTACATCTCGCTCGCGCACAGCGGAAAACTTATCCGCGATATCAAGCCGGACGCGCTGCGAGAGCTGCTATATTCGATTTTCGTGCCGCAGGGCACCGGTTTCTCTTCGTTCTTCGGAGGCCTGCAGAAGTAATATGAAAAACTTCTTTGTTCACAACTATAAGATAAAAATCATATCGGTTCTGTTGGCGACCGGGCTATGGTGGTTCGTGTATGTCAGCCAGAATCCGAGACTCAGCGCTTCGTTCCCGGTGACGATTAAATACGAAAATCTCGCGCCGGAATTCAAGCTCGAAACTGAAACCAAAACTGTGCGCGTGGAACTGCACGGCGATTCGCGGTCGCTCGAAAATGTAGGGCCGGAAAACCTGCAGGCAAGCGTGGACCTCGAAGGTCTGGAAGAAGGCAGCTACCACGTAGGGATCAAAATTAACAACAGAACCGGGTTGAGGATGCAGATCCGGACGAAAACGGTGGACGTAAGGCTCACGCCGCTCAAGAAAATCGAGCTGCCGGTGGCGCTGAAACTCAGCGGCGAACTGAAGGAAGGCTACAGGCAGGGCGAGGTGACGTATAAACCGATGTCCACGGCGGTTTACGGAGGCGACAGCGCTCTGAAGATCGTGGCGAAGATCGTGGCGGCTGTTGACGTTGGCGGCAGCAAAAAAAGTTTCCGCACGCGGGCGGCGCTGCGGGCGCTCGACAGCGCCGGAGCGACAGTTCCCGGCGTTCATTTGTCGCCGGACACGGTTATGGTTTATGTCGCTATCGAGAGCGCGCAGGGCAAGCCCGCGCCGGTTACGATGCGCTTTAAGGACCCGGAAGCGCAGGCGAATTATCCGACGGCAGATTACTATCCGCGCGAAGTTCTGCTGGGCGGCGATCCTGAAGTTCTGAAAAAAATCAGCGCGGTGTATACAGAGGAATTCGATCTCGGGCAATGCGCGGCGGGCGGCTCCTATCAGGTGAAACTTAAACTGCCGCCTAACGTTACCGCCGACTCTGAGCAGATCACCTTTTCGTGCGATCCTGAAAAAGGTTTCAGCCGCACGTTTTCAGTGGTCCTGCGCGCTATTAATCTCTGCAGCGGCTGCGATGCGATAATTCAACCGGCTGAAATCAACGTGACTGTCACCGGCCGGCCGGATGTCGTCAACAGCCTGACCCAGGCGGGCGTCACGGCGTCGGTGGACCTGCTCGGCATGAAGCCCGGCGAGCGCGAGGTTTCGCCTTATGCGCATCTGAATAAGGCTAACGAGCAGATCAAACTGGAATACCCGACCGCGCCGGTTAAAGCGGTAATAACTAAATCTGTTAAATGACGCCGAATGACGGCGTGAAAATATAGATGTTTATAAAGTCTTCAGATAACAGACATATAGGTTGGGCGGGATCGTTTGTGGATTCCAGCGCGTTTTCCATATCCGGCCGCAGGCCAAAATAGAACAGGGGAATATCAGCCATGCCGAAATCAACAAAAAGCCAGCAGAAAGTGCGTTTCGGAACGGACGGAATCCGGGGCGTCGCGAACATAGAGTTGACGGCGGAGGTGGCGCTGATGGTGGGGCGCTGCGCCGCGCACTACATGTGCAATGTTAAGAACGGATCGCCCGGCCGGGTGATGGTGGGCAAAGACACGCGCGTTTCGGGCGACATGATAGAGGCGGCGCTCGTCGCCGGCATATCGTCAGCCGGATGCGAGGCGTGGCGCGTGGGCATCACGCCGACGCCCGGACTCGCGTTTCTCACAAAGGCGCTGAACGGAGACTGCGGGATAATGATCTCCGCGTCGCACAATCCCGCCGAGGACAACGGCATAAAGGTTTTCTCGGGCGAAGGGCTGAAGCTTGAGGACGAAGACGAACGCGCGATCGAGGGGCTGATCGGGCGCGGGCCGAACGCAATCAAGGTTCCGTCCGGCGACAACGTTGGCGCCTCGTTCGACAAGGGCAACATGGCGGTGAACTATATAACGCACGTGAAGCGCGTGCTGCGCGGCGTGTTCATTGAAGGCAAGATTGTGGTCGACTGCGCAAACGGCGCCGCGTCGCGATACGCGAAGCGGATTTTCAAGGACGCCGCCGAAGAGGTCATATTCATAAACGCCGACGAGGACGGCCGCAAGATCAACGTGGATTGCGGCTCCACCCGGCCGGACAAGCTCGCGCGCAAGGTGCTGAAGCACGGCGCGGCGCTCGGGTTCGCTTTCGACGGCGACGCCGACCGCGTGATTTTCATAGACGAAAAGGGCAATATCGTGGACGGCGACCAGATCATGCTGCTGTGCGCCGGAAGGATGATCGCGGAGAACCGGCTGCCAAAAAAAACGGTTGTGACGACGGTGATGACGAACATGGGTTTCGAGCGGGCGCTGAAAAAAATCGGCGGAAAGATGATCCGCACCGGAGTGGGCGACAAGTTCGTGCTGCGCGAGATGGCGGCGGGCGGCTACAACCTCGGCGGGGAACAGTCCGGGCACATCATTTTTCTCGATCTCACCACGACCGGCGACGGGCTGCTCACCGCCGCGCAGACGCTTAAATACGCCGCCGCGGACAAAACGCCGTTCTCGCAGCAGACCAAGATGAAGCGCTCCGCGCAGTTTCTGAAGAATATCCGCGTTCCGAACCGGGACGCTTTTTATGAAAACGCGAAGATACAGAAAAAGGTGGCGGAGATCGAGAAGCGGCTTGGCGCCGACGGCCGCGTGGTTGTCCGCCCGTCCGGCACGGAGCCGCTGATCCGCGTCATGGTCGAGACCTGGGACCGCGAACAGGCCGAAGCCTGCACGGACGAAATTCTCGAAACCGTCCGCAAGGAACTGAAAGTCGATTAAAGGCAGTAGCGAGCAGCGAGTATCGAGTAGCGAAGGAAAAGATTGTCCCCGAGGCGAGGATCATACTGCAAGAATAAAAGAGAATATTGAATATCGAACAAGGAACCGCAGAATTACGAAGGAAACAGGGATAGAAGTTTGGGATTGGCAGTTGAGGAATAGAAAAAGATAATACTCCAGATAAATATTTCATTGATATCGGAATAGAGTTCGGGATTGCTTCGTCGACAAAAAGCGTCTCCTCGCAATGACGGCGGGAGGCGGATTTGAAATGCGGCCTTGCAAAAAATGTGTTACGCATTGGCAATAGAGATTCGGCAAAACAGTTTTTAGAATTGCGACAGCGCTAACACGCTCCCTGTGCAGATTACTTTTCCACCCTGCGGATGAATTCCGCAACCCGCCGGAAATATTCATTTCCGGCAGTTATGTATGTGTTGTTGTGGTCTGCGCCCGGTATAGGATAAAACTCTTTGGGTTCCGTAGCTTCTTTGAACAACCGCTGCCCGTGAGAGATCGAGATCATCGTATCGTTTTCGCCGTGTATTATCATCTTCGGCGCTTTTATACTGCCGATCTTGCTTATGGAATCGAACTTTGTGCATATTAATTTCTTTAAATGCGGAATGGGAAACAACTCGCCCGCTATTTCCGGCATGCTCGTGAAAGTGGATTCGAGAATCAGGGCATCGCACTCCGCCCCGGACGCCACATCCACCGCCACCGCGCCGCCAAGCGAGCGGCCGAACACGATGACTTTTTTATCCGATTTTCCGAGCCTGCGCCGCAGTTCCTTCATAGCCGCCCGCCCGTCCATGTACAGGTTTTTCTCATTGGGACTGCCTTCGCTTTTTCCATACCCGTGATAGTCGATAATGAAAACGTCCACACCAGCCTGGTTGCGCAACTGGATTATATTGTCCAGCCTATCGGATATGTTCCCGGCGTTACCATGAAAAAATAGAATAACTGATTTCGCGCCCTTGCTCGGCACATACCAGCCATGCAGCTTCACTCCGTCTTCCGCTCTGAAATAAACGTCCTCGAATTCAATGCCAAAATCAGATGGCAGCCCTGTGAACTCCCGCGAAGGGTAATAGATAAAATGATTTTCCAGAAACGGAATCCCTATTATTATAGCGATTGAGGTAACAGCGGCGATACATATTAAGCCGAATATCACCAGTTTTGCTTTTCTGTTTAAATTGCTATTGCTCATTATGAAATTAATCACAGGCTATTCTTATTTGAGTGATTTTCCATTTGCCGTCAATCTTCTCAAAAAAATGGCTAATCCCGCCGCAGCAGTCGAAGCCGCCTATATATACTTCATACCCTTTATCTGTATGGGTAATGGTCCTTTTGCTCAAAAATACTTCATGTGGAGTATCGCATTTCGGAAGTTCATCGCGGCAATTCGCGGACTCGCTACTGTAGCAGGGAAACCTTCCCTGAATACAAAGTTTCCCCCAATCGTACACGCTATCGCCACAATACGAAACTGCCAAATCCGATACAAGATCCATAACATCCTTATTATTTCTACCGTGTACTCCTTTGTAAATAATGTCATCGCACCAGCCATCGAGCTTAACTTTTTCGTTCAATAATGAAAACAAGTACTTGTCAGCATTTTTATTATGATTGTTTTCCTGTATTTCATTATCGGAAAAAGATTTGATACAATCTTTTTCTACTCGGGAATATATATTATCCAGAATTTTATAAATGTCAGCGCAATCCGATGATTTCTCCAAATACTCAAAAGAAACCCAGCCTTTCGGATTAGACAATAATATCCAGTCATTATCATTTTTGCGCTTTATGGTTTCAGTTGCCATTACACATCTTCCATCGCGGAGCAGATTGAAAACACTTTTATTAAGCGAGGGACCGACTCTCAAGTTAAGTCTCTGATCTTTAAACTTCATTTTCACAATATAGGCTGTATCTGCATGAGAGGAAACAGGACATGATACAAGTGCAAGAAGAAGAACAAAAGCTGTGGTTGTTGATATTACGCCCCGAAAATTCGCGCAGAAATAAGCCATATTCATCACATTTTATAAAAATTCATTCCCATTATCTTCAATTGCTTGTTCACTATAATTATGACAGTAATAAAGAAAAACCACAAATTACAGATTTCCATTAATTGTCATCGTTTTACGAAGCGTTGCGCATTCTTATTGTCAAATTGCCAGGTCAGGCAGCGTAAATATCCATGTCCCTGTTTTTCGCCAGTATGTTTTCTTCCCAATGCTTGTAATAATCCGGATTTAAATATCATTATATGATGAAACGAAACGGCGGTTTAGATCGGCGAGGCAAAGGATCCGGAAATGATAACCAACATCAAGAGGGCGGCGGCGACAACGATTGTGATTCTGGCGGTTTTGGCGGCGTTCCAAGCGCGGGAGTTGGTTGCGCAGGCGCAACAGCCGGCGGCGCCTGCTGCCGCTGCCGAGGCGGCAGGCTTCCGCATCGTGCCGGTCTGGTTTCACGTGCATTCAAAATTTTCCGGCGATGACGGCAGCGAATCCACAACGAACATAGCGGAATGGCTGAAGGCCCGAGGCTATATGGGCGTCGTTCTCACCCCGCATTCCGACGGCCTTTCGTTTCCGGCTTTCAAGGCGGAAGCCGAAGCCGGGAATTCTCACGATTTTATTGTGGTCACGGGCCGCGAGATCTCTACTCAGAACGATAAAGAGTTCACCGATCTTGTGATGTGCCACCTGAACGCGATCAGCGATTCGGACGATCCGCCGGCGCTGGACCGCAAATACCGAAGCGAACTGCTGCCGGGTCTGATAAAGGAACTCGACGCGGAAAACGCGGTTTATATCTGGAACCACCCGTGGGCCTGCAAACAGTGGGAACAGTATTCCGGAATGTTCAAGGGGATCGAACTTTTCAACGACATCGGAGTCGATTATCAGTCGGGGAAAAACTACAATTTCAACACCGGCATGTATCTGAGCGGCCTGAAGCGCGGCGAGAAGCAGTTCGTTGTTTCCGGTATAGACATGCACACGATGCTGCAAGCGACGCTCGGCGATTTCACGACTTACATTTTCCCTGACGAGTTCAATCACGATTCACTCGTGTCCGCGATTCGCAACGGATACACCGTCGCAGCGTTCAACGCAAAGATCAATTCGCTGAATATGAGGCCGTCACTGGCCCCGGTCGCGACCGCAGGAAATGCGTTCGGGATCAAAGGCTCTGTCAGCCTGAAAATGGCTGGCGGCCCCAAACCGTCGATTGTGATTTACAAAGGCGGCGAGAAGTATATGACGCAGTCTCCCGCGATTCTGACGCGCGCTTCGAAGTCTTCCAAGGGATACTCTCAGTTCGAGTTTTCATTCGGAGACAAGCTGGCTCCGGGCGAGTCGGCGTGTTACGCGTTTGAAATTCCGCACTATATGTTCTCGTCGCCGTATTGTTTCGAAGGCGGGAAATAGAGTCATAGGGCGTGGCATTGGGCGCAGCATGCCGCGCTCCTACAAAATATCCATCTCTTATTTGTTATCAGCGCGATAAATATCCGCGCGCTTGAACATGCGGTAAATCCGCGCTATCATCATAATTAATAAACATATCCTTAAATTGAGCGGCGGAGTGAGAGTATGAGCGTTAAAAGCTCTTATCCGGAAAGCGGTTCGGTCTCCGACTTTGAAGTCGACGCGAAATGGTTTCTCGCGAGAGGCTGGAGAGGCGTATTCTTTGTTGTCATAGCGGTGATTGTCGTTTTTGTGACGTTCAACTCATTGTCGGCGATTTTCAACAGAGAAATGTATATTCATGCGTTCGGAACGGAACTGCGTTTTCAGCCGATAAACCGGAGGGTCGAAGCGTCGGCGAGCTGGATTGTTCCGCTTGTGATTTTGGGTGTATGCACGGTGTTAAACAGGGTTGTCGCTAACGCGGTAATGAAGAAAATCGCGAGTCTCGAAAGCAAGAAGAAGGCGTTCGACGCATTTGTATACTTCGGAGAATGCCTGTCCATATTGACGCTGAAATTTTCGGGCGGCGTCGAGTCGCCGATGTATTTGTACTTTTTGGGGCACATAGTGGCGTTGAGCTCGGTGGTGACCTCGAAGACGCTGGCGAAGCACATCGTGTTTCTGAGCGTTATGTTCGCATTGCTCGCGGTGTCCGAATATTCGGGGCTGATAGCGCACACGGATTTGACTTCCCCGCCGATATTTTTCTACAGGTCGCCTGAGTACGTCTATATAATAACGCTCGGCGTGATCGGATACATGACATACATCGGGGTCAGTTCCTCCAACATATTCAGGAAATTCTTCGAGCGGGAAAAGGCGCTGGACATGGCCTTGAAGTCGAAAATGGAAGCAGACCTGTATCTGGATCTGATGTCTCACGATATAACGAATTACAATCAAACGATACTCGGGAACATAGGGTTGATAGAGAGAATGAAGCTGTCGGACGGAAGGCAGGAAAGGTATCTCGGCATCTGCAAGCGGCAGGTGGAGAAAAGCGAGAAGCTGATAAGCAAAGTAAAGGCGTTCGCGCAGGCGAGCGCGATCGAGGAGGGCGATTTAATGCCGGTGGACATAGACTCGGCGATAGCGGAAGCCGTGGACAAGGTCTGCCTGGATTATCCGGAGAAAACGATACATGTGGCATGGGAGGAAGCTGCGGGAAGAATGGTTCGGGGGGACGAATTGCTCGTCGCCGCGTTGGCGAATGTCATGGAGAACGCGGTCAAGCATTCGAAGCGCGAAGAGACGCGGATTGAAATCGGCGTTTCGAGGCAGCCTCGCGGCGCGCGGAAATTTTGGGAGATAAGAGTTCAGGATGATGGGCCGGGAATACCGGACGAGCTGAAGGAAAAGATTTTCGAGAGATACACGAAAATCGGTTGGGAAAAAGCGACGGGGCTTGGCTTGGCGTTGGTAAAGGCGGTTCTGGATAAATACGGGGGAAGCGTGCGCGCCGAGAATCGGGTCGAGGGAAGTCCCGATGCCGGAACAGTTTTCATCATAGCTATTCCGGAAGCGTAAGGAGAGTGGGCATGAGATTTTTCATAGTGGAAGACGAGCCTGATGTCGCGGAGATGTATGCCGAAGCCGTCAGGTTTTGCGGCCATTCCATTTTGGGAATCGCTTATAACGGAGTTGAAGCGGTTGAGCAGTACGCAGGTTTCGTCGAGCCGCCGGACGCCGTCATTCTCGATCACCGGATGCCGTTGAAGAGCGGACTCGAAGTCTGCCGGGAAATGATCGCGATGAATCCGCGCGCGTTGATCATCATGGCGAGCGCGGACGAGAGTGTGGAACGCGAGGCGCGCGCGCTGAACGTCGCCTCATTCAAAAAGAAGCCGTTCACCATAGACAGATTGATCAATAACATCGACAAACTTGAGAGTCGTTTGGCCAGAAAATAAATCCCTATAAAAAAAACCGTGTTGACGCAACTCGGACTGATGCTCATATTGCCGAATCCGGGTTAATGTCGCGCTATTTTTTTTGTGCGTTATAATATCCGATAACAAATTTGACGCGAAGGGAGCGGCTAATGAAAGATGGCAACGGAGACGCGGGCAACATATCGAGAAGAGTTTTCATCAAGAGCGCGGCGAAGACGGTCGCGGGACTGGGCGCTCTGCCGTTGATCGGCGAAACGGCTTTAGGGGCGGATGCGGCAGGGGCCGCTGCTGCCGGAAAAGACGCGCGTGTGTGCCTCGTGCAGTCGAAGACGCCGATAGTAAAAGGCGACGAAGCGAAGGCGATTTTCAAGCGCATGCTGGACGAAGGAGTGAAAAACATTGCCAACGGCGGGAACGTCGATAAGTATTGGCGCGCCTCGTTCAAGCCGGACGATCGGGTTGCTATAAAGGTAAACGGATTCGGTTACAAAGGGAATTGCGGCTCGCTGCTCGCGGGGGCGATCTGCGAAAGGCTCAAGGGCGCGGGCGTAAAGCCGGAAAATGTCGTAATTTATGAAAACAGCGACGGAAGCCTGAAAGGCTCCGGATACAAAATTAATTTCGACGGTCCCGGTTTCCGCTGCTATGGGACGGACCGCGTCGGCCACATGGAGAAGGCGATTAAGTCGGGCGCCTGCGAGGCCCGCTACACGAAGATACTCGAACGCTGCACGGCCCTGATCAATATGCCGACATTGAAGTCGCACAACATGGCCGGCGTGACGATAAGCCTGAAAAACCACTACGGCTCATTCAGCAACCCCCGCGATTATCACGGCAACGATTGCGACCCGTTTATCGCGGATATTAACACGGCCGATATCATTCGCAATAAAACGCGGCTGGTGGTTTGCGACGCGGTGAAGGTTTTGTTCTGCGGCGGTCCGGACTGGGTTCCGGCGTGGACGGCGGATTTTAACGGGATACTCGTCAGCGCTGATCCGGTGGCGCTGGATTCCATAGGTTATAAGATAATCAAAAAGCTACGCAAGGAATCGGGGATAAGGCCGCTGCCTTATAATCCGGAGCCGAAACAGATCAAGACCGCCCAGAAGAACGGCATAGGCATAGCCGACGTGAACAGAATCGATTTTCAGCAAATAATGGTGTGACGCGAATAATATTATGAAATGAAGACGGAAGGGGGCGACTGGCAAATGGGATGTTTGGCTATCGGATGTTTCGGGGCTTTGCTGGGACGAATCGCCGTTCTCACGCTATGGATAATCGGCTGGTTCGGCCACGCGAGAATAGGTTTTATCTGGCTTGTCGTCGGTTTTTTGTTCGCGCCGTTGACGGTGATATGCGTCGGTTGCGTCAACAACTTTTTTCAAGGCCATTGGGGATTCTGGCAAATCGTGGCGCTTGTATTTTGCCTGATGTCCGATCTCGGCGGAAACGGCAGTTCTGCCGCGAAGTCGAGAAAGCGGCGATGAGCCCCGGTTAAATAGCTTATACGCAATCTGCTGAATTTTACCCGATCAGCTGAGTCTGGTGATTACGGGTTGTTTGCGATCCGGCGTCTTTTTGAATTTGTATTTCGGATAGCCGAGAGTGAAAAGAGTATGCATTTGGCGGTTCCCCGGAATTTTGAGCGCGCGCTTCACCACTGAGGGCGCCCCTATGGCGTAGCCGCTGATGCACACGCCCATTCCCATTGAGTAGGCGAGCATTCTCATCGCTTCCTGAGAAGTAAGCGCCGAATCTTTTCCGAGAATATTTCCTTTTGAACTTGTTATGGCTATCACGCACGGAGCGTCGTGGAATATCGTGTCGTTATCGGCGTTGTATTCGGCCACTTTTCTTTTCATGTCGGAAATTGATCGTTTCAGATAAGCGCCGAGTCCGGGGTTGAAAATCGAAATTATTTTAATCACCGGCGCGCGAAGCGCGAACAGCAGCATCCGGTAATGCGCGACAAGTTGTTTTGAGAGATCGGCGATGATTTTCCGGTCGGCGATGACAATGAACTGCCTGTCCTGCGCGTTGTGTTCGCTTGCCGCCATTGCGCCCGCTTGAAGAAGCTTTTCGAGAGTTGCCTCAGGAACCGGCTTGTTCAGATAATGCCTTATCGTTCTCATCGAGTAAAGCAACGCTTCAACAGAGTTGGCGCCGGGCAGGGCGCCCGTATCTAAAGTCTGAAAACGGGACATGTCCATGCCGCTATGGACGATGGCGCCGGCGGGACATATCGACACGCAGTGTCCGCATTCGGCGCATTCTTTCTCGTTAACAACGCTCGGCGCCTCGCCGTTTTTTCCCTCGGCAAAAACATGGCTCTCGCAGCAAATCGCTACGCAAAGGCCATCCCGAAGGCACTTCTGCGCATCAATCTCAATTTTGCCCAAAACGGTTATCCTCTTTCACGCTTATCGCTCAAGCGATTTTCATAGCGACACACATATTGCGTTTATTATAGACATACAGGAACATTTGACGCAAATATTATATTTCGCATTAACATAGTGGATTTCGCGGCAAAGCCGTTACAAGCGGCGTTATTTTTTGTTGCTCATCAAATAGATTTTTAGAAGGTCGATCGGGTGAAGGAGCGTCTTCCCGTTGCCTTCCTCGTCCCATACGCGTTTATAAAAATCGCATTCCTTGCAATCACTTATCTTCGATGCGTAGCTCCCGCAGCCTTTCCCCTTGCACATGGTTCCCGCTATTACCCAACACGCTCGCCCTCCGTTGACGCCTTCGTGCACTTCATCCATTTGCGTGGTGGAAGCTGTCGGGCATTCTCCCTCCGCGCCGACATTTTTTCCGCCGGGCTCCCGGCCGCATTTCATAACTTCCCAGCAGTTTAATTTTTTGTCCATAATAAACTCCCTCACAATTACAAACAACCAATTTCTACTTTGTGTTCCTTGGCGGCATTAATATACGCGTCGGCCAGCTCCGCCTTTAAGCTCTTGTCATTGTTCGCGCATTCGATTATATTCAAAGTCTCATATCCTAAAGGCGAGGCTCGGAATCCGGATAATATAGTCGCGCCACAAAGATGAAAAGAGGTTGATTCGTATGTTTTCATGGCTCGTTCCGCAGGAAAAGAAATTTTTCGACTTTCTCGAACAGTACGCGGATTTGACGCGCGAATGCTCGGAAAAGATGATTGAATTGTTCGCGGACTTCGGCAACAGAGAGGCGAAGTACAAAGAGATAAAGAGCATCGAAAGCAGGGGCGACGACCTGATGCACAAGATAGTGGAAGAGCTGAACTCGACATTTATTACGCCGATAGACCGGGAGGACATTCACGAATTGGCCAACCGGATGGACGACATTCTCGACTTCAGCGAGGGCGTGGCTGAACGCGTGATGATGTTCAAGCTGACAGAACCGACGCAGACTCTGCATGACTTAGCCGACATACTGCACCAGTCGGCGAAGGAGCTTGCGGCGGCCATGCCTATGATGCGTACACATAAGAAGTGGAAGGAAATGAAAGTTCATCTTGTGGAGATAAACCGTCTTGAGAACGTGGGCGACCGGATCATGCGAAATACGCTCGTCGAGCTGTTCGAGACGAAAGACGCTGTGGAAATAATAAAACTGAAAGAAATCTACGAGTGCATGGAGGAGGCCATCGACAGGTGCGAGGACGTGGCTGAAATCCTCGAAAATCTCGGAGTGAAGAACGCATAAACCAGTGGAACAAACCTCATTCGCATTCATTGTATTCATAGTCGCGGTCACGCTGTTTTTCGAGTATCTGAACGGCGTTAACAATGCGGGGAACTCGATAGCGACAGTCGTGTCGACGCGCGTGTTGTCGCCGAGAGCGGCGGTCGGACTCGCGGCGTTTTTCAACTTCGCCGCCGCTTTCATATTCGGGGTAAAGGTTGCCAACACCGTCGGCAAGGGAGTCGTTGACCCCGGCTCGGTGACGGCGCTCGTTATATTCGCCGCCGTGATAAGCTCGTCGCTGTGGGTTCACTTCTGCACCGTGTACGGCATACCAATCAGCGCCTCGCACGCGCTCATCGGCGGCCTCATCGGCGCCGCCGCAATGAGCAAGGGTTTCGGCGTCCTCAAGATCGCCGGCATTGTTAAGATATGCTCGTTCATTTTCATAGCGCCGATGCTGGGGCTTATTTTCGGTTTCGTGAATATGATAGTCATCTACTGGCTGTTCAGGCGCGTTCACGCGCAGAAGGTGGACAAGATATTTCGAAAGCTTCAACTCGTTTCCGCGGCGCTCTACAGCCTCGGGCACGGGACGAACGACGCGCAGAAGGCGATGGGGATAATAGCGATCCTTCTTTTTTCGACCGGCAGGCTCGGAGCGACATTCTACATCCCCTGGTGGGTGATACTGGCTTGCCACGCCGCGATCGGCATCGGCACGATGATGGGCGGCTGGAAGGTCGTTAAAACCATGGGCACGAAGATAACAAAGCTTCAACCTGTGGGCGGTTGCGCGGCGGAGACAGCGGGCGCGATAACGATTTTCGGCGCCACCGCTCTGGGCATCCCGGTCAGCACGACTCATATTATCACCGGCGCCATTATGGGCGTCGGCACAACGCGCGGGCTCTCCTCTGTCCGCTGGACTGTGGCGCGCCGCATCGTATGGGCATGGGTTTTCACCATCCCCGCCTCGGCGATTGTTTCCGCAGCCACTTTTTTCGTTTTGAAATTATTCTGATCCTTTCCCCAATTCGCAGGCGAATATTGCCCATCGCATATTTCCGGCGCGCGATATGCTTATCCCCGCTTTTGCTTTCCGTGGCTGACAACCCGATTATTATGTTAAAATACCGGCAGAGCCGATCTGAATGTGAAAATGCGAGGCTCCTATTAAAGAGTTCGGGAATGACGGGATCAATTTCATAAAATGAGAAACAAACGAAAAAATCCAGCGGAAAAGAAAGTCTCGCGCAGCCGCAGACCGCCGCGTGTTTTTATGATTATCGCGGCATTCTTACTGATTTACTTCGCAAACGCGCGCCTGCACTCTTTCGCTTATGAGCGTTTGCTGAACGGCGACACGCGCGGCGCGGTAAGGTTCGCGAAGCTCGTGATCCCGGTCGAGCCGAATTTCTGGATACACCGCGGCAATATGGGACGCGGGAGGCTCATCAGCTCATTTCGCGAAACAGGCGAAATGATTGAACACAAGCGGCTCGCCTGGACGTTTGATACGTCCGGGCCGGTAATCTCTTCTCCGGCATACGCGGACGGCGCGGTATATATCGGCGGGAACACGAATTACCTTTACAAACTTGACGCGCGCACGGGGCGCCTGATCTGGAAATACGACGCCGAAGGCGACATTGAAACCCGCCCGCTGATTGTCGGGAAAATTGTTTACGCAACAGCGCATTCCGGCATTCACGCCGTTAATGCTGATACGGGACAGCGCATCTGGAGCCGCAACCGGCCTTGGAACGAAACTTATCCGGTTTATAGCGGCGGAAAGGTGTTCGCCGGCGACCAGAAGGGCGACGTAAGCGCGTTCGACGCGGCGACCGGCAAAGTCCTCTGGACGTTCGCCACCGGCGCCGAAACGCAATCCGGGTTTGTCATTTTCAAAAACATTCTTATTTACGGATGCATGGAAGACAAGGTTTACGGACTCGACACGCGCACGGGACGTAGGATATGGGAAACAAAATGGATCAGCAGGAAGATTCCGAAAGAGAAAATCTATCTAAAGGCAAGCCCGTTTCTGATGGACGGAATTGTTTATATCGGCGACGGCGCGGGCCGGTTCGTAGCGCTTGACGCCGCGACCGGCAAAACCATCTGGACGCGAAAACTCGGCGGAAAAATTGAAGGCATCCCCACCGGCCGCGACGGCATTACGCTAATCGGCGTTTACAAAACGCCGGGACGCCTGTTTGCGCTCAACGCGAAAACGGGGAAGACCGTGTGGGTTCTATCCAACCTCGGCCCGATCGAATCCGGACCGACGCTCGACGGAGACACCGTCTATATCGGTTCGCATTGGGGCCATCTGTCCGCAGTCCGGTTCAGGGACGGCAAACTGCTTTGGCAATTCATCACGGGTTGGGATATCGACAAATCGACGCCGGCGGTTGGCGGCGGGCTCGTTTTCATAGGAAGCATGGACGGCAGGGTTTACGCGCTGAAAACGCGCGGCAATCCCGAAATTGATGGCGGCTTGAAACATAGGGAGATTCTGAACAAATGAAAATATATTGCAAAATAGCGTGCAGCGTTTTGGTGATTATCGGCTTTTCATGCGCCTATCAGTCAGCGCGCGCAGGCGCCGCGGCGGCTATCGAATATTATGTTGCGGCGAGCGGCGGCGATTCCGCCGACGGGAGCGCGGCGCGGCCTTTCAAAACTATCGAAGCCGCTAAACGGCAACTCGACGCGATTGTCAAGAACGGCTTCGAAGGCGATGTTGCGATTAATATCGCGCCGGGAACTTACCGTCTCGACGCGCCGCTGGTTTTCGAGAGCGGCGTTTACGGCGGCGGAAAGGCGAATATCGTTTTTCGGGGCGACAAAAGCGGAGGAGTAATTGTCTCCGGGAGCCTCGCGATAACCAACTGGCAACCTGCGGGGAAAAACATCTGGTCGGCTGACGTAAAGGGCGTTTTAGGAGAAGGGCGCGCCATCAGGAATTTATATAAAGACGATAAAAGGCTCACGAGAAGCAGGCAGCCGAACGGCTGGCAGATGTTTAATATCAAAGCTGTTGAAAACCAGGAGTCGATCGTAACGCTTAAGCTCCCAATTCCCGAAAAAATAGCGCCCGAAGATAAAGCTGAGCTCATCGTTCTTCAAAACTGGAGCATATCCAAAACGCTCATCGACCATAGCGACGCGGCGGACGCGGGCAGGCTGTATTTAACTGCGAGCGCCGGGTTCACTGAGCATCCGGCGCTGATTCCGAAGGCGGGGATGTCCTGCTTTCTCGAAAACTCAAAATCGTTTTTGGACTCGCCGGGCGAGTGGTATCTCGATGAAAAAGCCGGGACGCTGTATTACTTCGCGTCGGAAGGCGAAGACCCCGGCGCCGGCGGTCTCGTCGCGCCGATTCTGGAAAAACTGGTTGTAATAACCGGAGACGGGAACGAGTCGGTTAAGAACATCAGCTTCGAAAACATTTCATTCCGGCATACTGATTTTTTGCTTCCGGGCAAAAAATATTCAGGGCTTCAGGCGAGCTTCTACACGCGCGAGGAGAGAGACCCGATATATTCCGAACCGGCGGCTATCGAACTGTCTTTCGCGGAGAACATTGTTTTCAAGGACTGCTCGGTCGCGCATACCGGCGCGTCCGGAATCGGGATCGGCGAAGGCGCGAGAGGCAACAGAATCGAAGGTTGCCATTTGTACGACATCGGAGGCAACGGGATAAACGTCGGCCACAGAATACGGCACATGCCGGTTCCGCCTCCGGGAAGCCCGCCGCTGACGAATCTTTCCGCTGATTGGGAAAAGCCGGAACTCGTTCCGAGGAACAATGACGTCAGCCGGAATTTTGTCGAATATTGCGGAATGGTGAACTACGGCGCGGTTGGAATTTTCATGGCGCACTCGCAACGAACGCTGGTCTCCGCCAACACGGTGGCGCACATGCCGTATACCGGCGTTTCCTTCGGGTTCAACTGGTCGCCCAAAGAGACTTCCACAAGAGGGAATGCGATCGAGTACAATCACATTTACGACGTGATGAATGTTCTGGCGGACGGCGGCGGCATCTATACGCTTGGCTATGAGCCGGAAACCACGATAAGCAGGAATTTGATTCACGACATTCACAGGTCAAAACACACATTCGGCGGCGCCCCCAACAACGGTATTTTTTTCGACGAGGGAAGCGCTGGAATATTTGTCGACCTGAATATTATTTACGGATTGGAAAAAAGCGCCTTTCCGTCGACCACGGAACCTGTAAGATTCAACAACACGAAAGAAAGCAACATGAAATGGGGAACGAATTATTTCGGCATTGGCCCGAAGAACAAGAAGTATCCGAAGGAACTGGCGGAAGAGATACTCGATAAGGCCGCCCCGGAAGACGCCCGACCGTAGGGGCGCGGCATGCTATGCCCGATGCGTTTTAAACATCTTCACGTCGAATCCTATTTCCAACTGGAATTGAAAACATAACAATAAATTTCCATTGCCTATAACGCTGACTTTTTTATATAATTCTTCCGATGTATCGTAGGGGCGTAGCATGCTGCGCCCAATGCATGTAGGGGCATAGCATGCTATGCCCAACATACGAAGGAGACAACCCATGTTGAAAAGAATCTACATCATACTGTTGGCGCTGCTCGCGATAACCGCGGCGAACGCTTCGGCGACGCCGGTAATAAAGGTAAATGACATCCAAAGCCCATTGCTGAACGCGCCCGTCATAGTTCTGCGCAGCGGCTCGTTCGATATCGTTATCGCAGGGAACAAGGCGATAAAGCAGGCGACGCTGACTGATTCAAAAGACGCGGCGTCGAAGGTTGCGCTTTCGGTCGAGGGAACGAGCGCTGTCGATGGCGGCTCTAAAACGGCAGTAAAAGTCCCTGGCGACACGAAAGAGGCGCTGTACGACCTTACCGTCACATTCGCCGACGGCTCGACCGACACGCAGCCGCACGCGGTGAAGGCGATTGCCGAATTCAAAAAGAATTTCGATTTCATACATTTCACGGATATGCATTTTAACACCGGCGCTAAGGAGCAAAACGAGGCGCGCGCGAAATTTCTCGAAAGCATGTCGGCGGCCAAACCGGAATTCATTTTGTTCTCCGGAGACCTCGGCTCGAATCCGGCCACTTATGATGTTGACTATCCCTATGGATACGGGCAGCTTGTCGCTCATCTGAGCGCGCCGATTTACACAGTCCCCGGCAATCACGAGTTGTACATCGACAACAAATTCAATCCGCCGATCAACGGCATGGATTACTGGAACGCGACATACAAAACCGACCACATGTCGTTCGATTACGGAGACCTGCACGTCGTGGGCATAAACAACTTCGACTGGGAAGCGGAGTTCCGCGACAGGTGGGATCCGGACCTCGCTCTTTTCGGAACGCAGGGACTCGCGCGCATCATGCCCGCGCAGTGGGAATGGCTTGTGGAGGATCTGAAGAGCGCGAAGGGCAGGGTGAAAAGCACGGTCGCATTCATGCACATACCGCTTGAGACATTCGCCGGCGGCAGAACGATCGGCTTGAAGAACCGGAAGAAAATATCCGGCCCGAACGTCAAGCAATTCACCGGCCTCATGAACGAAAACGGAGTCAGCCACGTCTTTGTGGGGCACATGCACTGGAACGAGGAAAAGGAATACGGAGCGCTCAAGCAGATAATGACGCTCACCGCCGGAAGCGGCGGCGACCCCGAGTGGGGCTACAGGATAGTCCATGTGAAAGACGGCCGCGTCACCGGCTGGGACATGAAACAATTCATTCCCGCCGGCACGGACCTGAAACCGGAATAAACCGAACGCTCTATCGCTATTCCTTCGGAAGCGAAAATACATTCTCTAATTATATGACCGCCTTAGCGACTAAGCCCTCGAACCGGGACGTTGCGTATGTTTCGGGATGCATTTATACTTTATCTGGAAATATTGTTCGAGAGGTGTTCCGCTGAAAATCAAAGTGGTAATTCATGAAGCTGAGGAAGTCGGTTTCTGGGCGGAAGTTCCGGCGATTCCCGGTTGCGCGACTCAGGGTGAAACCTTCGAGGAATTGCTTCAGAACATCTATGAAGCGATAGAGGGTTGCCTGTCGGTGGACGCCACGCCCGCGGACGGTTCCAAGCCGGGCAGAATTCTGGAAATCGCCGTATGAAAACTTTTTAATAGAAAGAATTTACTAAGATATTAGAAAAAAATGGCTGGGCCTTGATGAGGGTTAGAGGCCGCCATAACATTAAAAATGTCCGGACTCAGCGAAGAAGATATCATATAAAAAGCGCATAACCTTTAATGGAGTAACGAATGAGAGTCATTCGCTTTTCACTTCTAATTCTATCAATCATCTTTTTGTTTTCTAATTTGATATACGCCCAAACGCTATACGAAAAAAGACAAGCGATAGAAAAGCAATATTATTTGCAACAGAATAATCAATCTAAAGGAGATATACACTCATCAATAGATTCGATCGATCTTGAATACAGACGCCAAATATTTAGCCTTTTGCTTCTTTATGAAAATAATAAAAATAAATCAAATGTTAAAAGCATCAACAGCAAATGTTCTTCAAATAAAGACCCTGTTATCAATAATGTATGCAATTGGATTGTTTTTAAGCTTTCGCATGATTCAAACAATTTCATTAGAAAAGCTGATGCTAATAATCCTCAAGCATTGTGGACTACAGATGGCATAATTATGCCCGACATAGATAAATATGGCTTGAAAATCCCAAAACTGTTTGAAGATAAAGATGGCAATTATTCTTTATCTTTTGTCGATATATATATCGATGATATATTCAAGTTAGCCCTAAAAGGGAATGACTCTGCGTTACTCCTTTTAAACAAACTGTTCGAATCCGCAGACGGGTATTATGGCGAAGCTATTTCATACGATTTGGGGCAAATATTTATTAAAAATAAAAAACTTGTATTAAAGCATTGGAAGAAAGTTAGGAAGAATTACTGCGGAGGAGTATCCGAATTAGAAGGCGACCAGGAATTAATAAATTACTGTAATAAAAAATAATTCTCGTTCCCACGCTTCGCGTCCATGGCAATTTCTCCGTGTCTCCGCTCCTCCGTGGTTTCGTTTGTGCCTTTTCCCTTCTTGCGGGCGAGCAGGCCCAAATGTGTTTTTGGGTTCGCCTTGTCGTTACGGCGCGGGAAAATGTAAAATTCGGGGAAGGCATTAGCGGGCGCCTGGGAACAATCCGAATCGGCGATAGCGATTCGAAGCCGGGCCCGCCGCCGTAACGGAGGAACGATGAACTACAACTACGACCGCAACTGGGGATGCAGGATATCCGACGAACATACGATCCGCGGACTGCGCACGCTTGTGATGGAGAACGAACTCCTGCGGATCAGCGTGCTGCTCGACAAGGGCACGGACATATACGAATTTCTCTATAAACCGCATGACGTCGACTTCATGTGGCGCGGCCCGCAGCAGTTGCGTGACCCGCGGATGTTTGCGTCGACAGTTTCGCGCGCGAGCGGCAACTTTCAGGATTACTACCACGGCGGCTGGCAGGAAGTTTTTCCGAACGGCGGCGCGCATCTGAAGTACAAGGGCGCGGAGCTGGGCCAGCACGGCGAGGTTTCGATCATCCCGTGGGAATGCAGGATCGAGACGGACCGCGAGGACGAAGTCGCCGCGCGGATGTGGACGCGCACCTACCGGACGCCGTTCTACATCGAGAAAACTCTGCGGCTGAAAGCCGGCGTCGCCGCGCTGTTCATCGAGGAGCGGATTGTCAACGAGGGTTGCGAGGACATGGACTACATGTGGGGCCACCATCCCACGTTCGGCCACCCGTTTCTGGACTCCTCGTGCAGAATAGACATTCCGGCGACGCGCGTCGAAGTCCAATCGCCTCTGTTCTGCGAAAACAGCATGCTCCCGCCGGGCGCGGCGTTCGACCGCTGGCCGATCGTTAAGGACAGGGACGGAAATGATTTCGACCTCTCAGCCGTGCCGCCGCCAGAGGCGAAAACGAGCGAAATGTGCTACCTGCTCGGACTCGACGACGGCTGGTACGGCCTGACTAACGCGAACCGCAAAATCGGGTTCGGGATGCGCTGGGATAAGGAAATTTTTCCGGTCGTCTGGCTGTGGGAAGTGTTTCGCGGGAACTTCGGCTACCCGTGGTACGGGCGGACGTACAACCTCGCTCTGGAGCCGTGGTCAAGCCATCCCGGCGGCATGGCGAACGCGCTCGAACGCAAGACGACGCGCAGGCTCGGTCCCGGCGAATCGCTCGAAACTTCGCTGCTCGCCTGCGCATACGACGGACTCTCGCAAGTCTCGAAAATCAACGCAGACGGATCGGTTGAAGGTAAATAAGATGTCTGAAACGGATGGCCGCGGCTACCATGAATTCCGCGAACTTGCGGCGCGCGTCCGTGTGGTTCTCGTCGGCCCGCGGTTCAGCGGCAACATCGGCGCCGTCGCCCGCTCCATGAACAACTTCGGTTTCAGCGACCTGCGCCTCGCCGAGCCGCGCGCGGAACTCGACGCCGAAGCGCGCACACGAGCGATCTATTCAGAAGAAATTCTCGATAACGCGACAATAACGAAAACGCTCGCCGAAGCGGTCGCCGGCGCGGACATCGTCGTCGGAACGACGAGGCGGCTCGGGCAGCGGCGCGCGCGTCTGTTCACTCCTCCCGAACTGGCCGAGGAACTTCTCGGCGCGGCGGCTCCGAAAAGAATCGCTCTCGTTTTCGGCCCCGAGGACACCGGCCTGACCAACGAACATCTCGATCTCTGCAACCGCCTTGTCACCATCCCGACCGGCGCGGAGTTCGACTCGCTCAATCTCTCCCACGCGGTCACTGTAATTCTTTATGCGATCAACAGTTCTTTCAGTTTCGCGTCCCGCGAGAAGCTGGACTCCGCCGCCGCGCTCGAGGAACTTCTGGACCACTTGGAGCGCGTTCTGCGACTGCTCGGCTTTCTTGCCGAACCCGGCGATCCGCTGCGCACGCTGCTCGCGTTGCGCGGAATGATATCGCGCGGCGGCTGGAGCCGGAGCGAGATCGGCCTGTTCCACGCGATCCTGCGGCAGATCGAAAGAAAAATTATTGAACCCCAATAAGCAACCACCCGCCAGCCGCTGTTTTTTATTTTTCCGGCTGCCAGCCGCTAATCCCCAACAGCCAACGTTTATTGAATAATTCGCCGGAGTAGTATAAATTTCAGGAAAGATCGCTATAATGCTTCGAAAAGCATAACGGTCGTTTTCAGGCCGGAGAATGAAGGTGATTGATCATAGGCGGGAACCAGTTGTCATATTTTGTGAATCCAACGTTTATCGTTTTGATGCTGACGTCGGTTTATTCGATCACGGTGATGTTGAGTCAGGCGCATTACATGATCACAAATCGCGAGAAGACGCGCGATCTGATGAAGTTCCTTGGAGACGACAGCAAGAGCGACAAAGAGATTGAGGCATTCGCGGCGGACGGCAAAACTCCGCATCGGCGGATGATCCTGGCGGCGCTGAAGCACAACGGGAAAGCGGAGGAGACTCTGATAGCGCTGTTGGGCGAGGAAGTTAAATCGTTGCGGTGGGAGGCGGAGCAGAGGCTTGCGCCGCTGGGAACGATAGCGAACGTTGCGCCGTTCATAGGGTTATTCGGAACGGTGCTCGGAGTCATCCGCGCTTTCCACGACATCTCGGCAAAACTGGGCGCGGGTCCGTCGGTTGTGGCGGGCGGCATAGCGGAGGCGCTGATCGC
>Ga0172379_10002381_pt1 | contig 33431 bp, 19 predicted proteins | sample GrowelOW334metaG_FD_119756 | JGI IMG/M metagenome (GOLD analysis project Ga0172379, IMG submission 119756) | Groundwater microbial communities from an aquifer near a municipal landfill in Southern Ontario, Canada - Groundwater well OW334 metaG | ecosystem: Environmental > Aquatic > Deep...
CCCGGTTGCCCCTGTGGTGATACTTCCGGTGCTCCATAAGTAAGTAAGCGGTGCCACGCCTCCTAATGCACTTATCTCAGCCGTGCCATCGTCGGCACCGTCAAAGCAGTCTTTTTTTGTTTCGTTAATGGTAGCGGTTATCTCCGGGTTTATTGCCGAGGTGGTTATGGTAAAAGTGGCATTACACCCAATATTGTCGGTCACAGTGCAGTCGTAGAAAGTAGCTGCGGCAAGCCCTGATTCTGTGGTTGTTGCGCTACCGCTGCTCCACAAATAACCAAGCGTGGGAGTACCGCCTGATGCCGAAATCTGAGCCTCACCGTCATTTCCACCCCCAAAACAGTCTTTCTGGGTTTCGGCAATGGATGCATTTATTTTTGAATTCTGGGCGGTGGTTGAAAATGCTGGAATTATTGCAGTACAATCTTCACTGTCGGTCACAGTACAGGTGTAGGCTGTCGATTCGGCTAACCCGCTGGCGGTGGCAATAGTGCTGCCGTTGCTCCACAGATAGGAACTAATTACTCCCGAGCCATCGTTTGTAGGTGAAACAGTAACAAGGGCCGTTGCATCACTAGCACCGAAACAGGATTTCTTAGTGTCTGAAATAGTAGCTGTAAACTCGGGGTTCTCAGTAACGGTAATATTTTTGGTGATGAAGCAACTGGTATGGTTGGCATCGGTAATGGTTATATTGTAGGTGGTAGCCGGAGCAAGTCCGGTGGCGGTGGCGGCTGTGCCTTTTCCATTGTCCCAGATATAGGTAAAAGCACCTGTACCTCCGGTTGGATTAACGGTTGCTTCCCCATCATTTAAGCCAAAACACGAAATCTTGGTTTGGTCAATGGTGGAGGAAATTTCAGGGTTTTGGGTTATGGTATAACTTGTATCGAATTTACACCCATTTGCATCAGTTGCTGTTACAGTATATGTACCAATTGGCAGGTTTTCAATTTTGCGTGTAGCTCCTGCTGGTGTCCAACTATAAGTGTAGCCAGCAGTTCCACCTGTGGGGAAGAGTTGCGCAGTTCCATTAATGTCACCAAAACATTCATTGTTGGTGGAAGCACCATCGGAAGCAAATTGCCCTTGCCAGGTGATTAGGTATTCATTTCCGGCTGAGGCATTGGCATGGTCAAATTCAATGGTAACACTGGTAATTCCATAATTGGTATATAAAATAGAATCTACTAAAGTTACTGCAGTTCCATTATAAATAATAGAACCTAAACCATCAATACCTTCACGAATGATAAGTAATTGTGCAGCTTTTTGATCAATGGTAAGTTTGATTCGCTGACAGGCAGTTGGTGAAATGGTGAAAAGTCCAGCGCCTCCAGTACTCCCATCTTGTGCTGAATTCGCACAATCGGTTACCGTTTGGGTGGCTAGGGTTAAATCATATAACGAATAAGCGTTATTCGTAATTAACAATAGTGCGCTTACCGATAGGATGAGTACATATTTTTTCATGGCATAAAATTTTCAGAAAATTACACAATTTGCAGTTTTATAGCAACTTATATTATTAAAAAAAACGAAACAATTTCAGGAAATAGGTCTAATAGTTGAGGAAATCGGTTTTATTAGGGGTGAACTACTTATTCCCAATTCAGTTTCATGAGGCTAATCAGGCTTGAGCTATTAAACGACGAGGTACCTAATGTGATGGTTTTACCGGTAGCATCAATAACACTTTTTACGCCAAATTCATTTCTTGCACCTCCAAAAGTGGTTGATTGTATGATGTTTCCATCCAACAAAGCAAGCTCGGCGATATATACATTGTAGGTTGATAATTGTACATCTTGGGTTGAACCTGTTATAATCAGATGGTTTGTTTGAGAAATGGATATGCTTGTTCCCATATCATCACCGTTGAAACCTATTTCTTTTTGCCAACTGAAAGGCATGTCCGAACCATCGAAAGTTAATTTGGCAACAAATATTTCTTTTTTGACATTTGCCCCGGAATTGCGGGTTCCACAAACATAGATGTTGCCAGCAGTATCTTGAGTGATGCCATTAAATGATACTTGTGGATCAAAATCCATGACAGTAAAAACTGTGAAATCCTTCTTCATTAATACATTTATTTCAGGTTGGTTATTACCTTTACCCGTAATGTAAATAAAGTCACTATTTTTGGAATAGGATATCCCAGTAAAATTAACATCGGCAGCTGATCTTGAAATGGTGCGTATCGTTGTATCACCGGTTGTGGTAACTTTGAAAAAAAGTTTTTCCTTGGCAGAAGCTGTGGACGTAGAATCGGAGGTTGCTGTTAACATCAGGTCTCCTGAATCAAATTCCATAAGGCATTTGCCCGATTCGTGATTGGTATTGTTATATATTTTTTCGGTTTTAATTTCGCCATTTAAATCAAGAATGTAGAGTATCATATCGGAATAATAGGGTTCTTCATCGGTTTCTGCTGTACCAATAATGGCATATCCTTCCTGTTTTTCAAGTTTGATTAATTGGCTGGCAACGGTAGAAAAACCCTGATATGAAAGTTCTTTTTCCCAAACACGGTTCCCAAAGTCATCGGTTTTTACTACAAGTATTGAAGAAATATTATCCTGGTTGTATTGATTGCCAATAAGCACAAACGACCCGGCATCTTCAATCAGATCAATGCCTTCGTTGGTATATGGACCCCCAAAAAGTTTGATGAATTGTTCTTTTTGAACATCACTGGGGCTATCTTTTTTGCAACTGTAATATACCAGTAGATTAAAGATAAGGACGAACAATAAACATAATCTACTTAACGACATCGTAATTGGATTTATTAGTAGGTTTTTTATGATGAATGTAAAACTCATAATTGTAACTGACTGAGATGCTAATATTTGAATTTGAAAAATCATTGCCAATATCCATAAAGTCGCTCATAATTTGGTCAAATTTAGGAGAATAACGGATATCGGTATTCATCACATTATTAAATCCAAATTTGTACCGTATGTTGAGGGCCACGTTTCCCCGGTAGATTTTAAATTTACTTCCAACCCCTAGGGAACCCATGATAAGATATTCTTTTCGTAAATCGGTCATTGAAAGGGAAGATCCCTCGTAATCTGGATTTTCGTTGCTTTTAAAGGTAGATGTCCCATTATAATTACCTGAGAGGTACATGCCATAAATGGCTCCAAGTTCTCCATAAACACTGATACTGTTGTATTTATAGAAAATATAACTTGAAAAAACAGGAAAGTCAATATATGTCATCGTTTCATCGTTTAAAGTACTGTTGATAATTGGATTGGCAACATTTTCTTTTACACTGAACGAATAGGTAGTTAAGGTTGGTTCAAAAATTATATCCCATTGATGATTTAAATGGAATGCGCTCCGTATCCCTGCATTATATCCAAACCCGTTAGCTGAGTATGTGGGATCGGAATCCTCATAAGGGGCAGTTCCATAAGGTTCAATCAATCGGGGCATCGAACTATTTACTCCAAGCACAACACCCAACGAAAAAATAGGCGAGGTGTTGAAGGAATTGTACAGACGCGTAAATTAAACAGGGTCAATAGCCTGATTGGTTTTAAATTCCGGATCTTCTTTAAGCAGCCGGAGTAAGGAGCTTTCAGCCTTTATTAAGTTATCATCGAACAGATATACCAACGTTAGCAACCGCAAGGCGGTAATTTTGTTTTCTTTATTGAAACCGGATTCAATACATGAGTTTAACATTTCGGGTATCTTCTCTATTTTCCCTTCTTCATAAAGTTTTTCCGCCTCGTTTAATTTGACTACACAGTCATCTTGTGCCTTTCCAACAAAGGACAAGCTCATTAATAGAACCAAAACCAGGAAAGGGGTAGTAAATCTGGGTATCATAATTAGAATAATTCTGGTATCGTTTTTTTATAATCAATGTCTTTGGCTAAGTATTGCTGCCATTCTTCAATGGTAAAGTTCCGGATAATCTTTGCTTTCACCAGCTCGGCAATCTGTTTCGAGTCGAGGGGCCATTTTCTGATTTTGCCGTCGGCATATCCTGAAAACAGATAATCTTCGTTCGGTGTAAATTTAATATTCATCACCCAGGCCACATTGTCTTTGAGTTGGTAAGGTGCCAAGTTGAAATCTTTTTGGTTCCAAATCAATATTGTTCCATCATTGCTGGCGCTGCCCAAATAATTATTCTTTGGCGAAAATTCCAAACAATTGATACGTGCTGTTTGTCCAGTTAGGCGATATTCAAATTTATTGTTTGTTAAATCAAAAACCATCACATTGCCATTCAAGTCGCCAAGTGCCAACAATTTATTATCGGGCGAAGTGGCTAAAGAATTCAGCACCGAATGCGTGTTTTCATCGTTAATATTGGCATCCTGTAAATTTCCTATTTTTCCATCATTCAAAAAAACCAGTTTCTTTGTTTCGTAAGTCAAAGGCTGTATGGAACTAATCATCAGCAAATAACCACTTTTTGTTAATCCCAGATACCCCTGATTGTATGGGATAATCTCTTTGATTGAGAGCTTCTCAGCCCAAGGTTCAACGGTTTTTGTATCGGGTGTTATTGTTATTGTATTGCCCATATTATCGGAGGCAATAAGTTTCTGGTCGTGGGTAAAGATGGTTGTGTTTACTGCTGCTGTAAACTGATGCAATATTTCAGGCTGAGCGGTTTTGTTAGTTAAATCGAATTGGAGAATCTCCCCGGAGTTCAACCCTAAAATGAGTTTTTTACCGTCGTTGTTGAGCGCTAATGAACGGTTTGTATTGTTCGAATTATAAAAAACCTCGGGTTGGGTGTTATCATTCAATGGCCATTTAATAATGTTACCATCACTACCCGTGGAATAGAATACCGGTTCGTTGGGAGCCAATTGAATGGATTTTACCAAGTAGGTATGTTTCAGAAAGTCCGTGGCCTGTGGTCCATAAAGGTATTTCTGGGCAAAGTACAATCCGTTGTAAACATCGGGGTTGAATTCATTCCCCGAATATTCATGGTTCAATAGATACGATTGATAAGCCACTAAGGCCCGGAGTATCGTATCAATATCAATTTGAAGCGACTTAACAGCCATTGACTGTGAAATGCTTAGCATCCGCAGTTGCTGGGCTCTTTGTGATGCTTCTTCAGCTAAAACCTGCTGCTTTTTTGCGTTATCAGCATTTTTATCGGCAATGATGCGTTGTTCCGATGCTTCCTGCGATTTTTGGTTGGCAATTTTCTCCTGGCGTTTGGCCTCCCAAGCACTGGCCTGGGCATTGCGTTTTTCTTTATCGGCCAATTCTTTCTGTTCCAAAGCCTCTTGTTCCTTTTGCTGGGCCTTCGATTTTTGTTCTTTAGCTATTTTAGTCTGCTCTTCAGCCTTGAATGTTTGCTGGGTGGCAATTTCAGTCTGTTGTTCTGCTTTAATTTTTTGATCTTCGGCCTCTTGTTTCGCTAAAAAGGAATCAATCATAAAAAATAATGAAATTATGGATGCTGAACCCAAAACAATAGCAAAAATCCGGGTACGGACTAAGGCTCTTTTCTGTTGTTTAATTTTGTTCTCTTCTTCAAGCTGGTATTCACTCTGACTGGTTTCAAGAAATACCATGGTGCGCTCAAAAGCAGGATTATGCCTTTTAGCCCATGTTAACGATGGTTTCTGCTTTTCCTTCCAGTTTAGAGCGAGTAATAAATCTGGCGGACGCCAAAGTCCAGTTTCACCTTGTTGATACTTTTCAGCCGAACTAGCCAACCTTTTGTACATTTGCACGGCATCATATTCCTCGCTCACCCATAAAATCATCTTATCCCAAATACGCATTAAGCTTTCATGTGAAATATCAATCACCGTTTCAGGATTTAATATAGCAGGTGGTTGGGGGGCAAGAAAAGAGCGACCCGTTACCCTGAAATGCTCAATTACTGCAATAATTGCTTGTGAATCGGCATTAGCAATTTCAGCAATTTCACTTACAACCGTCGGACGGCGCACTCCACGATTATCGCCTCCTTTTTCGGTTAAGGTTTTAAAAATGCTCTGGCAAATTTCTTTTTGTTCCTGGTTTAACTCATTATAGGCTTCATTGGCATGCTCTGAAAGGGCTTTTTCTAATCGGCCGATATTTTCATAATCTTTTATATCAATGGGGTCTTCAGTGTTTCCTGATTTTATCCAGGAATCCCAAGTTCTCATTAAGGCATGTTGTAAAATGGGAAGTTGGTCAGGGTTTTCCCCTAAATCGTTTAATAATTGCTGAATCAGAAAATGGGTTATTTTACCACCACCCACTGCAATGGGTCCCTCAATGGCATCCCTAAAATCATCACGGGTCATTTGTGGAATTAAATAATGACTGTCGTTGATAAGCCGGGTTAGTTCCTGAAATTGAGCACATTCTCCAATAAAATCGGAACGCATGGTAATTACAATGTAAACAGGAATTTCTTTTTGATGTAGTGATTCTAACAGCAATTTTATATAGGATATTACCTCATTATAAGCCTCAGTTGAGTTTTTAATTTTTCGGAATCGGAACAATTCTTCAAATTGATCAACCAATATCAAAATATTTTGTGTATTTTTTCGTGGAATCGATTTTAAGGCTTCTGTAAGTCCTATGGAACTAGCTGATAGTGTGGTGTAAAGATATTCTTTTTGCAGTTCATTTTCTTCCACTTCCTCGTCTAAATGCTGTGCAATGGAATTGGCAAGGTTTCTCACCGGGCTTTGTCCGGGTCGGGTAGTTATAATTTTCCAATCAACACCGGCTTGTGTAATAAATCCACCCTGCAATATAGGTATTACCCCGCAATACATTAACGATGATTTACCGCTTCCTGATGTTCCCATTAAAGCAACAAAATGGTTTGCGGCAAGGTATTTTAAAACCTCCTGACTTTGACCCTCTCTGCCAAAGAATAAATGGCTTTCGTCCGTAGTAAAAGGCCTCAAACCGGGAAAGGGATTAAATAATGTGTTCCCCTGATTTGAATTTGTTGTGGAAGATTCTACGGCAAAAGGTTTCATCTGTTTTTAATTTTATTTCTTAGCGCTTTTATTTAATCGATAGTAATTCTTTGAGGTTATTATTTTTCAGCAAACTATCGTCCTTAAAGAATTCAATATCATGATACTGTGTTTTTTTTAATTGATCTACGGTTAACTCTTGACCACACACAATTATAAACCGGAACCGATGTTTGCGTCCCCAGCCCGGCGCTTTTATTATATCACTTAACTTTCGTTCCAACCATTGACTGTTTCCGGAATTGTAAATTATAACACCTTGGCACGAAGTCAATTGCTTTTGATGGTATTGCAATAATTCCAATTGATCTAAATTGATTTGCGAAAGTGAATAGCTAATATTTTCTTGCTTGAACCAATCGCAATAGGGTACAATTTTATTTTCATCTTCCGATGGATAAATTAAATAAACCTCTTTGTCTTTGTTTTCATCAATAATTGAATGAGTAATTGGGACTGAAAGTTCCTTAATTTTTTGCAGTACAATTTCTTTCAGCTTTTCAATGGGGGTTTGAATTAATTCGGCATTAAGCAGGCTATGTGTATTGCTTTTAAATTGACTAATTTTTTGTTCCACTATTTCCGAGGTTTCTGAATTCTCAGCCGGAACATAAATAATACGCTGTAAGTTTTGACCATCAATAGTTGCGCAAAAGTCAGCAGTAATTTGATTTATCTTTATTGCAGGCGATATTTTTTCCGGAAAATCAACAATGGATTGATGCCCAATAAAATGAATGGCAAAATCGGAATTCCGCAACATTTCAAGTAAATACTCTTGATTATCAATAAGTTCTTTAGCACTAGGGTTTGCTACTTCAGGTACAATGTTAAATTTGCGATGTAATAATTCCCGGGTAATCTTTTGATATTCTACGGTAGTGGAATCATCAAACGGACCTACATAAAAGGTAATAGCATCGTTTACCTGTGGATATTTAGTGCGGATTATGAAATGTACAATATCGTTAAGAATTTCAGTCAATTGGGAATTGTTATTAGCACTTGAATTCCATTCTTCCTCTTCATTGAAGTTGCTATTGTCAAAGGAGCTTAGTGAAAATACGGGAAATAAATGGAAGTACTCGGGAATATCACTGATTTTTAAATCGTCGAGTACAATAATTACTTGATTGCTCAGAAAATCCTTTTTGTTGAAAAAGGTTTGACTTACCGAATCATGAATCAGAGTATTTAAGGTTAGTTCATCAAGAAAAACAATTAAAAAATCATTAGTCCCTAGATTAATGGTTAATTTATCGATAATGATTGTTTCGTTTTTGACTTGCTTTTTATTCGAAATAAATTGCAATGTTTTTTCAACTTGTTGGGTTTGATCTTTATCAAAACCGTTTAATATATATGTCTTAATTGTTATATTCATTCCAATGTTTAAAATTTAATACCAATAACTAAAATATCATCAACCTGAACTTCAGTACCTCTCCAATTTTCAAATTCTTGATCAACAATAACATGTTGCTCTTCAATGGGTAAAGGGGCTATTTTTGTAAGCAGTTCTTTGAAATTGCTATACATAAACTTTCTACCTTTAGGGCCACCAAATTGGTCGGCATACCCATCGGAGAAAATGTAAATTACATCGTCTTTTTGAAGTTGAATTTCATGATTCGTATATTTTTTGTCTGGATATTCACTGTATGATCCAATGGCATTTTTATCGGCCTTATAAGTGGTAAGTTCTCCGTTACGAACCAAATAAAGTGGATTATTAGCTCCAGCAAACTCCAATTCAAGGGTTTTAAAATCAATTAGGCAAAGAGCAATATCCATTCCATCACGGATATTTATACGGCCACTCTCTTGGCGCAATGCAATTTCAACCCCTTCGTTGAGTGAGTCAAGAGTTTCAGCAGCTGTTTTTGCTTTTTTTGTACGCACAGCATAATCTAATTGATTGCTACCAATTATTGACATAAACGCACCCGGAACGCCATGTCCGGTACAGTCAACAGCAGCAATAATAGTTTTGCTCTGGGCTTTATCAGCCCAATAAAAATCACCACTAACAATATCTTTCGGTTTATAAAGTAAAAAGTGATTGGGTAAAATCTTTTCAATTAAGGTTAACGGAGGTAAAATAGCATTCTGTATCCGCTTTGCATAAATTATACTATCCGTGGTATGTTTCTTCTGAGCCTGAATTTCTTTGTAAGCTTCTTCCAAACTATCATTTTTATCAGCCAACATATTGCGTTGATCTTCTATTGCGTCACGCTGAGATGAAATTTCTTCTTTTTGCTGTTGAATTTCCCGGGTCCGTTCTTCAACCTTTTGTTCCAATTCGTTGTAATAACTTTCAAGTTCTTCAATCATTACATTGAATTGTTTTGAAAGCGTGGTTATTTCATTGTTTCCTATTTCTTCTGCCCGCTCATTTAAATGCCCGTGGGTTATCCGGTTCACTTTTAATACCAGTTTTTGAATTGGATCGGTTATAATTTTGGTTTTAAAATAAATTAGAATGATTACTACAGCTAAAGTTAATGTGAAAATTACTATGAATTTAATTAATTCATCGCGGAGATAATTGTAATCACTGGTTCTGTCTGAAATTATGCGTATTACAGAACCTTTATACAGGTCGGTATTTTTCCGATCCATATAAATAAACTGGTAGTTAAGTTTTTTACCATTTATGGTGGTATCCAAGGATATCGTATCCCGTTTTGAAAAGGTTTGAGCTAAAATTGCTTTATGGTTTTCTTCAATAAAGGCATTTTTATTTAGTGAAAATGGATTATCGGCACCAATCCAGAGTTCCACATCATCAATTGATTCATTTTTTAAAGTAATCTGAGATGAAGTATTTCGTATAAAATCAATAATTTCATCGGCTTCCGATGAATAAACCCCAATTTGGATGATATATTTTCCATCAGAAGTTGGATGATAGGAGAATTTTTTAATCCGTTTGGTTTTAGCTTCAATAGTAAATCGTTCATTTCGGAATGCTCCTGCTTTAAAGGTATTCAGAAGCATGTTTTTATGTTCCTCCCCAAAGCTAAAGAAATCAAGCATCATATCTTGTTTAAAGGTTGTATTAACCACAATTCCATTTTGGTTAATAATGTAAATATCTTCCATAATTGGATTCAATCCAAACTTGGCTTGAACAATGGATAGATCCATTGATTCTATTGTGGCGGTATTTTTAAAATAGGTTCTTATGTCGTTGCTGATTCGCTCCATGCGCTCATTTAATCTTGATTCCACTAAATTAAGAGCCACATCCTGGAATTCCAAAACTTTAATAATTTCATCGCCAATAATATAATTACGGGCGACGCTTTCCTCCATCAAAATTGTACGTGTATGGGTAAAATTCAATATACCTAACAGCAAAAGAGCTAAAATGGGAGGTGCCATTACATTCAAAATCAACTGTTTGAATATTGTAGTTTTGCGTCGAGCTGCCATAATAAAATCAATCATTCTGTATGTTATTAATTAGCTTTTGGATAAACTTTTTATTCGATACCGCCAGCTTATTCATTTGTTCCTTCCGTATTCCAACCAACAATTGACCTTTTTCCAACGATACTTCATTTACACCGTTTTTACCCTCCGAATGAAATATGTAACCAACTGAATTAATGGAATTCGGGTTTTGGTCAATTATCAAAAATACGAAATAATTAATTACTTGTTCCTTTGCAATTAAAATATTCGACGGGTTGTAACTATTAAGTTCAAAATTTGATAAAAGTTCAATGTATTCAGTGGGTTCAATGTTAAAATATTTTTGAATGATTTCGCTATTTAAAATTGGATAATTAATTATTGAACCCACATCCTCAGCCGCACTTATCTTAGTTAATTTTAAACGGTTTTTAGTTTGAATCCGGCTTTTTATCTGAGTTAATTTTTCAGGGTCAATTTTATTTACTATTTGGTTTGCAATTAGCTGCAGTTCTGGTTCTGGATTAAATAGTTGAGCAATAATATCGTTAGTTATATCTTCATAATATTGAGTATATAATTGTAATGCTATCTTTTTTGTGGTAAGGGAAATAAGGTTCGGATCGCGATTGATTATCCGCAGTAACATTTTTTCGGGTGATGAAATTTCAACCGGGAAATAGTTTTCCAAAAGACGCGCTTTATCTGTGTGGGGTAAATCTTCAAAAGCCGCTAAAATCATGGGTTTAATTTCCTCGGAAAGAAACAAATCGAAAAGTTCCAACGCATATCCAATCCCTTCGCTGTTGCCGCTATAAAGATGATCCTTTACATGTTGCACCGATTGCGAGTCGTAAGTAATGGCCAATATATGAATCAGTTGATTGATATGTTCCTGATACTCAAATTCAAGTGATTTGAACAAAACCACTGATTTTTCAGCATCTTTTAATGAGGCCAAGGCTGAAATATCCCAAGCAACTTGCTGCGAAGTAGCCGTAAGGGCGTGAAATAGTTTGGGATAATCTTTTTCGGAGGCTTTAAAATTTAGATTTATCAAGCATTCGATTGTTTTTTTTCGAATCTCTTTTTTGTGATTGGAAATATTATCGAGCAAAAAATTTATTACTTCCGGTTTATTCTGGTTACCAATTAAATCGAGAATGGCCAATTGTGTGGCTAACGTTACTTCGGTTTTGTAAAATATTTGAATGAGTAGCGAATAACATTTGTCACTCATTTGTTTCAATGAAAGAAAAGCATCGGCAAACAACGATTCCGATTCAGTAAATTCTACCAATGTATTGCAGGTTTCATACTCCTGAACGGCTCCGCAAAACCGAATGGTAATTGTTTGAACCTGAGGGTCTGGCACTCTTAATAAAGCCCATAATGCGCTTAATTGGTTCTTTTTGTCAAGTTCAAAAAGATACGATAATGCACTAAAATAATCCGTTTCATTATCCGATTTTAATAAATGAGCCACTTCTTTAATGGTACTCAATTTTAATTTTTCTATCCGGTTCGAAAAATAAGAATTCCAGTTGTCAGGTATTTTATTTTGAAGTTTTAATAAATAAATTTCAAATTTATGTTGCTTATTCAGACTGCTAATTTCAGTGGGTTGAATGGATTGAATTACTTTAAGCAAAAAGGGAATGTATTCATCGGGATTGTATTTTTTGTAAATTTCCAATTGCGAATTCAAAAGGCTGGGTGTTACTACTTTTTTATCGAGATTCCATGTTGTTTCCTCTTCTTTATCAGCATGAGTTTTTTCTTTGAGTGAATCTTCAAGGCTTTTACGGTATTCGCGGTAAAGCCGAATGGTAATGAATGCCCATATAATCAGCAGTGCAAAGAGAAATACTGAAAAGTGGATTATTTTTATAAAGGCCAACAATCCCAATGTACTCAGCAGAATACCGGATGTTAATGCAGCAATTTCATTTATGGTTCCATCAATTTTGGCTTGTACATCGAAGCGGATGCTCTTTTTTAGGGATTGGTACAGCAGTTTAAAGGATGGGCCTTCCAAAGCATCTTTTAACGTTTTATTGAATAATTTGCTGAGTGAAATGAATAGGAAAAAATAGATAAATCCTGTGGTTCCAACCCCATAACCACTAAAAACTCCTACCAGAATGGCCAAACCTGTAAATACGGCTAATAAAACAGAAGAAAGTAGTAAACTTATTTTTAAACCGTAAGTTTTCACCAATTTGCTGTAAACAAATGTTTTAATAATGAAGGTGAAAATCATCATAGAACCGGTAAAGAAAGCCAGGAACTTGGCTAAATCATCCTCTGCTTTATATTGTTCGTTGGTAACTACAAGAAATGAATATTGAACAAAAAAGGCTGCAAACATTGAAAAGATTACAAAAAGAGCCATGTAGCTGATGTAGCGATCTTTGAGGAAGCTTTTAAGCTTTAATTGATCTTGTTCCATCGCTTCGCCCTTTGTTGTTGTTTTTTGATCTTCGATATTGAGGTTGTATTTACGTGCAATAATCATTTCAATTATAAAAGCGAATACAATGCTTACCGAACTGATAATCAGTAGATTTTTGGTTCCATGTAACAAGGTTAACACCAATGGAATAGCATAACTGCTTATTATAATTCCAAATACTTGGCCGGAATCAATAATCCCAAAAAGACGTTTTCCTTGCCGTAAATTGAAAATTCGGCCTGTTGTTCCCCAAAATGCTAAAATGGCCAGAATATTTAAGGGCCCAAGAAGAATAAAAACCAAAAAAACAGTCCAGGGAGCGGATGAGAATTCAAAAAATATGCGGATAAGGATGGTGAATAGGGCAATAAAAAGTAAGGTGTATTTTGAAAGATTTGAGAACCGGATTTTACTTTGAAGTTTTGAAAAGGTACTTGTTAGTAAAATTCCTACAATTCCAGATATGATGTATGCTTTAGGAATCATTTCCTCCGGATATGTTTTCAGGAAAAGGGTATGGGCTCCAATATCAAAGGTTCCATAAAAAATACCTAAAAACACCGATTGAGTGATAAGCAGCAAAACTGGAACTACCTCAGCAGCTTCAATATTTAATCCTTTAAATATTTTGTTTTTTTCTATCATGGTTATTTTGATGCTAATTTAGGAAAATTTTTGAAAGCAACGATTTTGGAAGACTCATTTTAAACAATAAAGTAAGAATGTGAAATTATTGTTTTGAAATAAGTAGGTAAAATAAAATAGATTAAACAATTGTCATTGTAAGTTATTTGAAATAAAAACCCATAAGGTATAAACAAAAGGCAATAAACAAAACCCAGAATGAACAATCACATCATTTTAATAATTAGCATTTTAACTTTGTCCTTATTTTGAGTTTTGGTTCTTTTTTGATTTTTGTCCCGATAGTTATCGGGATGATTTTTGGAATTTTCTTATTGACACTAATTAGCGTTGAAGAGAATTGGATGAAAATATTAGTACACCTCACTTAAAAAGTCTTTGGCTGAAATAGTTCTTTTTTCAGTTTTGGGTGTGTATTTGAATCCAACAATCAAAATATCATCAATTTGATCGCTGTTACCTTTCCAGGCTTCAAAGGTACGGTGAATGATAGCTGGTTGTTCTTTAATGGAACGATGATTAATATCTGTTATTAACTTTTTAAACCGCCTGGAATTAAATTTCTTTTCTCCTGTTTCTTCAAATTGTGAGGTAAAACCATCAGAATACATATACACAATATCATTATCTTTCAGATGAATATCGGTGTTGGTAAACATCTTTTGAATGTTATCGTAATACTCCCCAATAGGGTAGATACTTCCTCTAAAAATAATTGGATTTCCATCGCGCATGAGCATTATGGGGCGCTGAGCACTGGCGAAATTCATAATGTGAGTTTCGGTATCAATGGTACAAATGGAAACATCCATTCCCTCAAAACGTTGCTCGTTATGATTTTTATAAACCAATAAATCGTTTAATTCGGTATCGAGGCGCGATAGAATTAAAGCTGGATCGGTAATGTATTCATAATTAACCAAGTGATGTAAAATAGTCATGCCAATCATGCTCATAAAAGCACCCGGAACTCCATGCCCTGTGCAATCGGATGCAACCACAACAATCTTGTTTTTAATTTGAGAATACCAATAGAAATCGCCACTTACAATATCGCGCGGTAGTATGTAAACGAAAGATTCAGGAAATGATTTGTAGAATTCTGATGGGGCTGGCAATAACGATTCTTGAATTCGGTGAGCGTAATTTAAACTGGCAGTCAAATCGTCCTGCTTATTTTCAATCAGGCTTTTTTGATGATCAAGTAATTTGTAGGCTTCGTTTAACTTGCGGTTTGCTTGGTATAAGAATTCTGATTGTTCCTCAATTTCATTGTTGCGTTCTTCAATATTGTTAACCATTTTATTGAAGTTCTTTGATAGAATTGAAATTTCATTTTCACCTTCCACAACAACTCTTTCACTATAGTTTCCGTTGGCAATTATTTTAGTTTTATCAATTAAATGATAAATAGGCTTTACAATTGTTTTTGAACGAAAAGTTATAAGCAAGTAAACCAATAACAACGACACAAAGAGAACAAGACTGATTTTAATTTTCTCGCGATTAATAAATTGTAACTGAGCCGAGGGATCATTTGATATCCGGATAATAGTACCTGTGAAAATCTTTGGATTTCTATTCCCCAAGAAAAAATAGGTATAATTAACTTTATCTTGTCCGGGATTTTGAAAGGGTACCGTAAGCATTTTTCCATTAAGTAATTCCGGTATTATGTAGTTATGCTCGGGGATAAACTCTTTTTTTAGATTAATCGGATAGGGTTTATCGGCATAATAAAAAATGTCAACCCCGGTAAGGTTAGGCTTTTTTAACGGTATTTCATCCAAATGATTGATGGTGTATTCATAAATCTTATCGGCTTGTTTTGAATAAAGTCCAATTTCAATTATGTATTTGCCATCCAAGGTAGGTTGGTAGCTATATTTTTTGTATCGTTTGGTTTTATGTTCAAAAAAGAATTTTGGGCTGTCGAATCTCCGTTGTTCAAAAACCTGAAGTAAATATTGTTTGTGCGAGTCGCCAAAGCTGAAAAAATTAATGTAAATATCTTCTTTAAAGGTTGTATTTACAACAATCCCGTCGCGGTTAATAATGTATATATCAAACGATTCGGCTTCCATTCCCATTTCTTCGCGTATGGGGTTTAAATTAACATTTTCAATGTTTTGGGTTGAGCTAAAGTAGTTATTAATCAGCTGGTTGCTGAATAATTCCATCTGCTTTTCCATGGGCTCTTCAATAATTGAAAGGGCAACAAACTGTAGTTCAATAAATGACTTTATCTCCTCATAAATAAAATTTTTCTCAGTTTGGTTGTTTAAATGCAGGATGGTTTTTGTGTTTCGGTAACTGAATATGCCAATTATTAACAGCCCAATTATTACAGGTAAAACTATGTTTATTAGTAATTGTCGATATATGGTGTTTATTTTCACAAGCAAGGGGCTGTTCTTAATTATTTTATGGTTTAAAAAGTGCGTAATTTACTATAATAACAGTTACTTCGGATAAATAGTTTGCTAAAGTTGATTGATTGCCTTTTTAATTTTAACCAATTTGGTAAGCAAATCTTCCAAATAATCCAGCTTAAGCATGTTAGCCCCATCCGATAATGCTTTTGAAGGTTCCGGATGCGTTTCAATAAATATTCCATCAACTCCAACGGCTATTCCTGCACGGGCAATGGTTTCAATTAAATCGGGTCGGCCACCGGTTACTCCTGATGATTGGTTGGGTTGTTGCAATGAATGGGTAATGTCCAAAATAACAGGGAACCCGGTTTCTTGCATTTCAGGTATTCCCCTAAAGTCAATGAGTAAATCCTGATAGCCAAAAGTCGTTCCACGTTCTGTTAACATTACGTTCTGATTACCGGCATCGGTAACTTTTTGTGCCGCAAACTTCATGGCGCCAGGGGCTAAAAATTGACCCTTTTTAATGTTCACCACTTTTCCGGTTTTTGCGGCTGCTTCCAACAAATCAGTCTGCCGGCAAAGAAAAGCGGGAATTTGTAAAATATCCACATATTGTGCTGCCAAGGCTGCTTCTTCGGCAGTATGAATGTCGGAAACAATGGGAATTTTGAGCTTGTGCCTGAGATTACCTAATATTTCCAAGGCTTTTTCATCACCAATTCCCATAAAAGAATCCTTTTTGCTGCGATTTGCTTTTCGGTACGATGCTTTAAAAATATAAGGAATTTCCAATCTATTGGTTATTTCAATAACCTTATTAGCAACCTCATAAACTAAAGCCTCGTTTTCAACTACACAAGGGCCTGCCAATAAAAAGAAATTGCCTGAATAGGTATGTTTGATGAATGGGATATTTCGGATCATAGGATTTAAGTTTTCACAAAAATAGTAAAGTTGTTAAGTACCAAAGAAAAAAAAACAATTATTTCCTAAGTTAATCGATTTGACCCCGAGTCCTCGGGGGAAAAAGCGCTTTACTTAGGAATAACCCTCCCGAGTAATCGGGACAAGCTGACATAGCAATTGTTGTTTTTCACAAATTGAGTGAAGCGAAAATTTGTGGAAACTTACAATTGTTCAGTCGATTGAGCAGATTTGTGGGAACTAATCGCTCAATTTGGGTATTTGTTGCATTGCACGGAATACCTTAAATCCGAAAATTGTATTATTGAGGGCTTCGCTTTGAGCGAAACCCTCAATTTTGCGACAATTCCTTAAAATTTCAATCAATACTTCTCAACAGGAAAAACGCATTCTATCCTCCAAAATGTAGCAATCATGTAACTTATTTACAAAGTTATATAACATTTTATCTTGGTGATGAACCTAATTTTATCAATCAATTAATATGCGTTTTAAACTTAAACTAATTAAATGAAAACACAATTACTCAGTGTGTTAACGGCAGTTATACTGCTTTTAATGCCATCGTTAAATTTTGCACAGGCTCCTCCTTTGGGAACTGCTGCCGATTTTGTACTATTTACAACCGCCGGAGAAGTGAAGAATCAAGGCGAGACATTTCTTACACTCCTTACAGGCAATGTAGGCACTAATAGTAATTCAACAAGTCCCGGTTTCGGTAATATCGACGGAACCATGTATTTTACGGGTAATACTGTAAGCCAGCAATGTGCCGATGATTTGTTGGTTGCTTATAACGAGTTGGATGCTACCGTGGCAAATTTTTTCCCTTCATCGTTGTTAGGCAACGGCGACACCCTTATTGAAGGTGTTTATTCTATAACCGGAGCTGCCACGTTGAATTTAAACCTTATTTTGGATGCAAAAGGTAATCCCGATGCAGTTTTTATTTTTCAGATAGAGGGCGCTTTTTCAACAGCAGCCAATTCTGAAATTGTTTTAATTAATGGTGCACAGGCATGTAATGTATTCTGGAAAGTTGAAGGTTTGGTTGACATGGCTTCTGGTACATTTATGCGTGGAACCATAATTGCTAACAACTTTGCCATTGTAATGGGTACAGGCTGCAAGCTTGAAGGCAGAGCCCTATCAACTGCCGGTGCTATTACAGTAGGTGGTGTTACGGCATATACCCCAATTGGTTGCAATAGTCCGGTTAATACGGGACCAGCTGCTCCAGCACTTGCATCAACAGAATGTTATGCATTATTTACCGGAAACGAAAATCTAACAAATACCGGAGTATCGTTTATTACCGGTGATGTGGGAACTAATGTAGGTTTAACCGTAGGTTTCGATCCTTTAAATGTAATAGGAACCATCCATGAAATCCCTGATGTATCTACTCAAACGGCGCTTGACGATTTGGCCAATGTGTACAATTATCTTAACTTGCTACCTACTGATATTGAGCTTTTGTATCCAGTGCAATTAGGACACAATCTGGTTCTTACCCCTCATACGTACATTTTAAATTCAGCTACTGTACTTACTGATACCCTTTACCTGGATGCACAAGGAGATGCAAACGCAGTATTTGTGTTTAATTTGAATGGCGCCTTTTCAACAAGCACCTATTCAAAAGTTCTTTTATTAAATGATGCTCAGGCAAAAAATGTATTTTGGAAGATTACTGGTGGAGTTGAAATAAATGAATACTCAATTTTCAATGGTTCTATTGTTTCAGTTGGTGCTATTGATTTAAAATTAGGTGTTACCTTAAACGGTAGAGGCTTAACCACAACTGGAGCTTTTACAACCAACGCCATTACAGCAACAATGCCTCTAGGATGCGCAGTTGCTGTAGCTCCTGAAATTACAGGACAACCAACAATTCAAACAGCTTGTGTTGGAGATGCTGCCAATTTTTCAGTTGTGGCAACAGGAACCGGATTAACCTACCAATGGAGAAAAGGAACCGTTGATTTAATAGATGGTGGGACCATTTCAGGTGCAACTTCAGCCACACTGACCATTGATCCGGTGGCTTTATTAGATGTAGCTTCAAGCTATAATGTGGTTGTTTCTGGAACTTATCCTCCAAATGACACATCTATCAATGCTTCATTAGTTGTTAATACGGCACCGGCCATTACCACACAACCTGCAAATCAAATAGAATGTTCAGGAAGTTTGGCAACTTTTTCAGTTGTGGCAACAGGAACAAGTTTAACTTACCAATGGAGAAAAGGAACCGTGAACTTGACCAATGGCGGTAATATTTTAGGCGCTACAACAGCTACCCTTACTATTGACCCAGCTACCGTTTTAGACGAAGCCGTTGATTATAACGTAGTTATTTCAGGTACTTGTACCCCAAGCGTAACTTCAGCAAATGCTTCATTGGTTATCAGTGCTATAATTGCCCTTAATACTCAACCAGCCAACCAAACAGAATGTGCTGGAAGTCCGGTTAGTTTTTCAGTTTCCGCAACTGGTGCTGGCCTTACCTATCAATGGCGAAAAGGATTAAATAACTTAACTAATACAGGAAATATTACAGGAGCAACTAATGCAACATTAACCCTTGATCCAGTAAATGTAGAAGATGCTGCTCTGGATTACAATGTGGTTATTTCCAGTACTTGTGCGAGTGCCTTAACCTCTGCCGATGCTTCATTAACGGTAAATTCAGCTCCGGCTATTACCACACAACCAGACAATCAAATAGAATGTTCAGGAAGTTTGGCAACTTTTTCAGTTGTGGCAACAGGAACAAGTGTAACTTACCAATGGAGAAAAGGAACCGTGAACTTAACCAATACTGGTAATGTTTTAGGTGCTACAACAGCTACCCTTACCATTGACCCGGCTACCGCTTTAGACGAAGCTGTTGATTATAACGTAGTTGTTTCAGGTACTTGTGCCCCAAGTGTTACTTCAGCCAATGTTTCATTGGTTATCAGTGCTGTAATTGCCCTAAATACGCAACCAGCCAACCAAACAGAATGTGCTGGAAGTCCGGTAAGTTTTTCAGTTTCCGCAACTGGTGCTGGCCTTACCTATCAATGGCGAAAAGGTTTGGTTAACTTATCCAATACGGGAAATATTACAGGTGCAACTACTGCGATTCTAACCCTTGATCCAGTAAATGAGGCAGATGCTGCTCTGGATTACAATGTGGTTATTTCCAGTACTTGTGCCAGTACCTTAACTTCTGCCGATGCTTCGTTAGTAGTTAATTCAGCTCCGGCTATTACCACACAACCTGCCAATCAAATAGAATGTTCAGGAAGTTTGGCAAGTTTTTCAGTTGTGGCAACGGGTACCGGATTGACCTACCAATGGAAAAAGGGAACCGTGAATTTAACCAATACTGGTAATGTTTTAGGCGCTACAACAGCTACCCTAACTATTGATCCTGTAACCGCTTTAGACGAAGCTGTTGATTATAACGTAGTTGTTTCTGGTGCTTGTGCTCCTGATGTTACCTCAACTAACGCTTCTTTAACAATTAATGCGGTTCCGGTAATTACTGCAGAGCCAGTTAATCAAACGGAATGCGCTGGAAGTGCGGTAAGTTTATCAGTAACTGCTACCGGAACTGACCTTACCTACCAATGGAGAAAAGGAACTGTTGAATTAACCAATGCTGGAACTGTTTCAGGTGCAACTACTGCAACCTTAACAATTGATCCGGTAAACGTAACAGATGTAGCAACTAATTATAATGTAGTTGTTTCTGGTGCTTGTACCCCTGATGTTACTTCAACTAACACTTCTATAACAGTTAATGCGCCTCCAGTAATTACTTCAGAGCCAGTTACTCAAACGGAATGTGCTGGAAGTGCAGCAAGTATTTCAGTGGTAGCCACCGGAACTGACCTTACCTACCAATGGAGAAAGGGAACTGTTGAATTAACCAATGCTGGAACTATTTCAGGTGCAACTACTGCAACCTTAACAATTAATCCGGTAAGTGTATTAGATGTGGCTGCTAATTATAATGTAGTTGTTTCTGGTGCTTGTGCTCCTGATGTTACTTCAACTAACGCTTCTTTAACAGTTAATGCGGTTCCAGTAATTACAACAGAGCCGGTTAATCAAACGGAATGCGCTGGAAGTTCGGTAAGTTTATTAGTGACTGCTACCGGAACAGACCTTACCTACCAATGGAGAAAGGGAACTGTTGAATTAACCAATGCTGGAACTGTTTCAGGTGCAACTACGGCAACCTTAACAATTGATCCGGTAAGCGTTTTAGATGTGGCTACAAATTATAATGTAGTTGTTTCTGGTGCTTGTGCTCCTGCTGTAACTTCAACTAACACTTCTATAACAGTTAATGAGGCTCCAGTAATTACTGCTGAGCCCGTTAATCAAATGGAATGCGCTGGAAGTGCGGTAAGTATATCAGTGACTGCTACCGGAACTGACCTTACCTACCAATGGAGAAAGGGAACTGTTGGATTAACCAATGCTGGAACTGTTTCAGGTGCAACTTCGGCAACCTTAACAATTAATCCGGTTAACGTATCCGATGTGGCTATAAATTATAATGTAGTTGTTTCTGGTGCTTGTGCTCCTGATGTTACTTCTACTAATGCTTCCTTAACAGTTAATACTGCTCCAGTAATTACAGCAGAACCTGCCAATCAAGTAGTAACCAGTGGAAGTCCGGCTAGTTTTTCAGTAGTTGCCACAGGAACTGACCTTACCTACCAATGGAGGAAAGGAACTGTGAACTTAACCAATACTGGAACTGTTTCGGGTGCCACTTCAGCTAACTTAACCATTGATCCTTCAGATATTTCGGATGCATCAACGGACTATAATGTAGTTGTTTCAGGGACTTGTGCTCCAAGTGTTACATCAACGAATGTTTCGTTGGTTGTCAACCCAAGTGGCATCCCATCGTTTGTTTCTGGAAATCAAGCATTTACTGTTTATCCAAATCCATTTACTGAATCAATTGCCTTTAGGATAATTGATCCATCACAAATTAATAATTGTGAATTGGTACTATTCAATGTATTAGGAAAAGGAATAATATCTTTAGATGTAACTAAAGAAGTAACCACTATTGAAACCAATAATCTTCCTTCGGGGATTTATTTTTACAAAGCAATTAAAAATGGTAAAACAATTCAAACAGGGAAAATAATTTGCAAGTAGTAGTTTAATTAAATAAGTTAAAGCCCACTACTCCGAGTAATCGGAGGGTGGGCTTTTTTTTGTGGCATCAGTTTAATCCTTAATTTTCAGTGAATTGATTTATCCGGGTTTAACGGTAGGCATTTTATAAATTTTTGTTTAGTTTTAACCAACCAAAAGTTGACATACCATGGAAATAATACCAACCCATAAAAAATCAGGCTACATAAAAGAAATAAATGCGGTTAACCGGATTTATCCATTCAGTTTTGTTGTGCTATCGCCGGGTTTGAGAATGGGAGCGGGGAAATATTGAAGTTGTACCTTATGTGGGGGAGTCTCCGAAATAACTTATGTGCATATTTGTAGTATATACTAATAAGACATATCTTTGTAGCCTAAAAATAGACTAATATGAAAACACTTTCACTAAAACTTGATGATTCGATTTTCGGGGAAACTGAAAAGATTCTTGAAAGACTTAAAAAACCAAGAAACCGATATATAAATGAAGCGATTGAATATTACAATCGAACACAAAGACGATTGATTCTTGAAAAAAAATTAAAAAAAGAATCTATTTTGGTTAAAAAAGACTCAATGGATGTTCTTAAAGAATTTGAAGGGATTGAATATGTCGATTAAACAATTTGAAATCTGGATTGCAGATTTAAACCCGCAAATAGGGACAGAAACAGGCAAAACAAAACCTGTATTAGTCATTCAAACTGATTTTCTTAATAAAATACCTCATCCTTCGACTATAATTTGTCCCATTACAACTAATGTTAAAAAGGACTCTGAAATTTTGCGAGTTCACCTTAAAAAAGGGACTGTCGAACTTCATAAAGACAGTGACATTATGATTGACCAAATAAGAGCCATTGATAATATTCGTTTGATTAATAAAGTTGGACAATTGCCTCAAGACTTGATTGATTTAGTTAAGGAAAATATAAAAATTGTTTTGGATTTAGATTAATGCACAAGGTACAACACCGCATAAAAAAGCAGTTGCAGTTAAGTGCGGAATTGAAACAATGAATAAGAAATTAACGATATTGCGTAAGTAAGCAGAGGTGCAAGCAAGTGCAACCGCTTTTTATACGAAAACGTTATGCGTAATTTACTCAATTGCAATAGGATTATGAGAAATAACTAGCAATAATACTAGTATGAACAGTTGAAGAATTAAATTATTGACTTTCTCCTTTTTGAACTAATTGGTAAGTTAGCATGTTATTAATATTTAAATCAAATTTTTAAGTGCCATGAAGAAAGCAGCATTGTTTTTAGCTTCGTTTTTTTTTATTGTCTTATTTTCATATAGTCAGAATTCCATTTCGAAAACTGAAACAGAATACGATAGTTTAGTTAACAATACAATATATGGTAAAAATGAAAAAGCAGGGAAATTCTACACTATCAGAGGATTTAAAATGTATTGTGAAACTTATGGATATGGCGAACCACTTCTATTAATACATGGTAACGGAGCGAGCATCAATGCTTTTGTAAAACAAATTCCTTTTTTTTCGACAAAATATAAAGTAATTGTTGCCGACAGTCGGGCACATGGCAAATCATTTGATAAATCAGATTCTCTCTCATACGAAATGATGGCAGACGATTATGCTGCTTTATTATCAGCCATGAATATCGATTCAGCTAATGTTATTGGCTGGAGCGATGGAGGAGTAAATGGAATATTGCTTGCAATAAGACATCCAGAAAAAGTAAAAAAACTCGCAATTACCGGGGCAAACCTTCAACCAGACTCTTCTGCTATTTCTCCTGATATTTTGAAAAGAACTACAAAAACATACAATATGTTTATAACTATGTTTAAAGAGGAAAGGCCCAAGAGTTCATTGGATTCAACGGTTTATAAATATATCAGGTTGTTAAAAGAGCAACCGCATATTTCATTCAATGACCTTCATAAAATTTCTATTCCAACACTAGTCATTGGTGGAGACCATGATGTGATTCGGCCTGGTCACACCTTGACCATTTTTGAAAATTTAACGAATGCCTATTTGTGGATACTCCCAAATTCAGGACATTCAACTTTAGTAAGATACGCTGAAGAATTTAATAATAAAGTTGATGTTTTTTTTGAAACAAAGTATCGTAAAATAGAAGATAAGAATAGAACGTTTTAAAAAAGCAACGCATAATAAATAGGGGATTAAGTGGCACACCTTTCCCCGCTATTCCGATTGCTATTTGGATGTAATTCAGTCCCACTCCTGCGGGACTTCAAACAATTTCTAGTTCAGGATTGCCCTCATAAAATTGAATTTCAAGTTTTAAACTTTTCTATCGCCTAATTCGGGATTAACAGTAGGCATTTTGTAAATTTTTGTTTAGTTTTAGCCAACCAAAAGTTGAAATACCATGAAAATAATACCAACCCATAAAAAATCAGACTACATAAAAGAACTAAACGCGATTAACCGGGTTTATCCATTCAATTTTTGGGTGCTATCCCTAGGTTTGAGAATGGGAGCGGGGATATGCAGTAGTTACCAAACATTTGAAAGAACTGAAGTAAAGTTTATAATGAAAAACATTTTATTAATTATTACGCTGATTTTAATATTTACATCTTGCAAGAACGATGTATTCTTTACGGTTAGTGGAAAAGTGACAGACTTTAATGGACAACCATTAGATAGTGTAACCATTAGTTTGAGAAACAAAGCTTTTGAGAATATCTATGAAACTTTATCGGATAAGGACGGGTGTTATTCAATGAAAGTTAAGGAAGGAGATTACTATAGCTTATACGCAATAAAATTACCTGAATATCGGGTAAATAGACTTGAATATTGGACATGGAATGTTCCGGTTCATAAGAATATCACAATAAATCCACAATATGACCGAATGGAGATATATGGGATTAATGTTTTTGAACCTCAAGTTACACCTCAAGAAACTTATATGATTTATTTTAGACCAATGAGCTTAACCAAAACATTACAATTTGCCTCAGAACAAAAAATCAATAAGAAAAAGTTTGAAACTGCAGGAAAAACAGAGAGCTTACTAAATAAATCAGACAAAGTAATAAATATGTCACCTGACAGCATATCTCCAAAAGAATTAATGATTGAAATTAATGGAGTAAAATCAGAAATATTGGAAATTAATAAAATATCGGAGTATGCTCGTGGATTTAAAATGTATGGTTACATTGTACAGATTAGAAAACCAGAAAACCTTAAGAATATAGATTCTGAATATGACCTTATTTCCATAATCCTTCACTCTGATGAAACAAATGAAATAGGAAAAGGAGAGGCATTTGTAAAAAGAACAAATAAAAACGTTTGGTAACAATGCATAAAAATAATAGCCGAAATAGTAGTAAATTCAAGGATTGTAGCCCGTTTCATGTTTCTTGTAATTTGACAGGAAAGTGCTACGCAGTCGGCTACTATTCTTATGCGAAACGTTATACACAATTCAAAAACCGACCACAGAAGATAAGTAACGAACAATGAGAGATACCACAACTCAATCAGGAAAAGGATTCAAGCTTCAAACATTGAGAGCCATTGATGTCTTTCTTGACGCTATCATAGAAAATGGAAGGGAATCAAGGATATATATTGCAACAGAAAAAATTGGCGATGTTTATTGTCAAATAAATCATAAAGATGGAATTGAGGAAGTTAAAAATTACTCATCCCCACATTCAATAAATAGTGATGCTATCAAAAACACTTTAATCAATTTTATTGACATATATATTCAATCTAAATTTAAATCATTAAAATTTTCATTTTATTCCACAGCAGGACATACTGAAAGTGATAATAAAAATCTTAAGTACTCTATATTATACTATCTAAAAAGTGGAGAAATTACCAGCACTGTAATTGAAAAAGTAAAAGAAACTGTAATTCCATATTATGAATCAAAATATAAGGAAAACAAGGGGTTTATTGCTGAAATCAAAAATTTCTCAGATGAAGATTGGCAAATATTTTTGACTAAAATTAATTGGCAGTTTAATTTACAAGGTAATCAAGAACTTACAGAGGTTATTAAAGAAAAGTGCAGAAAAGTCATTGAAAAAATTGAGCCGAGTTTTTTAAGTTATAATGGATTTGAAACTGCAGTAATTCATGAATTTAGAGAACATCTTGAAAGGAAACTCGAAGAGAACCAGCATTTAAGTGATTTTGAATTTAAAGATTTTGAAAATATTGTTTTAAACCAATATAAAATTCGAACACTAAACAAGCAAAGAAACTATGGTAAATTTTTGAGGTTTGCAGACACTCCTTTTCAGATTGAAGCTACACAATTCTTTTTTACCAATTATGAAAATAGATTAATTGATGAAATTACCAGTCAATTTTTATATTCAGAAAATAGAAATTTCATCATATTAACTGGAAAATCTTCTCAAGGAAAAACAATTTTATCAAGGCAGATTGCTTACGAATTAGATAAACGAGGATTTTTAACCTTATTTCATGAAGTTAATACTAATACCTCTTTTCATGACTTAAATCTAATAGAAATAAGCAGAGAAAATTCTTCTGTTTTTTGTTTATTTAGTAAGGTACATCTTAATCTCTCATTAATCAATGAAATTCTTAATTACCAAGGGAAATATAAAAATATAAAATTTATTTTCGAGAGTAGAATTATTGACAAAACAATAGAGCAAGATTCAGAAGAACTATTTAAACATGATAACCTTGAGGAAAGGAAATTAGATTTCAAGAAAGATTCTGATTTTAAAGAAAAATACCTTGGAATATTAAGAAAGTTCACAACTAAGGATTTAGATATTAACCAATTAATCAAAGCCACTGGGAGAAATTTTTTGTTTCTGACAGAATACTTGAATAGGATTGATGTTTCAAGTTTATCAGGTATAGAATTTACGAAAATTAATGAATTAGTTCTAGAAAAATATAAGCTTAGAAAATATGATGGGTTAAAAGAATTTGCAATAATCAATCAATACGAAATTCCTATAAAATATGGAAGCATGATTGATAAATCTGATTTTGATGACCTTGTTAGAGAAAATGAACTGATTTGTAAACCATTTTCTGCAGATTACTATAATTTATATCATTCAGATTTTGCAAAACTTATAACATATAGTTTTTTTAAGGACAAAGGATTTAATAGTTATCAAATCACAGCATATGAAATTCAGACTTTTTCAAAATACTTAGCAAATACTGATTACAAAGAGTCTCCAGCAGTTCTCAAGTCTTTGTTTGCAAATTCAAACCACAAACTTTTAAAAGGTTTGTTTTTAGATGAATCTGTCAAAAAAAATCTCTTAATATTTTATTCAAATCCTGATAATTTCTTTTTTCAACCGTCAAGCTCAAAGCCTCTAAGAGACCTTTTAAGAATAATCCCAGAAGTTTGTCCTGAAACTTTTCCTGAATATTTGCAATCCATTGTAATCACGAATGATAGATTAAACAATTTTTTTGAAAACGATAGTTCATTCATCTTTACTTTAATTAAAATTTCTGCCTTTATTAAGAAATACATTCCGGACAAATTTGAAGAGTTTAATACGAAGCTTCCTCAATATTTATCAAACCCTTTAAACGACATTCCATTTTCTGCAATAACCTTCTATTTAAATGAGGCAAAAGTTCACAACTCAGTACTTTATGCTGTTTTAAAAGAAAAGTTTTCAATTGAATATTTATCAGAAACTATAAATAATGAAGAGTTTTTGAGCTTAACAGAAGGTCTCGTATTGTTGAATAAGATGCAGAATTGTGATGGTTTTATTGAAAAAATCAGACCTTTGTTAATAAATAAGTCACAGAATACTTCTTTAAGTAGATTTGCTAAAGGTCTGCAAAATATCAAAAGGATAACCTCAATTAAATTTGCTACTGATATTTTTGAAAGTTACCCTGATGAGTTACTGAAAAAGGAATTACGGTATTCTGATATACAAAATCTTCTTAAAATAGTCAATGTTTTAACTGAATTTGGTTACGATAAAATCTATAGGAATTTTCAATTATACAAATTTAGAAATGGGTTTAAGCAATATAATTATTTTGAAATATCAAATATTTTACTGGAAGCTGACAAGTTCTTAAATAATAAGATATTATCTAAAGAGCTTATTGATAGTATTGATGAAAATACAATACTTGAAAAAATTTCAAAATCTAATCCTTACTTTGTTGCTCAGAGTTTTCATTTACTTGCTAAATGTAAGGGGTACAGAGAATATGTTGAGAAAATTTATTATCTCGTCCCAGTGAATTTCTTTGAATTTCCCAAAGAGCAAATTGATATCTTCAAAATAATTGAAACTCTGCATTGGCTGAAACTTGTTGACAAATCTGGAATTCAAACCAATAAATGTTGGTCAATTAATGAAGTAATAATTAATAATTTCGACTATTCAAATTTTCCATATGAAAGGCTTGTTTTGATTTTCACTTATCTAAAAGGTATAAATCAAGATAAAACTAAAAAGTTACTTGTACATACAACTGATATCATAAAAGAGAATATCAAAACAAACAAATACAAAGAGATAGGAATAACATTAAGTCGTTTAGCTATGATTGACCCCAGTTTGTCGTTAGAATTACAGAATGAAATTCTAACGACAAATGATTTTATAATGTTTATGGAAGAACAGTCTATTAATATTATAAGTCGCACATTGAAAGAAATGCAGAGTGTAGAAAATGTAAACGAAAACAGTTTGGTTAATGAATTCTATTTAAAAATCAAGAATGAAACAATTATTTCAAGTATTGAAAATGTAAAATTTGATGTCATTTGCCATTCACTTAATGAATTTCTTTCAATTGAATCAGGAAATTATAAAAGAACAAGAAAGCTTGTTTGGGATATAGGTTTTGAACCTCTTAAATCATCAATGGAATATACTCCTTTTATTGGCATAGCTACAGGTTTTATTTCTCTTTTTAAGGTCAATCGCAAATTTGCATCAGAACTATTCAATTATTCCGAAAATGAAATTATTAGCATTGCCACTAATTCTGAATTAAGTGAGTTCTCGGATGGGCTTAAGGCCCTATCTAGTTTCAATTCAAGTTATGCCAATACAATATTTAATTCCTCCAAAATCAATTTAAGTTTATTAGCTAGTGAGTCAAATAATTATAGTCTAAATGACATTATGAGGTGTTTGTTTTATTTAAAATCTATAGATAAACCAAGAACAAAAGAATTTCTATTAAACTTCGATACTTCGAGTTTATCCTTTAAGTTTAAACATGAGAAACAATTTGATAAAGCAGCAGAACTGTTAAATCAGATTTCATTGATTGAAAGGTCAAAAATTATTGAAGTCATTAATAGTTTAGGATTAAATGAGATTTACAATAAATGCAAAGACTTAGAAATAAAAATAGTCTCAAAAGGTTTAAGCGAAATTGCCGAGATTGATAGAGAATTAGCGAATCGTGTGTTAAATAGAATTTGGGCTGAAAAGGACATTTTAAGCGAAATGGATTTTTTACAATTTGATGTATTAGGCAAAACAATACGTGAGATAAGTAAGATTGAATTAAACCCTAACTTGTCAAAAAAGATTTTGTCACATCTTAGCTATTATCATGTAGCAAAAAAAGCTACTAAAATGAGTGAAAAACAACTAAGTCTTGGATTTGGAGCATTAAAACAAGTAGATATGACATTTTCAATTTTTGTTGCAAAGGAACTAATTCGATTAAAACCAGAGACATACAAGGCGATTAAGAATATTAAGAAACTAATTGACTAAGATGAACTGTGTATAACAATGTATAAAAATTATAGCCGGTTTAGTAGTAAATTCAAAGGTTGTAGCCCGCTCCAACTTTTGTGTGAATTTCATGAAATTAAGCCCGCAAACGCCTATTTTAATATACTCATCGTTGTATGAATGGCTGAGTGCTTGTGAATTATTATAAAAATGAGTGACTTCACAAGTTTAGTGTAATGAATTTTTTATGAAAAACAGAAATTATATATTTTAAAAAATCAACAAATAATTAACCTAAAATCAGATTCCTATGAAAAAATTGACTTTTGATGCTAATCGTGTTTCTAAATTATTAGTTGCTATTTGTTTAATCTTTGTATTCTCAAATGTATTTTCTCAGCAATACAAACAACAAGGGGATGATATTAATGGCAAAACAAACTATAGTAAAATGGGCACGGCAGTAAGTATAAGTGATGATGGACTTACAGTGGCAATTGGTTCTCCTGAAATTACAGGCTCTGCATGGCGAGGAGGTATGGCAAGTATATATTCCTGGAAGGGTACATCATGGGTTCAAAAAGGCAATGATATTGAAGGTGTATTACAAGAAGATTTCTTTGGTTATTCCATTAGTTTAAGCGCCGATGGAAATACGGTAGCAATTGGCGCACCTTGGTCTGATTCAACAGGTCATGATAAAGGTTATGTACGTGTATTGTATTGGGATGACACTGATTGGTTGCCGAAAGGTAATTTTATTTTGGGACATACCATTGAAGGAGTTTCTGGAATGAGCATTGGATTAAGTGGAGATGGGAATTCACTTATAATAGGTGAATCCTGGAATGACGATTATGCAATTGATGCAGGGCAGGCAAGAGTTTACACGTGGAATGGAAGTAATTGGTCTCAAAAAGGAGATGACATTAATGGTAAAGCAGCTTATAATGAATGTGGATCGGCAGTAAGTATAAGCAATGACGGCAATATAATTGCTGTAGCCTCACCATTAAACAGCGAAAATGGACTTAGAGCAGGACAAATACAAATATTGCAATGGAGTGGCACCCAATGGGAGTTAAAAGGTAATGTTATTAATGGTGAAGCTAGTAATAATTATTTTGGTAGTTATACTAAAATAAGCACAGATGGCAACGTAGTTGCTTGTAGTCAAAGCTATGGTGATGATAGAAATGCTGTACGTATATTTAATTGGGATGGAAACATTTGGAGTCAAAAAGGAACCACACTTATTGGAGAGGCCGATTTTGATTATTTCGGATCATCACTATCATTGAATACTAATGGAAACGTTATTGCAATAGGTGCGCCCAACAATGATGGCACCAGTGATAATTCAGGGAGTGTACGCATATATAATTGGAATGGTTCAGATTGGAATAAAGTGGGTGAAGACATGGATGGAGAAGCGCAAGATGATCGTTTTGGAACCTCAGTGAGTGTAAGTAGTGATGGTAGTTCATTGGCAGTTGGTGCACCTTTAAATGATGGAAACGGTAGTAATTCAGGTCATGCAAGAATTTATAAATTGTGTTCACCAACCATTAGTAGCATGGATATAACAGCATGTTTTGATTATATATCACCTAGTTCTAATTATGTTTGGACATCGTCAGGTATATATACCGATACGATACAAAATATTACAGGTTGCGATAGTATTATTACAATAGATTTAACTATTAATTTTATAGATAATTTAGTTGTTCAAAACAATAATACATTAACAGCAAATAGTACATCTGTATCATATCAATGGCTTAATTGCGATGATAATTATAGTATAATACCAGGAGCAACAGAACAGATATTTACGGCACAAACATCAGGAAATTATGCTGTTCAGCTTATAGAGAATAGCTGTGTTGACACGTCTCAATGTTATAATGTGAATAGTACATCGTATTTTGACAAGAATAAGTTGAATAATTTGATTCTTTGTTATTCAAATCCTTCAACAGGTACTATAGAAATCAAGTTTGAAAATTATCAGGAAAAAGTTAATGTAAAGGTATTAAATAGTGTTGGCCTTATTATATTTAAAAGTACTGATTATAATGTAAAAGAATTAAACCTGAATTTGGCAGTAACTTATGGAGTATATATGGTTGAAATTATATCAGGTGAAAATAATATTAATAGATATAAAATATTCATAAAGTAATAACTGATAATGAATAAAGCCAAGCATAAAATAAATAAGGGTTTAAGCGGTACGCAGTGCCCAGCGTTTCCGATGGCTATTGGGATGTAATTCAGTCCTGCTCCTGCGGGACTTCAAACAATTTCTTGGTCGGGATTACCCTCATAAAATTGATAGTTCAGGTTTTAAACCTTTCTATCGCCTAATTCGGGATTAACGGTAGGCATTTTATAAATTTTTGTTTAGTTTTAGCCAACCAAAAGTTGAAATACCATGAAAATACCTACCCGTAAAAAATCAGGCTACATAAAAGAACTAAACGCGGTTAACCGGGTTTATCTATTCAATTTTGGGGTGCTATCGCCGGGTTTGATAATGGGAGCGGGGATATACAGTAGTTGGGCTCAATTAGGAGAGTATGGATATAGCTATTGACACAAATATTATAAGAGGTGATTTTTTCTTTAAATCAAAGGAATTTGAAATTCTATTTGATTACTTAAAGAAGACAGAATCAAAATTTATAATTTCTGAAGTTGTATTACAAGAGACCGAAGAAATATATAGAAGAACACTTTTAGAACAAAAGGACATTTTGCAAAAAAATCAGGAATCTATTCATAATATTTTAAATCGCGAGATTCCTCTAATATCCGACAATATAGATATAGAGATAGAAACAAGGAAGTATATATCTTTTTTAAAAGAAAAACTAAGCCTGACAGACAAAAATATTATAGAATACGATAAAGAATATTTACCTGAACTCATTAAGAGGGCTGTAAAAAAAACAATGCCATTTAAAAATGAAGACAAAGGATTTAGGGATACTGTCATTTGGTTATCACTAAAAGATTACTGCAAAAAAGTGCAAGAAAAGCAAATCATTTTTATAAGTAATAATCCAACAGATTTTGGTAATAGTAAAGTAAAAAATAAATTAAATGAATCATTGGAAATAGAATGCACAGAAGAGAAAATTAGGATTAATTATTTTAATACAATTAAAGATTTTGTAGAATATCATTCAATAAAAATTGATTTCATTAATCACGATTGGATTAGTGAACAATTAAGTGACGAAAGGATTTCTGAAATGGTTATTGAAAAAATGGAATCAAAAGACCTTGTGGATTGGGTTGTTAGTAGAACAGATATTTACCCAATAAGTAGCGTCAGAGCGATAAGCGCATATCCTAATGGGTATGGTGAAATAAGCATTTATGAGATGATTGATAATTCCTTAATTTTAAATTTAAGCATTGATTGTGAAACAGAAATGGAAATAGAATCTGTAGGCTATAATCTGCATAATGGGTTTAACTCGTATGGAGTTATATATAAATATCTGGAAGTGACTGCTGATTTTTCAATTACTGTAAAAGATAAGGAAATTGTAGATATAGAAGTAGATTATTGGGAATAACTGAGCCCAATAAATAGGGGTTTAAGCGGCACGCAGTGCCCAGCGATAACCCCCGGTTGAACTACATCACGGGTTGAAATCTATGGACATATCACGGTACTTTTCCCTTTTTTTTATTTTGGTTTTAGG
>Ga0172379_10002382_pt1 | contig 33427 bp, 31 predicted proteins | sample GrowelOW334metaG_FD_119756 | JGI IMG/M metagenome (GOLD analysis project Ga0172379, IMG submission 119756) | Groundwater microbial communities from an aquifer near a municipal landfill in Southern Ontario, Canada - Groundwater well OW334 metaG | ecosystem: Environmental > Aquatic > Deep...
CAATCGCGCTTTACGCCGTCGAACGGCAGCTCGTCCGGCGCATCGAGGTCCACCTCGATCGCCATCGCGGTGCCGCTCACCTTGCGCCAGCGCCAGTTCTTGACCGGGGCGGGGGCGGCGTCAGGAGCAGCCTGGGTGTCGCTTGTGGACGCCGCAGACGATGAGGCATCGCTCGCGGACATCCCGGCTGGCGGGGCGCCGGCGGCGTCGAGAAACCTGTCCAGAGACTCCGCCGTGATGGAGCCGCTCCGAAGCGCGGCAATGAGCCTCTTCAGCGATGATTTGATCTCCTGACTCGTCATCTCGACCTCCAATCGTGTGCGCCGCACGGGGCGACTGCTTTCCACCGGCCCATGCCGGCGGCTCGAAACAATACGCCAGGCGCGCTGTTCTGTCCAGATCCAAATGATCAGATGTCCAAATGATCAGATTTAAATGACCCTTCTGCTGGTGCCATCAACGAAAAAAGCAGGATCTAATCCTGCCGTTGGTGCTACTCCGACCTCCTCTGTTCGTCCGCGATCGTGTCCGCACGCTGCTGCGCTTCGGACACGCGGGACGCGATGTCGAGGTTGTCGAAAGACCGGACCGGTACCATGGTTTCCCCGGTCTCGAGGTACCCGATGGACACCTGGTCGCCCGCGCGGGTCAGCGGCAGCTCCGGAGACACACCGCTAGAATCCTCGAAGACGCGATCGTTCTCGAGGACGGTGAACAGGAAGGTGGTGTTCCCGTTCCTGGTGCTGGCCGCGAAGCGGTCGACGACCCCGATCAGGCTCTCCAGCGTGGCTGCGTCCTCGGCAACGGTGTGGCCTCCCGCGTCCGCCACCTTGCGGCGGTACTCCGCAAGCGCCTGCCTCACGTTCTCGCCGAGCGCGACCTTTGCCGCGTCCCGGCTCACGATGGCAATGCGCTGCGGCACGCCGTCCTCGTTGACGACGGGGACAACCCAGGCCAAATCCCCATAGACGTTCTCGGGGATGGGGGGAGTCGCGACCCAGTCTTCGTGCTCGGAAACCGAGCTCTCGACCGCGGCCATGACGTTGGTTTCCTCGGAACCCCCGTCGACGCGATATTCGCGTACCTGCCCGGTTCTGGAGCTCATGAGCATCACGGATGTGATCGCGTGGTCCGTGTCCGCGACGGAGGTCATGCCCGTGAACCAGTAGGCCTCGCCTCCTGTGCCCCACACCAGGGTCATGTCGTCATCGGTCGGAACAACCACATCCTGCGATCCGAGCATGGAATTCCACCACCCGTGCACGTACGACCCGTACCACTCGAGGCGGTCATGGGCCGTTTCTTCCGGCACGATCCGATCCACCCATGCGGGCAGGTCGTCCATGCCGTACTCCTTCATGTCGCCGGTCTGCGGATCGACGATGATTGCACCAACGGGGTTCATTCCCCCGTAGCCGATCGTGTACTCGAACCTGGTATACACGTAGAACGGACGGCCTTCGTCGTCGACCTCGAACGTCGGATCCGTCAGGCCCTTCGTGAGGTAGCCGTTTGTGACCACGTGGCGCCAGAGGTTGTCGTTGAAGTACGCGCTCTCGAGGTACCGGAGCTTCAGGTCCGAGACGAGCCTCGGCTTCTGGTCGCGGTCCTCAGCCGACAGCCTGACGTACCCGGGCGCACAATCCGCGCGGAACCAGGCCATGAGGCCCTGGTACTCGAGCGGGCTCACCCACGCGAGACCGTTCCCGGTCTTCTGGATCACGTAGCCGCCGGGCCTGAACTGGCTGCCCAGGGCGCCGCCGGGCACTTGGGAAAGAGCCTGACTGCCCTTCCACTCGGCTTCGGCCTGGGAAACCTGACGCAGATGCGCCGGGTCGATGGGCGACACGTCCTCGGTCCAGGTTCCCGAGTTCACGCGATCCGCGACGAACGCCCGGTAGTCCGAGGAATGGAACATGCCGCTGGTCGTGACGAACCACCCGACGAGCAGGAGAATGAGCGTGACGAACGCCAGACCAAAGGTTCGATTGATGACGCGCTCATCCTCACGGCAGCGATACCGAGCGAGGTAGTAGACCGCGGTCGCGCCGAACGCGAACAGGAGCCGCCCCTGGATCGGGGATCCGAGAAACGGACCCACAAGCTGGATCGGATCGAGCCAGAGGAACGCGCTCCAGATGGGGACGCTCACCGCCGCCCAGAGGAAAAGACGTCTGGTTCCACCTCCGAACACCAGGATCGGAAGTGCCCCAATCATGCCCACAAGGGCACCGATAAGGATCAGAATCATGGAACCCTCCACATCGCCGGCGCCATGCCAGCGGACGGGGAGAATATCAGGAATCCGAAGAAATGTCAATGATTTCCAGTGAAAAACAAAAGAACCAAGATCCAACGGTTGGTTCTTGGTTCCTTGGTTTTTTTCCTAGAGCAACGCGTCCTTGGCCTGCTTGGCCACGCGGAACTTCACGACGGTCTTGGCCGGAATCGTGATGGTTTCGCCCGTGGCCGGGTTGCGGCCCTGGCGTGCGGCGCGGTTGACCTTCACGAGCTTTCCAAAGCCCGGAAGCACGAATTCGCCGGCGCTCTTCACCTGCTTGTATGCAAGGTCCGTGAGTTTATCCATGAACATTGCAACGTCCTTCTTAGACATGCCCGTCGCTTCGGCGAGGGCGGCCATTGTCTGGCTCTTCGTGAGCTTTGCCATACCGCTATTAGTTAGCACGGTTCCTGAAGTGGAACCTGTGGAAAAGTTAGGATTTACTGGATGATTATAACATGAGGCTGTCAAAATGGCCAGAAATCGTCAATAGACTGACACGTCTATTCCTTGGGCTTTTTGAAATATTCTCTGGCGCGGATTAAGTCCTGGGCAACCAACGCGCGAATCTCCTCTGTATTCTTCCATGGCACAACATCCCTTATTTTCTCCAATAATCGCACGGAAAGCACCTTTCCAGTCAATTCCAGACATACGTCAAGCAAATGTACCTCAAGCTTCAAAGTCTGACCGGTCCGTCCGTCGTTTACACAGACAAGCGACGGGTATGTTGCGCCATCCAGCACGGTCTCGCCCAAATACACTCCAAGCGCTGGGATCACCACACCCTGTTCGATCGCAATGTTTGCCGTGGGGCAACCAAGGCTGGTTGCGATTCCTTCGCCGCGCTCAACGCGGCCCGTGAGGATCAAAGGGGACATACGTTGGCGGATACGTAGGCGATCGCTCGCCTGAGCACGGGGACCATGTCCGGATAACTCGAGGCTTCTAACAGCTGTTCTGGATCGACCCAACGTCCCTCATAGGCGTGCTGCGACGGGTCCGGACGAAGCTCCGCATCCTCCGGGGTCTCAAACAGAAAATAGTGGATGTCCTTGTGGATGAGCGAACCTTTCTTTTGAAACCGGTCGCGAAACCAGATATCGATCTTCCCAAGTGTTTCGAGCAGGCGAATCTCAGTCAAGCCGAGTTCCTCAAGCGTCTCGCGAGCTGCCGCCTCCTCGAGCGACTCTCCGGCCTCCACATGGCCTTTCGGAAACGCCCACTTTCCATACGAATCGAGCATGAGCGCAAACTGAACCTTTCCGCCGACGCGGCGAAAAATGATACCTCCGGAAGAAACTTCCTGCTCCGCGCGCTTATGCCTAACGGGCGTGGAGGATTTCGAGGGCTTTGTCTTTTTGCGGATCGCGCTTTGCATCGGAGTCAAGCTTTGTGAATTCAACGATAGTGTCAGGAGTGATCCCTGTCTCATTGATCGTCCTGCCCTTGGGCGTAAACCAGGACGCGATGGTGATCTTGATAGCTGAACCGTCCGGAAGGGTTTGATAATCCTGAACCGATCCCTTTCCGAACGTTTGCGTACCGACCAGGGTCGCAAGGCCGTAATCCTGCAGCGCGCCTGCGACGATTTCCGAGGCCGAGGCACTTCCGCCGTCCACAAGAACCACCGTCGGGATTCCTGAAAGCCTTGGCGCGGACACTCCGGAAAACGTTCCGCCCTTCTCCTGTCCTTTTTCAGACACGACCGGCTGGTATCCAACCCACGCGGATGCAACGTCAACGGCCGAAGCGAGCAATCCGCCTGGATTCGAACGCAGGTCGAGCACAACGCCCTTCGTGTCCTTTGCAAGAACGTCGTTGACTGCCTGGTTGAAGAGACTGCTCGTGTCATCGTTGAACTCGTAGATCGAGATGACCGCGATTCCGTCGCCCGTCATCTCCCACTTCACGGAATCAATCGTGATGACCCCGCGAGTAATGACGATGTCTTCGGCCTCGCCAAGCCCGTCGTGGCTCACGGTCAGCGTCACCTGGGTTCCCTCCTCGCCTCGGATGTGCGAAACGGCCTGCTCAACCGCCATGCCGGCAGTCTCGGTCCCGTCAATCGCCCAAATGGAATCCCCGGCAAGAATGCCAGCCTTCATGGCAGGCGAATCCTCGAGCGGCGCCACCACCACAAGTTGGCCATCCCTCATGCCAAGCTCCGCCCCAATGCCGCTGAACGTGCCGGACAGGGCGCTTTGAAATTCTTTGGCCTGCTCAGGATTGAAATAGGTCGTGTAAGGATCACCGGCGCCTGCGACCATGCCGGAAATCGCACCATAAAACAGATCTTGGTCCGAAACCGGCTGCTTATAGTAGTTCTCCTTTACGAGATTCCACACGTCCCAAAACTGACGAAAGTCCATGTCTTCGGACAACGCGGAGGACGTCGCGTCTTGATGAACCACACGTCCCTCGCCTGTCGGGACAACGGAACGCACGCCTTGTTGGCGGCCCAAAAGCCATCCGGTCGAGAACGATGATCCGACCATGACAAGCAGGAAAAACGCGATGATGACGCGCGATGACGCGCGACGAGAAAAGAAAGGGACAGATGACATAGCACGTTCAGGATACCTTGGTTGTGATATCATGGCAAACGTATGAGGCGACGTTCGCGCAAGGTTATTTTCGTCATTTTCCTCGTTGTTTTTTTCATATCCGCGCCAGCAGTGGTGCTGTACACAGCCGGATATCGATACGACTTCGGAACCGGAAGAATCGTCCAAACCGGCATTCTATCCGTGTCATCGACACCGAAGGGCGCACAAATCCTTATGGACGGAACTGCAACTGGATTCTCTTCCCCGGCCGTGATCAAGTACGTTCTGCCTGGCGACCACCGCATTCGTCTCGAAAAGACCGGGTACTCGTCCTGGGAAAAAGTCCTGCCGGTCACGAGCCGCTCCACCACGTTCGCGGACGACGTGGTTCTGTTCGTCGAGGCCGAACCCGCGCTTGTTCGTGAAACGCCGCTTTTTGCCACGGGAATCAACGACTCGAACGGACGAGCGGCCTATGTCCGAACCGAGGGCGAGTGGACGGAAGTTTGGACCCTTGATCCGGCAACGAACGCGGATACGCTGATCAGTCGCCTGCCCGCATCCCGAAACCAAGATGTGTCCGTAGACTGGCCCTTCGAAACGTCCGTGCTTTCCATACGGGTCAGCGAAAACGACAAGCCCTTGGTCCAGTACGTGGACGCGGACACGGGCGCAGCTGTCGAACAGCCGGATTCCGGCATCGACCTGTCCATGCTCGACGATCGGGTCGCGGTCTCGCATCGGGACGGAGACACCAACGTGGTACTCGCCTATGTCCCGCTCGGAACCTACGAAACGCACCCGTCGCCCGAAGGCATCATCACCCTTGTCGACGTGATACGCGGACGCGTCATTCTCATTCGCTCCCAAGGTGGCGACCAACCAATCCTACTGAATGCCAATGCCTCGTTCTGGAAATGGGAACCAAACGGAAGCCGGCTGTTGTACAGCGACGGGTTCGACCTGCACGTGTATGACGCGGCCGCACACTCGGACCTGACGGTGACAAGGCTTTCTTACGCGATCACGGGTGTCGCCTGGGACCCGGGACATGCCATCGTTCTCTATGCACACGAGGACGGCATTTACGCCGTGGAACTCGACCGCCGAGGAGAACGCAATACAGTCCGGCTCGCAAGCGGTTCCAATCTGGGCGTCATGAACGTCCATCGGTCAACCCTCTACTTTTTCGGAACCGTAAACGGAAAGAGCGGACTCTTCGCCCGCCCGCTTGAACGATAAACACCCTTTACTCGTACCTCAGTGCCTCGATTGGGTCGAGCCTTGCCGCGCGCCTGGCCGGATAATAGCCGAATACCACGCCGACCGCGGTCGATACCGCGGCGGACACAGCCACGACCACGGGCGGAATCACAAGGGTCCAACCTTCGACGAAACGGGAAACAATGTTGGCCGCCAAAAACGATCCGCCGATTCCAAGCAAAATTCCGATCACCCCGCCCGCGAGGGTTAACAGCATCGCTTCCAAGAGAAACTGATGAAGAATCTCGCGCTCGGTCGCGCCAATGGCCTTGCGCAGACCGATTTCTCGCGTTCGCTCGGTGACGGACACGAGCATGATGTTCATGATCCCGATGCCGCCGACCAGAAGCGAAATGGCCGCAATTGAGGCAAGCATGAGGGTGAGCGCGAACCCGATCGCACCGACGATCTTCACCGCATCCGACTGGGAGGAGACGAGGAAGTCGTCCTTGGCAAGGTCCTGGTTCGAATTGTCGAGCTTGTGCGAATCGCGCAGAATCGCCCGGGCCTCATCCTTGGCCACTTCCACGTCGCCGATTGCCTTTGCCACGATGTAGCTCACGTACTTCACCCCGAGGATTTCCCTCTGCATGGTCGAAACCGGCAGATAGACGCGCTTGTCCAGGTTTGAAAAAAATTTCGTCCCTTGTTTCCCAAGCACCCCGATGACCCGCATGGAAAGATTTTTCACTGTGATGCGCATCCCGACCGGATCCTGGTCGCCAAACAGGTCCTTGGCGATGTCGCACCCGAGCACTGCAACCCGCGCGGTCGTATCCACGTCATCCTGTTCGATAAACCGTCCGGACGTCACGGTGGCCGGAAAGATCTCGAGCTGATGCTCGTCCACGCCCGCGATATCCGTGAACTTGCTCTGCTCCTCAGCCCCAACCGCGGCCGTACTCATGAGCACGGAGGAAACGAAGGAAAACGGGCCGAACTTCTGAAGATCCGTTACGTCATCCGTCGTAATCGTCTGCTCGATGAACGGCGATGGAGGTCCGCCTTGCTGATCCCCGCTTCCCGCCTCGACGAACACGAGGTCGGATCCCAAATCCGAAACCTGGCTCAACACGTACTGCTGCGCGCCCTGGCCGATCGAAAGCATAAGAATGACGGCCGCGATGCCGATGACGACCCCGAGTACAGTCAAGAGCGACCGCGACTTGTTGCGGACAATGGAATCCGAGGACGTTTGAAACAAATCGCCAACGCGCATATCAGGATTCAATTCGCTTAAACACTCCCCGGCACGAGGCACGCGTTTCCAGGCTCATACGATTTTTCCGTCGCGGATGCGAATGCGGCGGTCGCTGTACACCGCTGCTTCCTCATCGTGCGTGACCATAACGACGGTTCGGCCGCGCTTTTTGGAAAGGTCGCGCAAAATCTCGAGCACCTGCTCGCTCGACTTCGAATCGAGGTTGCCCGTGGGCTCATCTGCAAAAATCACGTCCGGCTCATTGATGAGCGCTCGGGCAATGGCCACACGCTGCTTTTGCCCGCCGGAAAGCTGCGTCGGACGGAACCCGGATCGGTCCGTGAGACCGACTTCCCCCAACACCTTCCGCGCCCGTTCCACGCGCTTCTTCGGAGTCTCGTTTGTATACAGCAGCGGCAGGGTAACGTTCTCCAGCACGGTCAGTCGCGGGAGCAGGTGGAACGCTTGAAATACGAACCCGATCCTGTCGAGACGCAACTTCGCGCGGCCCGCGTCGGACAAGGATCCCGTATCGATTCCCGCGAACGTGTATGTCCCTCCGTCAAACCGATCGAGCAGGCTCATGATGTGCATGAGTGTGGATTTCCCGGAACCAGAAGGCCCCATCAGCGCCACAAACTCGCCGGCCTGCACATCCAAGTCAATCCCGAACAGCACGGGTGTTTCCACATCGCCGTTCACGTACGTTTTCGTGATGCCACGCAATTGCACGAGCGCTTCGGCCATACTATGGCTTGCGGATCGAAACGATGACGGTTTCGCCCTCGGTAAGCCCGCTTGTGATCTCGACGACTCCCCCGTCACCGCGCAGTCCGGCAGACACGCCACGTTCCATAAACGTATCCCCCGACGGAATCCGCACGTACTTCGCGCCGTCGCGCTCCAACACGGCTCGAGACGGGATCGAAAGCACACCATCGCGCTTCCCGGTCGTGATCGTCACGTTCGCGGACATGCCCGGCTTCACGCCGGTCAAATCCTGACCGTCCGCAAGCACCACCTTTGCCTCGTAAAATACGACGCCTTCGATGAGCTTCTGGGCCGGATCAATCGAATACAGCGAACCGGCAAACGTCACGTTGTCGCCGAACGCGTCGAACGTAATGCTTGCGGGTTGTCCGACCTTGGTCTTTGCCACGTCTGCCTCGGGAATATCCAAGGCGATTTCAAAATTCGTTCCCTCGGAAAGCACGGTCACGACTGCCGCGCCGGCAACCGCGGATTCCCCGGGGTCGGCGCTGACCGCAGTCACGATTCCGCCGATGGGGGCGATGATCTCTGTTTCTTCAAGCCGAGCGCCTGCGGCATCCGCGTTTGCCCGGGCCTGCGCAACCGCGGCCTCATACGCGTCCAAATCAACTCCGCGTGGCGCGGCAACAAGTTGGGCAAGTGATGCCTCGGCCCTTTCGACGTCGGCCTCGCGCGAGGAAACCGCGGACTCGGCCGCGGCCAGGTCGCGATCACGCGCAGCCTTCGCGCTCACGAGCGCGTCGGAAGCGGCCTGGACGTCGTTCGATGCCGCGCGCACCGCGTCGTCGTATGCCTGGCCGGCGTTGGTCAGGGCCGCGCCATCCGCGACAAGTCCGGACAAGGCGCCAGAAATCGTCGCCTTGAACGTCTTGAGATCGTCGATCGAAAGCTCGGCCGAATCCGCGGACGTCGCATCTAACACTTTGCTGGTATCAAGCAAGGCCTCATACGCGTCCGTGTAGGATTCCTGGACAAGGTCCTCGACGGTCCGCACGGAAACTGCATCCGCGGAATCCATCGCAAGAAGCGCGTCCTCGGCCGCGTCGCGACTCTTTGCAGACGTCTCATATGCCGCGGTCGCGTTAATCAGTGCCTGCGCGTCCTCGTTAGATAGGACTCCGCGAAACGCAGTATTAAACAATGAGTTTTCCACCCCAAGGATGGTGTCCGCGTCTCCAAGCCCGGAACGCACGTCCGCAACTGTTGAACGCATGGATTCGACCAAATCCTGGAGCGTCTGGTCCTGGTCGTCCGTTGTCTGGGATGTGACGGCCGAAAGGTCGGATTCCGCGCTCGCGACCGCCGCGTAAGCAACGGCCTTCGCGTGTTCCGAGCTGGAACGCGCCGCATCAAGCGCAGCCTTGGCCACCTCGACGTCCGCTTCGCCCACGGCCCGTTGCTCGGACGTAATGCCGGTCTGCTTGAGTGCCAAGTTGGCCTCTGCTTCCCTTACAGCGCCAAGAGCCTGGGCATAGGCCGCGTCTAGCTCGGCCGCGTCAAGCGACGCGAGCACGTCGCCGACGCTCACAGTATCTCCAACCTTGACCAGGACGCTGCCCACGGTTCCGGACCGACTGAATGCCAAATCAACGTCGTCCATGCTCCGCGCGTCACCGGTCACTTCTACGGTCTGCACCACGTCCGCACGCTTCACCGTATCGGTCGTGACAATGTCCGCGCTTGAATGGGGAAAAAAGATGAACCATCCGGTTCCCCCAATCGCCGCAATGACCAGAATGCCGAAAAACCATCTGACTTTTTTTGTCATAGATAGGGATATCCTAACGGTTTTGAAACAAAAAAACAACCGGCAAACTGCCGATTGTTCCCTACAATTCAACGAAGCTGTTGTCGCCCACGATGAGCTTGTGTGCGGTCCTCGGATGCGATCGCCGCGCATCCACGAGCGTCGCGTTTAGGCCGATGAGGCTGTTGCAAATCCGCTCGGTCGTGTCGATGCTCGCACCAGAAAAGATGACCGAATGCTCCACTTCCGAGTCCTTAATTGTAACGCTGTTCCCGATCGACGTGTACGGCCCGATATACGATCCCGAAATCGTGCACTTGTCCCCGATCGTGACCGGCCCGCGAATCAAGCAGTCCGCGGCAACGTGCGTTTCCCTCCCAATGCTCACATCGCCCTGGATCTGCGCCCCGTCCTCGACCACACCATCGACGACGAATGAGGAACGATCAAGCGAATCCATCACGAGCGCATTGCCTTCGAGGAGCGCGTCCGGCGTCCCTGTGTCCTTCCACCAACCGGTAATCTCCTCGTAGCCCACCTTTTTGCCGGACTGGATGTACCAGGTGTTGATGTCCGAAATCTCGTATTCACCGCGCGACGAAAGGCCAATGGACCGGAACGCCGCGAAGTAATCCTCGTTGTACAAATAGATGCCCGTGACCGCGAAGTCCGACGGCGGCTCGCACGGCTTCTCGAGAATACGCCTGAGCGACCCGTCCGCGTTGAACTCCGGCACGCCGAAGCGCTGCGGGTCCTTCACGCGCGAGAACGCGAGCATGCAGTCGAGCCCTTCGGCCTGAAAGCGGTCGACGAACTTGTTAATCGAGCCGAGGATGATGTTGTCCCCAAGAAAGAACAGAAACTTGTGCCCGCGCAACTGCTCTTCCGCGTTCGCCACCACGTGCGCCACGCCGCGCGCGCCGCCCTTTTGCTCGAGGTACGTGAGACGTGCGTTCCAATGCGACCCGTCGCCGAACGCGGAGCGCATAGTCTCGACCTCGCCAGGATTCACGTTGATCACGATGTCCGTGATGCCCGCAGCAACGATCTTGTCGATGACATGCCAAAGCATGGGCTTGTTGGCAAGCGGAATGAGATGCTTGTTGGTCGTCCACGTAATCGGACGCAATCGCGTGGCATGCCCGCCCGCGGCAATCAGAGCTTTCATAACGAGTTTACCCTACCTCCGAGAGGGGGCTGAGTCAATAAAACCGCGGTTTTCCGCGGAATTATCAAGTGAGACTACTGGCGCTTCTTCGCCTGCGCGTATTTTTCCATGGTGTCTCTGAGCGCCTCGTGCACTTCGCGCATTTCGATGCCGTATTCGGCCAGGCGCGTCGAGGACATGACGTTGTTCGATCGGCCCTTGGTCGCGAGGCCGAGACGTGTGAGATCCTCGTTCGTGATCCACTCGTTCGTGTGCGCTGGGTCCACGAGCTCCTCGTAGAGCGCGATGAGCTCGCGGTGCCGCATGACCCCCGGATTCACCACGTGGAAAATCCCCGGGGCCTTTTTCTCAAGCAGCTGGCGGAACATCCTAATCATGTCGTCGACGACCGTGACGCTGTTCTCCACGTCGATGACCTTCGTGTACGCCGCAAGCTTGTCGATGAGGTTGCGGCCTCCTGGCTCATGGTCGATCGGCATGCGGATGCGCGCGATGCCGACGTTTGCCAGCGTCGAAAGCGCGAGGTCCGCGGCCCACTTGGAACGGGAGTACGTCGGCACCGGGTTCCCGAAGTCGTCCTCGCGCCACTTCTTGTCCTCGTGCGGCGCGTCGCCGTAAAAGATGCAGCCCGAACCCATGTGGAGCAGGTAGACGCCGGCGTCCTGGCACGCGGCAGCAAGCGCGATCGGCATGAGCGTATTGCCCATAATCGTCTCGACCGGATGCGCGTCGCACCAGTCCACGTTCGGCTTGCCCGTCACTCCCGCGGCGTTCAGCACCGCGTCCGGCTTCACGCGTTCAATCTCGCGCGCGGCATCCTCCTTCGATTGCACGCGGACGTCCGAAAGCACGGCCTCGTCGCCCCACTCGTCCTTGCATCGATTCCCAACGTATCCGTGGCCGAAAATGAGTATTTTCATAACAAGATTGTTGACATTTTATTTTGTGGCCGGTAGACTAGCGTTATCACCAATGGAAAGAAAGCCCTGTAAGGTTCCGTCCTTACGGGGCCCTTTCTTTTAGAGAAAGTTGCCCTTGCAAATCATTTAGATAGCGCAAATAGGGACGGAACTGCCTGAACTTTAATAGAGCCGAGAACCGATGACGATCTGGGACCATCACGCAGGCCAATTTATTTTCCTTCAACAGATAATCCACCAGGCAGTGAAAATCACCGTCACCGGTGACAATCACGGCTTTGTCGTATTTCAGAAATTCAATCATCGACCAAAGTACTAACTCTGCATCGCAATTTCCTTTTGTTGTTCCGTCCTTATACCGCAATGTAGGTTTAAAGATGCAGGTGAATCCGGCATCTTGTAGCGCGGCATATAATGTCTCATTTCCGCTGACATACCCAATGAACAGATATGCCTTTCCAACGCCATATTTATCTTTGAGATATACTCGAAACCGCTGAAAATCCAATTTCCATCCTTGAGCGCGAATGCCCAAATTCAAATTCTGACTATCGAGAAACGCGTAATTATTCGACGGATTTCGCATACCTGATTTCCATTCGCATTCGACGAACATGGTCAAGACGACAAACAACGATGTTTTTCTATCGCGTCACGTACTGCGCTTCATAATACTTCTGAAACTCTCCGCTCTTGATCGGCTTCCACCAGGCCTCGTTCGCCTTGTACCACTCGACGGTGGAAGCGAGTCCGTCGTCGAGCGAGATGTACGGGGCCCATCCGAGCTCGCGGCGGATCTTTGCGGAGTTGATCGCATATCGGCGGTCGTGCCCTGGGCGATCCTTGACGTACTCGATCGAGGACTCGTCCTTCCCGCACAACGCGAGGATCTTTTTCGTGATCTCGAGATTCGGGACGCGATCGCCCGTCCCGATGTTGTACGATTCTCCGACAATGCCTTTTTCGAGCAGCAGCTCGATCGCGCGTGCGTGGTCGTCGATGTGCATCCATTCGCGCACCTGCATTCCGTCGCCGTACACCGGCACCTTCTTTCCTTCCATCAGGTTCGTGATGAACAGCGGGAACATCTTTTCCGGATAATGGTACGGCCCATACATGTTGCACGCGTGCGTGATGATGGCCGGCAGGCCGTAGGTGGCGAAGTACGAGGCAACCAGATGGTCGCCGCTCGCCTTCGCGGCCGAGTACGGTGAGCGCGGCTCGAACGGAGCGTGGTCGCCACTCTCCCCTTCCATCACCGCGCCGAACACTTCATCGGTCGAAATCTGGACGAAACGAGGAATCTGATATTTTCGCACGGCCTCCAAAAGCACGTACGTGCCGAAGACCGAGGTTCTCAGAAACGCAGTCGGATCCATGATGCTGCGATCCACGTGCGTCTCGGCCGCATAGTTCACGATCGCGTCGAATTCGCCCTCGGACAATATCCGATCGACGATTGCCGCGTCCGCGATGTCGCCTTTCACGAACCGATAGCGAGGATTGTCCACGACGGAAGAAAGGTTCGCCGGATTCCCCGCGTACGTCAGCTTGTCGAGGTTCACGATCGTCCAATCCGGATGCGCGGCCAGCATGCGGCGAGTGAAGTTTGACCCGATGAACCCGCATCCGCCTGTGACGAGAAGTTTCATAGCGAGGAGGTTAAAGGCGAAAGGCTTAAGGCTGGAAGGCTTAAGGCTTAAGGTTGGAAGGCAACGATATCGGATCAAAGGGCCAAATGCAACTTGACCATGCACCAGGAAGCGATCGCGTTGCTGTCCCAGATTTCGCCGCCGCGAATCGCATCGTCAATCTCGTCCGCGCGCATGCGGACAACCTCCAGGATCTCATCGTCGTGTTCCCCAACCTTCTTCAAATCCGTCGCGTAAAATACGGAGCACTCCTCGGTCGCGAAGGCGGGCGCGGTCGCGGTGGTTCCGAGCTTCGTGATGGCCGCGGCCTCATATCCGGTTTCCTCGCGCAGCTCGCGGATGGCCGCGTCCTCCGGCGATTCGCCGGGCTCGATCCCTCCCATGGCCTGGTTCAACGAAACGCGATCAAGAACATACCTGTATTCGCGCACCATCACGAAGGTCCCGTCCTCATCGCGCGCGAACACGTTGACCGCATTCCGATTGCGCATGAAGTGATACTCGCCATCGCGTCCCGCAAACGTCCGAAATCGCCGCATCACATGCGTCCACCACGAATTGGCGTCGATGTCTTCCTCAGAAATGGTTTGCCATGATTCGGTCATAACGTTGGGGATGAGAGGCGTAGGCGTAAGGCGTAAGGCGTAAGGTCGAGAGGGCTAGGTACTCCTCACGAGAGAAACGATGGTTGGCGGAACAAGGAACGCGACGACGACCGCGAGCAGGCGATTCGATTCGAATCCGGCGCCGAGTTGCCAGACCATAGCCCCGCCCATTACGCCGATGATGACAGCAACGGCGTATTGCACGAACGGCCAATCGCGATATTCCCTTACGGAAATCGCCCACCACGCGCCGAACACGATGGCCGCGAACAGAAACAAGTGCACGGACAAGTACCGCGCGACGAATCCGGGACGAAGAATGTCCGCGAGCCAAAAAACGACGTACGACGCCGCGCTCGTAAAAAATCCAGTCCGACTTATCGTTTCCTGCCAAGTATTGTGTGACATATGTATCGATGCAAAGGCGGGGTGCGGGGACCCCGCCTATTACATTTCGAGGTAGACATAGGCGGGGTCTCCGGCGGAGCCGGACAGGCCTGCGCCCCGCCTGGGTGATATAGGCGGGGTCCCTGCACCCCGCCGGGGGTGACATAGGCGGGGTCCCTGCACCCCGCCGGGGGTGAGACATAGGCGGGGTCTCCGGCGGAGCCGGACAGGCCTGCACCCCGCCGAGCGCGTCACCAAGACAAATACTCATTCACGAACCGTTCATCCACCATTAGCCACTTATATCCTGCGGACTCAACCGACAAGCCGGCCTCCACCGGGTTTTGAACGATATAAGCTAACTTCTCGCGCAATTTCTCCCTAGAGGATACCAGATAATCAAAGAAACCATCCTGCCAGACATTTTCGACGATCGCGCGTTCGCGGCGGCCTGCGGGGAGGCCGCCTATCGTCTCGTTATAGGCGGAGTCCCTGCACCCCGCCTCAAGTGAGCGAGAGCTATGGACGGCAGACCCCGCCGCGCATTTCCGACGTGCATCGGAATACGCCTTTGCGAAATGTCCCTTCACTCCCTTCATGAAATCCATAAACGTTCTGTTCCCGTTCATAAAAATCAATGCATGAAAATGATCGGGCATCACCACATATGCGAGCAGATCGACCGTATACCGATCACGGTAGAATGCGAACTCCTGGCACAATAACTCACAAGCGCGGTCTTCAAGGAAAATAGGATGCCGCGCGAACGTCGTGGCCGTTAGAAAATGAACGGCGTCTTCATTTTTCCAATCAGCATGAGTTCGTGCGGAATGCATAGCACGGCGTGCGAAGGCGGGGTGCGGGGACCCCGCCTATTACATTTCGAGGTAGATATAGGCGGGATCTCCGTCAGAGCCGGACAGGCCAGCACCCCGCTGATTAGCGAACAAGGTACTCGTACAAATCCTTCCATTCGAACGGCTTGCGTTTCCATGTCATGTCAATGCGCCCGACCGTCATCGACGCGCCCAAATCCTTGATGCCAGGCGCGGAAACAACGAACTTCCACGATCCCTGGTCGAGCACCAGTTTGCTGGCGTCGAAGGTTGCACGCGCGACGTACCAGTCGCCGACCTTCTCAGGTGAAACGTACTTCGCGAGAACATAATTCACGCCGAGCCGGTCGAGATCGACGTTATATGTTAGACGCACGGGATCGGGATTAAAGTACATGCCCCTTGAAAACGCGACATGGCCGTCGGTCGTCACCTCCACGTCGCTGACCCCAGCCGTAACCGGGACGACGCCGTCCTCCACGATCTCCAGTGGGAATGACTTGTAAGGTTCATCGATCACGAGAGCATAGGACGAGACTCCCGCAATCACGATTTGCCGTCCTTCGACATGGCGCGTGGCGAACGACAGGTGCTTGGCCTCGGTCCAGAAGGTCACGGCACGCGGCTCGGCGCGATACCCGACCTCGTCGCCGAGAAAGACGTTGTTGAGAAAAACCATCTTCTGCTGCGTGGTCGCGATTGTCCTCCAAAAGATATCGCGGCTTCCTTGCATGGAAACCTTGTAGACGCCCTCGGGCAATCCTGGCGCGGAGATCACGACGTGACGCAGAGACGCGGCGCGCGCATCATCGACCACGTCCCCGTCGTCGGACGCGCGCGCGTCCGCGACTGTCTCGCCATTCTCGTTCGTGACAACGATCGAAACCGCGTCTGCCCCGTTGTCGCGATTCATGTCCATGTACGCGAAGTCGAACGACAATGTCTCGTCCTTCAGGTACGTCTTAAACTCATGGAACCCGCGCAGACTCACATCGAGCGTTCGCGATTCAAAGGACGCGGCATATCCTGGCAACACATAGGGCGTCGCAAGCGATGTCTGATAGGTTGCGACTTCCGAAATCGAAGGCGGGTTGGCAAGAAACGCGCCGACGCTCGGATAGGTTGCCTTTCGTTGGAACAACACCAGCCCATCCTGCTCCGACCGGTCCCAGCCAAGACGGTCGATGATCAGGTTTTGGAGCGGATGCAGATCGTAGGCCTGCGTCTCAATATTCCCCAGCGCACCAAGCTCCACGATCGGCACGGAGTCGTTCTTGAACCAGACTTCCGCCTCCACCGTGTCGAACGACCGGTGTGGGTGCACGAAAAAGAAGGCCGGCTCGTCCGTCATCACCCCGTTTTCGTCAACGCGCGCGTCCGGCAATAGTCGGTCGATAAACGGCGAGGCCTCCCCAACCGTATGGCGCATGACGAACGCGCCCGAAGGAACAAGCTCCTGATGGAAGAGCCAGGCAAGCACCGCGACCGGAATCGCGACAATCGTCAGTTGGACGAAACGAACGAGCATTTGTTTCTTGTTTCTATTAATTTTCCTCCCTCGTCATTCGATAGAGCGTCTCGATTCCGAACGTCTCGACCAGGTCGATTCGCAAACCGAGCCCCTTCAGCTTCTCCACATTGAGATAATCAAGATCCGGTGGAGGTAATGTAATCCCATAGTAATACAGCGGGGCACGCAGCAGAATCCGCGGCATCAGTGCGTACGTTGTCTCGTCGCGAAGCGGATATCGCACGCGGCGGTACGGAAAGAAGAGCTTGTCCGCGCGATCGACGACGATTACAGCATCCGGTTCCGTCAGCGCGAGAACCCGATCGCGCACGTCCCTCGACGTTTCCAATCCGACGGCCGCGTTTGCCAAGCTGTCTTCGGATGAGAAAAACGCGGTTCTGACCGACAGACATGCGCAAATGAGGACAAGTGAGACGACTGTGAGGCGCCGACCCGTCTCGGTCAGCGAACGGCGCGAAAGCCAACGAATCGCGAACGCGGCAAACGGAATCAGAAGCACGAACACCGGCATCCAATAGCGGATATGGCTGTTGCCAATGGTTACCTGCATCGGATCCGGATTATCAAAAAACGTCCAGGCTCCGTACATCGCGGCCAAATACGCGCAGGCAACGAGCGTAAACGCCAAATAGGCTCGGCGCGCCGGATGGAGTTCCCGGGCAAGCGAACGCGCCGGAAATGCGAGCGGAAAACCGATAACGACTAGCAGCGTCATCCACCAAAACAACCCGGCACCATACGCGAGCACGTTCTTGCCAATATCCTTGTATGAAAGTCCGAATGGAAAAAAGACGTGCGAAAGATCCGTCCCAAAAGAGAGAAATGCCGTAGGCGACTCCTGGACTGCCGGAGAGATTTCCGTTGAGACGTCAGCGACGCTGACTGTGTAGCCGCTCGCAAATGGACTTCCGTATGTTGCTTGATTGATCAGGGCGATTGGCAGGATCGCGATGGTAAGACCTGCGACGAAAAAAACGACGCGACTCCAGGAAATCCTGATTCTTCCATACGCAATCGCACCCGCGAGTACGGCGAGTGCGATCCAAACCGCCTCGGACGTGCGAAAGGACAAGGCAAGGCTCACGCAGGCGCCGGACAAGACAAAATCGAGATAGGCGAAGCGACGGGAACGAAACGGACGAATGATCAAAAAGTAACCGGCAAAAATGAGGAACGCGACGAACGGCACGTTTGGCATGAGCGACCGTGCCGAGTAGTACCACCAGGCGGGATGGATCGAAAGAAGGATCGCGGAGACAAGGCCGATCTCTCGATCAAAGACGCGGCGGATAATCGCGTACCAGGCGAAGACCGCGGCCGCAGCCAAAATGGGTGTCAAAAACGTAAGGGACCATGTGCCAAGCACCGCGACAAGGAATCCAAATACGACCGGAAGGCCAATAAACCCGCCTGGAACAAGACGGCCGGCCAGGACCACTGCGCTGCGCGGAAACAGCGCGCCGTCCAAGTCGGAGTTGAGCGGATCAAAGGACGAAAGCGCGCCGCTCTCTGCAAACAATTGCGAAAAATAGGCGTTCGCCGTCTCATCCGGAGAAACATAGATACCTCCCACGCGCAGGAACGTAAGACAGCCAAAAAACGCCAGGAGCACGAACCCGGCGATCACCAGCAGGTCATGTTGGGTTTCCTGATACTTCACAGGCCGTAGGTCAGCAGGCTCGCAATCGCGAAGACGATCGCGAGCGACAAGGTCGCGACAGAAAACGGAATGAACAGATCCATGCCCGACCATACCGCAACAAGCAAGAACGTCACACCGAGAAACTGGAGGAACATTTTGATCTTCCCGACCACGTTCGCCATCACCGGAAGGCCCATGTGCCTGCGGATCATCCCACCAAACACGATCGCGACCTCAAGGCCAACGATGACGATCCCAAACAAGGGATTCATGTATTTCGTCACGATGAGCAGCATCACCGAGCCGATGAGGAACTTGTCCGCAATGGGATCGTACAAGGTTCCCCACTGCGTAATCTGCCGGCGCAGACGCGCCAACGACCCATCGATCGCGTCCGTAAATGCGGCCAACACAAACAACGGGACGCCGACCGCATAATTGCCGACAAACAGCAGGTACAAGACGAAGGGGGTCAGCGCGAATCGGCTCCAGGTGACCGCGTTCGGCGTCACGCATTTCGGGATCAAACGAATGACCGTGATTCCAAGTAATTTGTCGAATGGAAACAGCTTTTGTGGATCGCGTTCGAATGCCATACGTGCTACGATATCATCGCTATGTTTGGGCATTTTCAACGATCGCATCCTACCATTTTCGTCGTGATTTTTCTAGCGCTTCTCGTAGGAAACGCATTCATTTGGCAGCAGTCGATCGTCGGAGGAATCCTGCTGGTCGCGTTCGTTGTCGGATTCGGAACATGGGTCGGACGCTGGGCAGCTCCAGACGAACAAGGGGTTGTCCGAATCTGGATCGGTACCTGGATGTTGCTTTCAACGGTGATGCTCGCCGGATCCGCCGCATACTATGTCGCTGAGTTCACGCGGCCTGTTGCCGTGATGCTCGCCGGGTTTACCGGTCTGGCAGCCTGGTGGCTTTCGAGACACGCCAAAATCGGATGGCTCGAACGCCCCCACGATCTTGTCTCGGAAGCAAAGCACTGGGTCGTGCCTTCGGTCTGGCTCGCGGCCGCAATCGCCATGGCCGCGCTTTCGTCTTTGGCCTGGATGCTTTCCAGTGCGGCCACGGTCGATTCCGTGCGTTCGGCCTGGACCTTCGTCCCTGCTTCCGTGTTCCTCGCTTTCGGCCTGGCGTTGACCTGTATCTTCGCCCTGCTCATACGCGGGAAGGAGCGAACGCTTTCGATCCTGCTTTGCATGGCCGCGCTCTTCCTATTCCTAGCCGCGGCCATCATCATTTTTCCGCTTGGGTTCGGATTTGATCCGTTCATCCACCAGGCCACGGAAGAACACATCGCCATATTCGGGTCGATCACACCCAAACCATTCTATTACGTAGGCCAGTACGCGCTCGTGCTCTTTATCCACCACGTATTCTCGCTGCCGATTGCGAGCATCAACACGCTCCTTGTTCCGCTCTTGGCCGCGCTTTCGCTCCCAATCGCCTGGTATGCGGCGGCTGCACACCTGTTGCGTGACCGCCGAGTCGCAACCGCGACGCTCGCCGGACTGTTCCTGATCCCGCTCGGATCGTTCATTCTGACCACACCACAAGGTCTTGCAAACCTGTGGACCTTGCTCCTCATCCTTGCCGCGGTCCCGGCGCTCGTGCGCGATGAACGGCCGCACGTCTGGCCACTCGTGATTCCCTCGCTCGCCGCTTTGGCCGTCCACCCGATTGCCGGGCTCCCGGCTGTGCTATTCGTGATCCTGCTTGCAAGCGACCCGGTACGTAACGCGTCACGCCCCGTCGTGTCGCGGATCATCTTCTGGTCCGGTGCCGCGGTGGGGTGCGTCGTTCTTCCATTATCCTTCATGGCCAATTCCCTGCGCTCAACCGGATCGCTTGGAATCAACCTGTCTTCCCTTTCCAACCTGTCCATTCTCTCCAGCCTGTCGCCCTTTCTCGCAAATCGCTTCAATCCTCTGCTAGATTTCGTCTATCTTTACGGATACAACGCAATCACCCTGATCGTCGCGATCGCCTTGATCGGCTGGTGGATTTCCAGGAAACTCGTCCGCGGGGCCTTGCGCATTCCGACCATCATGGCCGCAGCTCTTGCGATCAACTGGTTCTTGCTTTCCACGGCAGTCGACTTCTCCTTCCTCATCGACTACGAACGCCAGAACTTTGCCGCGCGCCTTGTGCCGCTCGCTGCCTTTTTCCTTGTCCCGTTCCTAATTCTTGCCGTAGGAACCTGGATGGCACGCGTACGCCAGGGCCCCGTATCGCTTCGCGTTGGAACGATTGTCCTGCTCGCGGCGCTCGGAACCGCGTCGTTCTACCTCGCCTATCCGCGAAACGACGCGTACGAGACAGGACACGGCTTCAACGTAAGCCAGACGGACGTCGATGCGGTGCATGCGATCGAAAATGACGCGGCCGGGGCGGCCTACGCCGTGCTCGCCAACCAGACGGTTTCCGCAGCCGCGGTGCGTGAGCTCGGATTCGTCCGCTACTTTGGCGACCAATTCTTCTACCCCATCCCGACCGGCGGCGACCTCTATGCCCTGTTCCTCCGAATGAATGACGGTCCGTCGCTGGAAACCGCAACGCAAGCGCTCAATCTCGTCAACATAAAGTGCGCCGCAGATCAAAACTGCACGCAAGCCGAGGTAACGACCCTCTATTACGTCGTGAACGACTACTGGTGGGAAGCCCCGCGCATCGTCGAAACGGCCAAGGGAACCACAACCGACTGGTGGGCCCTCGACGGCGGCGCTGTGCATGTGTTTAAATTCCTTGTGGATAAATCAAGATAATTCAAAAGATATGGGTGAACATGGGCAACAAAGAACACCGGAGAACTTTTTATCTCAGGACCGCCTTGCCGCCGAACCTGTGCTCGCCAAGGCTGAGCAGGCAATGGGACATCTCGGTGCCACGGGTGGAAAGGAAAGAGACGAAGAAAGGAAATCTTTCCTCGACGGGACGAACAAGACACTTCTCGGTATCCTTGACGATGTCTACGCGAAGGTGACAACCCGGGCGGAACTGGCGGACGCGGACGAGCTGCGCGAGCAGATAGCCGCAAGGCTTTCCCATCTTCCGGATGAAATCAAGTACGAATTTTCACAGACCGTGTATGACACGACCGCGTATCCAAGACGAGCTGAAGCCGAGGCAAAGGCAACGCGCGAGGAACCGAAGGACCTTCGTGATTTCATTGTCGCAAACCTCGAGCTGATTAATTACGAACTCTCAAGAACCGACGGTGCCGTGCAAAAGCTGGGGAGCACGACGGGAGAGGCTAGAGCCATTGAGAGACGAGTACTGCTTGCCGGCGCGAATGAGACGCTTCTCGGCATCCTCGACGGGGCATACCAAAAAGCAAAAACGAGGGAAGATCTCATTTCAGCGGATCGCCTTCGAGACCAAATAGCCGAACGGCTTTCCGGCCTCCAGAGTGAAATTCAAAATGAATTTTCACAATGGCTCAGGTACACCATGGAGGATCTTCCAGCAAGGACCGAATCTGAAAGCCGCGTTCGCGAATCGGAGCCAAGCGACCTTCCGTCATTCCTCAATGTAATCAATCCTCTTCTAGACCGGGAGCTTATCAGGGCAGAAGAAGCCTCCACACACTTGGAAGCCGATGACACGGCGAATGTCCGCCATCTGCTCTTGGGTGCAAACGCGGCGTTACTCGACATGCTCGAGGCAATATTTGCAAAGGTACAATCAGCCGACGACCTGGCGGCTGCGGATACGATACTGACTGGCGTTGTGAGCAGACTCAATCCCCTTCCAGACAGTGTTAAAAATCAGTTTTCAAGGCGTATATCCGGGAAGGGAAGATTTTCACCAAGAGAAGACGCAGCGGCCAAACTGCAGCGCAGCTAACAAGGAAAATAATCTCGAAGTATGTTTGAACAACTTCTCTCACTGATGTTCGCCCTTCTTGGCACCTTCGGCTTCCCGATCCTGATTCTCGCGATCATCTCCATCCGCCAGGTAAACCAGTACGAACGCGGCGTGAAGTTCACCATGGGCCGGTTCACGCGCATGGTCGACCCGGGTTGGCGGCTGGTCGTTCCGGTGTTCCAGTCCATGAAGAAGGTGGATTTGCGCCTCAAGGCTGTGGACGTTCCGGCGCAGGATGCGATCACGAAGGACAACGTCTCGGCCAAGATCAATGCGGTCATTTACTACAAGGTCGTGGACTCGGCAAAGGCGGTCCTCGAGGTTGAGAACGTCTCCTACGCCGTGCTCCAGCTCGCGCAAACGACCATGCGCAACATCGTCGGCGAGGTGACGCTCGATGAGCTGCTCTCGCAACGCACGACCATTTCGGAAAAGATCGAGAAGATCGTCGACGAGGCCACGCTCGGCTGGGGCGTGGAGGTGACGACCGTCGAGCTCAAGGACATTAACCTGCCGCCAGACATGGTGCGCACCATCGCGAAGCAGGCCGAGGCCGAACGCGAGCGCCGCGCGGTCATCATCAATTCGGAGGGCGAGGTCGCGGCCGCGGAAAACCTGTCGCGCGCCGCAGCCATGCTCTCCGCCTCGCCCGGCGCCCTGCACCTGCGCACGCTAAACTCCATCAACGACATCTCATCGGACGCGTCCAACACCGTAGTCTTCACAGTCCCGCTCGAAATCCTGAAGGCGTTCAGTGGGGGGAACAAGTAATGATTTAGGAAGCTCGCACTTGCACGGCATCGTGGAGGTCGAGGGAAAAGTGTCGTGTTAACCGAAAAGACAGGAAACCAAAGACAACGAATACAAGAAACCGCCCTATCAAAATACTTCGCAGCTGCGAAGTATTTTGATAATCATTTTTTATGCCTGTTCATCCTTGCGCTTCGATTTCCCATGGGCAGGCGCGAACGTGGTTCGCCGACAAAAACATGGATCCAATCTCCGGCGTCCATGGACTCGACAAGACTCACGAGTTCAGCCACAACGTCGCGCGACGTGGCCCACAGGCTTTGGTGGACCATCATAAAGTGCGCCCTTTTAAATAGGTGGCGAAGTGTGGAGCGCACATCGCTCAGGCCGTGGGGAATATCAAAACTCACATAGCAAAATCGGCCGCGCGGAAGCATGCGGTTTCCGTTGAGAATCACCCAACGAATCGCTTCTTTTTTACCCTTTTCCGTCAGGGCGAACAGGAGCTTGTTTCCTCTTGCACGCAGGAGAATAAGTTCCTGGCGCTCAAGGTTGCGCAGCGCCTGCCTGCGCCGCGTATCAACCTTCCTCCTCTGTCGCTCGAGATACCCATCAACACTTCCGCAGGCGAGCGCGACGCCGGTCGGATGGAAGGCAATCGTATCCATCGTCTCAAGCGAATCCAACAGTTCAGAAAATAACAGACCGGACACGGAGCGTTCAGAGAGTCCTCGTTTCATACGAGCATCAGCTTATCAAAATACTTCGCAGCTGCGAAGTATTCTTAGAGCCTGTTCAGAATCTTTTTACCGACTCCATTTTGCATCATTTCGGCTGCAAATCCCTCAGTCCTCCTCGCCGTAGCTTTGGCTACGCCTCGTCGGTCTTCGGGCTTTTCGCTCGAACTGCTGCGAAAATGACTCTGGAAAAAAGATTTTGAACAGGCTCTTACGGACGAGAGACGCGCTGACGAGTTTGTCTCGATGGCACGACGAACACCATCGCCTGGACGAACGGATTGTTTGTCTCGATGAGACAACGGTGAACCATACCCGGCCTTTCTCACGGCCGCATCAGTTCCTCGAGCTTCGCGACGTAAGCCGCGAGCGAATGGTCGAGCGCGGAGGCGCGGATTTCGGATGAACGGCTCCAGAACTTATCCTCGTCGCTTGTCAGACGGCGCAGGGCGGCGAGAAGCGCGCCGCCATCGCCTGGCGCAAACAGGTATCCGTTCTGTTTGTCGCGAACAAGCTCGCCTACCCCGCCGATGTTTGCCGCCACCACGGGCACGCCGGCCTGGAACGACTCGTAAATGACCGTCGGCGAATTCTCGTAGCACAGCGACGGAACGACCACCGCGTCAGAAATCGAGAAGAGCTTCACCAGGTTCCCGAGCGAGCAGAAGCCGTGATAAATGACGCGCGCGTCGCGCCTGGCCCACTCCTCGACGTACGAGGTAAGCGTGCCCTCCCCCGCGACGTGCAGTTCAAAGGGCATGGCGCCGCGATTCAAAGTTTCGAGTAAAAACTTGATTCCCTTATGTTCTTCAAGCTGGCCCGCGAACAAAATGCGGACCGGTCCTGAACATCGCGACGACCGTTGAGGAGCTTGGATATTCGGGGCGGGATTCGGGAGCACCACGCGGCGGCTCTCAGGAAAAAATCCCCGCGAGGCGTAAAAGTCCGCAAGAAATTTTGAGGGAGAGACCACGACGTCAGGCGATCCGACGATGCGCTTCATGGATGACTCGTACCAGCGCTGCGCAAATGATGCGTTGAGCCAATTTCGTTCCTGACCATAGATGAGAAGCCCGCTCGGAATCGCAAGCTGCACGTCATGGAGCGTGTGAATATGCCGAATCCGCCGATCGCGGATCGCGGAAACAGCCTGCATCCCGAACCCCTTAAGATTGTGCGTAATCACGACGTCCGGTCTCTCCTCGTCCAACACCGTACCAAGCGCGCGCGCCGCATGGCCTCCGTACATATCGATGAGGTGCCAGGCGATCCGAACCGGAAACGCGTATCGGTGGTCATCAAGAGGATGGTAGAGATTATACGGTCGATACCGATAAATTCGTTCCACGTTTGATTCGGTGATATGCGGAACCAACGACCATTCACGTTGCGTGGACACAACGAACACATCATGTCCAAGCACGTGCAACTCGTGCGCGACCCGATGCGCGATCTGTTCCGCGCCGCCGCGAGATATCGGAGGATATAAGTTGGAGACAATGCCAATCTTCATAAGATGTGTCACGAATTACGGATGTCGTCACGGATGTACGAAGGTCGTCACGGATGTACAGATGATACTGATCTACAGATCAGACACAAGTATATAATCTGTAGATCTGTACAATCTGTATATCTGTGACGATTACCCACGAATCACGTTCCGATAGATATCCTCCAGCTTGCTCACGAGCGGATCCCACGCGTATTCCGCTTCCGCGCGACGGCGCGCGGACTCGCCGAGCCTTGTGCGAAGGTCAACCTGTTCCATAAGCAGCAGCATGGCCTTCCGCAGTTCTTGTGGATCGCCAGGAGCAACGAGAAGACCAGTCTCGCCATTGAGCACCACGCCACGTACACCTGGAAGATCCGACGCAATGCATGGGATTCCGCTTGCCGCAGCCTCGAGCGCGACCAACCCGTAGGCCTCCGCCCGCTCCGTCGACGGAAAGCAGTGGACGTCGGCCATGCGGTAATAACGCGCCAAATCCGCGTCACTCACGTTGCCAAGAAAGGCGACGCGCTCGCTGAGTCCGATCCGACGGACGTTCGCCTCATACGTCGCGCGCAATGCCCCGTCGCCGATCACCACGCACCGCCACGGATACGGACCAAGCCCAGAAAGTGCCTCGATCATCACGCCAAGGCCCTTGAAGTGATGCGCCGGATCAAGCCCTCCGACGAACAAGAACACGGGCACGTCGTCGCGCCAGCCGAACTCGGCGCGCAGCTCTGGCTCCTTGCCGGGATGGAACCGGTCAAGCTCGATTCCGAACGGCATGACCTCGACACGGTCGAGCGCCCCAGGAACATTGCGCAGATCCGAGGATTCCGCATATGAGCGGGACGAAACAAGGATCTTGTCCGCGCGTCCCACGAGCCAAGGAAACAGCAGGCGCCGATGCGCGCCGTAAATTGCGCTTCGAATTCCCTGCACAACCGGGTCGTGATGGTACGTCATCACAAGAGCCTGATCCTTGCGCAGTGCCTTGCCGACAATGGTCGGTTCAGCTCCGCCGAAGAACGGGTAGTGCAGATGCACCACGTCAAACCCGGAAAGCCGACGCATAAGCGAAGGGACGACGCCCGCATTGCCAACATAGAGTGGCGACGGAACGCGATGCACATATTTTGGATCGTCGGCAACCGCCCGATAACGCGGCGTGAACACATGGACGTCGTATCCGCGGCTTCGCAGGCGTTCCGTATATTCGTACGCGACCCGTCCCATTCCGCCACGGTAGGGCGGATAGGCACATACCACTTGCGCGATCTTTACCATACGATCAGACGTTTGAGACAAAACCAAATCACGGACAACATCGGGTTCGCGATTCGATTCATGATGACGCTTGAGGTTTCCTGATGTTCGATCCTTCCCGTCCACAGCCGGACGATCTCGCGGTCCGATACGGTTCGAATGAGGGCCGAGGCGCGCCGCTTGTTCCGAAGGTGCGCGATGGTCCGCGGTCGCAAAAGGTCGACGTAGACGAGGATCTTATCCTTGAGCCAGCCGCCCTTTGCCGCGAACACGATCAACGCAAGCTCGAGGAGAACAAGAAACGGTGACAGGAGCAGCAATGTCGCAGGCTTCAGGTGTGAAATCAGGACAAGCAACCGGGCGCGCTCCATCCAGTAGAGCTTTTTCACGGAACGATGAAACTCGTAGTGATGGTACGCGATGGACCGCGACGCGAGCACGTTCTTGTAGCCGGCGAGCCTGAGGCGCCAGCCAAGCTCAAGGTCGTCGTGATACATGAAATAGAACGGCTCAAGCAGCCCGGATTCGCGAAGTGCGGATGCTCGGTACAGAACCGCGGCGCCGCTCGCGTACGCGATCTCGGTCCCATCGAGCGCGTCGATCCAACACCCGGTGCCGATCCAACACCCGGTGTTGGCCTCCAACACCGGGTGTTCAATCTGACGGCGACCGTTGTCGCGCGCGTAGCCGAAGCCGAGAAAGTGGACCATTCCACCCGTGGCATTGAGCACATCCTCATCTTGCCACAATCGAATAAGCGACTGCACGGATCCGGTCTTCACGTCGCGTTCCGCCATGGCGACTGCTTCTTTGATCGCGTCCGGATGAAGCCGCGCGTCGTTATTCAAAAAATAAACGTAGTCCGCACCTTGAAGCAGCGCATGCTCGATGCCGACATTGTTCCCCGCGGCGAACCCGAGATTCCGAGGCAGTGGAAATAACACGATGTCTTCACGCTTGCGCAGTTCCTCGACGCTTCCGTCCGTCGAGGCATTATCGACCACAATGATCTCTAACCGATCCTTCGGATAATCCAGCCGTTCCAGAGACTGAAACACCCGATCCTGAAAAGGTGTGCTGTTGAAGGAAAGATAGACGATCGCGACGCGGGGAAGCATAGGCTCGTTCATTTTTTCGTGCTGTTCTCCACATCGCGGATCGCGATCTCGCGCACGAGCTTCGTGACGGAATGCTCGGTCTCTTCCTGGCGCACGAACAGACGGAACACGAGATACGCGAGTGTGACGACAGCCATGTAGAGTGCCAAGTCTGCACCGCGTCCGACGCCGACCGCGCCAGCGATCGCGTCCGCGGTCTTTGGGTACAAGGCTGTGGCGATCACGACGGCCCACAAACCGTTCCAGAGCAAAAGCCAATGAAGACTCACCTTTCGCCTTTGATATTGTCGCGTGGTACGCACAATCGCGAACAAGGCAAACAGCGTCAAGATAATTTGAAACGTCATACGCGGGTAAAGAACTTATCCTTCAAAAAATCCTTCACGATCCCGAACGCGCGAAGCGAGGATGGGCTCTTCGCCAGCGTTTCCGCGGAATACGTGATCGCCACCGGACGCTCAACGCATCGCAATCCGTTGACCTTGATGAGGTCGGGGATCTGGGACGCATGCGCCATGCGGTCGATGGTGATCGTCATCCTTGAAGCAGCGTTGCGCGAGAGCGCGCGAAATCCGTTGTGCGCGTCCGTAAGCCGGATGCCGGATACGGCGAACGTAAACAGGACGGCAAGACGGTTCGCAAACCAGCGGACAAACGGCATGTTCGACGTCTTCCCAAGAAAGCGCGAGCCGAGCACCACATCCGCTTCCCCGCTCACGATCGGCGCGATCATGGACGGGATGTCCGATCCGGACATCTGTCCGTCCGCATCAAAATGCACGAGAACATCCGCGCGAAGCGCGGAAAGCGCGTACTCGGTCGCAGTCTGTAACGCCGCGCCCTGGCCGCGGTTAATCGCATGCCTCAGGACGACGGCCCCGGCCGCGCGGGCAGCGTCCCCGGTATTGTCGACAGAACAGTCGTCGACCACCACGGCCGCGTCGACGAAACGAAGCGCGTCGCGCACCGCAGTGCCGACGCGCGCCGCCTCGTTATAGGCAGGAATGATTGCCACGATCTTCATAACGTGGACAAAAGTATCTTGTTGGCCTTCACGTAGTCAATGGTCTGCTTCAGACCGTCCTCAAGGCGGACAAGCGGAAGCCAGCCAAGCTCCTTGGCCCGCGCGAGCCTCGGCAACGCGAGCTCCGAAAGAAACTCGAGCGGCGAATCGTGCCGGATGCCGGACTGAGACCCGATCATGCGAATGATGGACTGTGCGACCTCCGCCATGTCGCAATCCACGTCCGAGCCAAGGTTGACTAGCCACTGCTCGGCCGGCGCCTTCATGAGGCGAACAAGGCCATCCACACAATCGCTGACATACAGCAAGGATGTATGGAACGGCGCACCGCCATACACAACCACGTCCGTTCCGTCGATGGCGGAGAGGATGAAGTCTGGAATGAGCTGTCCGTCGCTGAGCGGCATGCGCGGACCGTAGGTGCGGAAGAGGCGGGCTACCTTCACCTCAAGCCCGTGCACGGCGCGGTACGTCGAAAACATGGTTTCCGAAAAACGCTTGCCTTCGTCGTAACACGCGCGCGGGGACAAATGATCGAGCGCCAACCCCGCCTCATCCTCGGCCACGAACGGCTGCGCGGCGCGGCGCGGGCCGTACACCACGGCGCTCGACGCGAACAGGATGCGCGCGCGATATTTGCGGGCTAACTCCAAGATCCGATAATTACCCGTGGAATTGGCAAGCAGGGTCTGGATCTTGTACTGGTCGAACTGGCGCACCGATGTCGGACAGGCAAGATGGTAGATTTCCTGAATTCCCTGGAACGGAAGCTTGAATGCCGCAAGCTCCGCGTGCGACTCAAGATCGATGGGGTCGTTCACGTCCAAGCGTAAAAACTGAAAGTTCGGGCTCGGCAGGAGCGAGTCAATATTGCGAACCGTCCCGGTCGACAGGTTGTCGAGACAAATAACGCGGTGTCCTTCTCGCACCAGCCGCTCGCACAAATGCGAGCCGATAAATCCGGCCCCGCCAGTCACAAGTACGTTTTTGCGTTCAAACGTCAGTTCTGCCATATGAGACGAGTATACACGAATTTCGAACGAATCCCCACCAGCAGGGTCCGTTATTCCCCCCTTGCCCGTCGCTCCATGCATGACACCAAATTTCGAAGGGCCACCAGCATCTCGTCGCTCGCCTGCACGCGCAGGTAATGCAAATCCTGGGATGACCAGGTGGCGGAATTCATCATTCGACTGAAGACATATCGGTCTTCAAGACTCGACCTTTTATTGCGGGGATCAAGGCTTTCAAATTTATCCGCAAGCCGGTCGTATGCCGTCCGCTTCGCGGCGGTATATAGATCGACGGATTCCCGTCGCATCGTGTCCTCGATATCCGCTCGTGTGACGCCGATGTCGGCATACTGATTCAACACGCAATTTGCACGTGATTCCCTAATGGAACGAACGTCTGACTCCCGTTGCGCATCATCCATTTTTTCCAGTCGCCCTCGCTCTTGGTAAAACGCACATCGGACTTCCTCTGGCGTCATAATCGTTCCCACAACCTCCTGATCGACCGTGTCAACGGCGTGCGCGACGTATCCGAAAATTTCCTCAGACGTCCGATCCCGAGAAGAATATCCGCGCGGCAAAACCGCGACGATGTGGCGCGCGTCGATCTCGCCTTTCAGCACGACTTCCCCGTCCGGTTGCCCAACCGATGGTTCAAGCTTCGAAATCGGGATATCCATTACGATCATTCCGTTCCTTCCGTAGGTCGCGGCTTCGATCGGACTTCTGGAAACAGAAAGATACGGCGGGATTCCCGTGTCGGCGTACAACCCCCCGTTAAACTGAAATGTTTTGAACGCGAGGCTGCGGCGCAGCGGCACTCCGCTAAGCACTTCATTCTCCACATCCTCAAGATCGTGATCGAATCGGCTCTTTTCCTCTTCGAGCAAACCGGGTCGCGCGGCCTCGGCGTATCGAATCAAATTTTCATGAGTGGGATTTTCCGCCAGGGCTAACATAGATTCGCGCGCACCCTCAAGGATGCGCAGTTCCCCGTCCCTGCTTGGAGAGCGGGATCGAATTCCATACGGAACCTGGCGCAACAGCGAACGGTCGAGCTGATTCACGCCGCGAAAGACACGAACCAATGGTTCGGCCTGAGTTGCGGATCGCGGAAAAATGACCGCCTCGCCGAATTCCACTCCATTCGGGATTTTTACGACGTGTCCTACAACGCCGCCCTCCTTCTCAAAGAGCGCGCGAATCTCTTCCGCGCTCGCGGGAGGCAGTCTCGCAAGCTCTCGCAACTCAAGAATCGCTTCCGCCGTACGTTCTCTCGCCTCCGCGGCAAGAGTCGATAGCTCCTGACCCAACAGATGGGAATCCTCGGAATCGCTCGCGAGACAATCCGCGGCAACCCGTTCGGTCTCACGCACGAATTCCGTCGCAAGGCGGCCTACTGAGTTTTCTGCAAGCTCAAGCCTATCTAATGCAGAATCTTCACGCGTCTCAACAGAAGACAAGACGTCATCCGATGGTTGATAATCGCCAAACTCCTTCATATCTAACCGTTTGATCAACGAATCAACGCGGCCTTTTGTTTCTCAGCCTGCGCCCTTCGCTCTGCGAACAACGCGGCACGCCGAGCCTTGAGAGATCGAAGGTCGCGCTCGAATGCGCGAACGACCGACCTCATCGCTTGTTTCGTTTGCTCTGATAGCTCCATATATTAGACGCTTAGTGACAAACGGTCCTTAAGCAGGCTTGCGTCGACACGATCGACCGACGTGAGCGGATCTCCAATCTCGTAATGCGAGAAAAGGACCGGGTCGAGGTCGATGATGTAGTCGGCCCAGTTTGCGCCGTAGAGGTTGACCGCGACGTCCTCCGAAGGAATTTCGCGCAATGTCGGGCGCCACATGGTATCGCCGTCCTCGACCGCGTACGTCCTCTGGTCGCCCGGTATCTTCACGAGAACCACGCCGGGTTTGGGCGGAAGTGCTTCCCCAAGCGGCAGCGTCGCGAGCGTCGCATCCGTAACCCAAACAACGTCGTCCCACGAGTCGTTCCAAGTAAAGTACGTTTGCGTGTCCCAAAGCGGATGCCGCGTCTCGTCGGTGTCGACGTAATACACGGTCGTAAATCCAGCAGACCGGATGAATGTGCCGGCCTTGACCGGCGTGATTTCCTCGGGCAATCCGGTGATCGGGGACAAACCTGTTTCCGGTTCCCCGGCCGCGGCGGAAGCGAACGATGGCGCGATCTCGAACGCCCTGCCGATATTGAGCCGACCGGCTCCGAGCTTGCCCGCGGCCGCGGTTCCCTTTTCCTTGATCGGATCCGCAGAAAGTTGGAGCACGGTGCGCACAAGGGACGGGGTGAGCGACGGATACGCGGACTTAAGAAGCGCCACGGCCCCGCTCACGAGCGGCGCGGCAACGGACGTGCCGGACCAGCCTCCGGAGTACAAATCGGACAGTGTTGCTTCGTCGTCTTCCTGGTACATGAGGCCGTAGATATCCACGCCAGGCGCAGAAATTTCCGTGCAGTCCGCTCCGTAATTCGAAAATTCGGCCTTTGTGTCGATCTCTGTGGTCGCTGCCACGCCAATCACCCAATCTGTCCGTTTTCCTTCAAAGCACGCCGGATAGAGCGGCGTCTTATCCAGGTTCATGCCGCCGCCATCCTTGTTTCCAACCGCGGCAATGACAGGAATACCCGCCAGATAGGCCTCGTTGACAGCTTGTTCGAACTCAGGGTCCACGTCGAAGCCGGTAAACGACAGGTTAATGACATCCGCGCCATTCTCGATCGCGTACAAAATCGCCTTGGTCGCGTTTTGCGATTCCCCGGCGCCCTCGCTATCGAGAATGCGCAGCGGCATGATGCGCGTTTTCCAAGAAACCCCAGAAACACCAACGCTATTGTTCCCGACCGCACCGATTAACCCGGCAATGACCGTGCCATGCGCCGCGCCTTCTGTGGCCCAATCCGCGCTCAGGTTTGGTTCCGCAGTGTTGTCATTGTCCACGAAGTCCCAGCCGCTCCCATCGTCCACATACCCATTCCCGTCATCGTCTACGCCGTTCGCATCGATTTCTTTAAAGTTGGTCCACAGGTTGACAACAAGATCCGGATGGTCAAAATCCACTCCGGAGTCGAGGACCGCGACCACCGTGTCCCGGGTACCAGTCGCGATATCCCAAGCCTCAGGCGCGTTGATTTTGTCCAAGTACCATTGTTCGGAATAGTCAGGATCATTCGGAACGCGCGCAAAGACCGGAATGGCCGCGCATAATCCGATAAGGATGGAGATAAGAATTTTTTGGGGCATATGGTTGGTGATTTTCCCAGGGACTTTTTCGGCGAAGATGGATCCAGCTCTGCCGGAAGTCCCGTCTGGTAATTATCCCAGGGACTTTTCCGGCAGAGCCGGATCCAGCTCTGCCGGAAGTCCCGTCTGGTAATTATCCCAGGGACTTTTCCGGCAGAGCCGGATCCAGCTCTGCCGGAAGTCCCGTCTCGTCGAGACGCCACTAAAGTGGCTTTGAAAAGACTTTTCCCAGGGACTTTTTCGGCGAAGATGGATCCAGCTCTGCCGGAAGTCCCGTCTGGTAATTTTCCCAGGGACTTTAGTCCCGTCTCGTCG
>Ga0172379_10002383_pt1 | contig 33426 bp, 35 predicted proteins | sample GrowelOW334metaG_FD_119756 | JGI IMG/M metagenome (GOLD analysis project Ga0172379, IMG submission 119756) | Groundwater microbial communities from an aquifer near a municipal landfill in Southern Ontario, Canada - Groundwater well OW334 metaG | ecosystem: Environmental > Aquatic > Deep...
CAGGTGGTAGAGTTGGAGATATAGGTCACGCGATAGAAAGCTTCGTGCGACCCCACCGTTACGGCATTGTGGAAGTCCTAGCTGGTCATGGAGTAGGACGAGCCATTCACGAGGACCCATACATACCGAACTTCGGAGAGAAGGGCAAGGGTGCCAAATTAGTCCCTGGTATGGTAGTAGCTATTGAACCGATGTTAAATAATGGAACCAAGAATGTAGATTTGAAAGATGATGGTTATACATATGTCACCGCCGATGGCAAAAAGAGCGCTCACTTCGAACACACTGTTCTAATTACTAAAGACGGGGCTGAAATACTAACAACCATTTGATATACTATATACATGCAAGAGCCTTCCTTTAAGGAAATGCCTAAATTCAAAAATCCCGATGAGGAGTTGAATTTTTTGCGTGCGCATGTGGCGCAGAGGGAGCAAGAGTTAATGAGTGCTGGACACTTCGAACATGTACCTGGAGTAGCGGAAGATGTAATTTCTCAATATAAAAATTTATCTCCAACGGAAACCTTACATAAGGACAATATTGTTACTAAAAAAGAAACTGAAGCGATAGTATTAAAGCTGAAACCAGAGCCTCACGATGGAGTGATGGAAGAATTGTTGGGTTTGGTTATTACCAAGGGGATTAAGAATGCTCTCTCGATAGCCGAAGCGATGGACAATCCTCACGTTGACGACGATTTCCATCGACTTTTGGTTCAATTCTTGAAAACTGGACAAATGCCCAAAGATTTTAAAGAGGGCACACCGCTTTATAAGTCGCTAGATATGGCGCTTTTCGAGATAACCCTGCCTCCACCCCAAGATGAAGCAGACAAATCGAAAGGTTTCAAAGAATTTATCGGCGCGATGGAGCAATTCTACGCGGGCATGCAATCTATCGCCCCAGATAAAAATAATTCTAAAGAATATTATTTCACCCTCGAAATTGCATTGAGTAACAGCAGTGACGAAGTCGTCGTCTATGCTGCCATTCCCAACAAACATATTTCTCTTTTTGAAAAACAACTTTCAGCCTTCTACCGTGATTCGAAAGTTCGAGAAATAAACGATGATTATAATATTTTCAACGAGGGCGGTGCTTCGGTTGGGGCCTACGCATCTTTCACCGAGCGTCCGGTTATGCCGATTAAGACTTATGAAAACATTGACCATGACCCGATGAATACAATCCTCAATGTATTTTCGAAATTAAAAAAAGAAGGCGAGGGTGCCGCGATACAACTCGTAGTCGCTCCGGCGGGGAATAGATTTATTGAGCAATTCCACACCATCCTTGATGATGTTAAAGCTGGAACTTCAGTGAAACATGCAGCCGACAATTTCTATAAATTCAATCATGCCATATTGAAGGTTAGTAAGGATATAATTTTCGGTTATAAAAAAGAAGAAGAGAAGACAGACCAGAATATGAAAGGTAGGCGTGCCGTGGACGAAGGTGCGGCAGAAAAAATTGGTAATAAAGTTAAGAGTACCATCATGGCATCAAATATTCGGGTGATTGCTTCGGCCGAGAGCCATGAAAGAGCAGAAGCAATTTTGCAAGAGATAGAGTCTTCCTTCAATCAATTCACTGAGGCGGCTAGTAATGGATTTTTCTTTGAGAAATTGTCCGGCAGTAGTCTGAAGAAACTTTTCCATGATTTCTCTTTCCGTTCTTTTTCCAGTGACAAAATTTTGCCCATGAACTTGAAAGAGTTATCCTCGGTGTTTCATTTTCCCGTGGGAGTTTCTAGTCAGCCACAGTTAAAAGAAGCTAAATCCGGTATTGCTCCAGCTCCAGTTGAGATCGGGCAAGAGGGCATAATCCTTGGGGTGAATAGCTATCGGGGACGAGACACTGAGATACACCTCTCGAGGGAGGATAGAATGCGGCATTTCTATGTCATCGGGCAGACCGGTACGGGTAAGACCAATATTATGCTTAATATGATTACCCAGGACATCAAGAACGGTGATGGCTGTTGCTACATCGACCCACACGGCACCGACATCCAGACCATTCTTTCGCGCATCCCAAAGGAGAGAATGGATGATGTAATTTATTTCGACCCCGCGTACACTGCACGCCCAATGGGGCTCAATATGCTCGAATACGACCCTGCTTACCCAGAGCAGAAAACCTTCGTGGTGAACGAGATGATGGGTATTTTCAATAAACTTTTCGACATGAAGATAGGTGGTGGGGCGATGTTCGAGCAATATTTCAGGAATAGTGCCTTTCTGGTGATGGAAGATCCAGAATCCGGCTCGACTCTACTCGAGATTACTCGAGTTCTGGCTGATAAAGAATTCCGCGATATGAAATTAGCAAAATGCAAGAATCCGATCATTAAACAATTCTGGGTTTCTGCTGAACAAACAACCGGCGACCAATCTCTGGCAAACTTCGTCCCTTATATTTCTTCTAAATTCGATAATTTCATTAGCAATGACATTATGCGTCCAGTCGTCTTGCAACAAAATTCTGTTTTCAATTTCCGTAAGATAATGGATGAGAAGAAAATTCTCCTAGTTAATCTTTCGAAGGGCCGACTTGGTGACATCAATGCCAATTTGATAGGCCTCGTCTTAGTGGGGAAGATACAAATGGCTGCGCTCTCTCGAGTAGATATGTTCGGCAAGAGGATGGAGGACTTTTATCTCTACATCGATGAATTCCAGAACGTCACCACTGACTCCATCGCTTCGATTTTATCCGAAGCTCGAAAGTACAGACTTTCTCTCAACATTGCTCACCAATACATCAATCAGCTCGAAGATAAAATTAAAAATGCAGTTTTTGGCAACGTCGGTTCGATGGCAGTGTTCCGTGTGGGCACCGAAGATGCGACATTCTTAGAACCTAAATTTAAACCAATTTTCAATGCGCACGATATCACGAAATTGGACAACTACAATGCATATATCAACATGCTGGTGAATGGTCAACCCGTTAAACCTTTCAACTTGAAAACCCTTCCACCCGAGGCAGGTCGCCCCGAAATAGTCGATGCTTTGAAAGAGCTCTCTTATGTGAAATATGGCCGAGATCGCAAGGAAGTCGAAGCCGAAATTATGTCTCGCTATCGGTCAATGGAGTAATTTGAGTAATTCTTCCAAATCTGTTAAGATGCTTGTATTACTATATTAATTTAAATATTTATGACCCAAGAAAGAACACTTATTATTTTCAAGCCCGACGCAGTCCAGAGAGGTATTGTCGGAGAGATTTTGACTCGTTTTGAAAGAGCGGGGCTTAAAATAGTTGGTGCCAAGATGTTAAAACCCGACTACGACCATTATTTCAAACACTATGAAAACATCGGTAAGATGATTTCTCGTCGCGGACAAAAAACTTTTGATGTTACGCTAGATATGATGACTGCTGGACCAGTGATTGCTTTCGTTCTAGAAGGCATCGAAGCAGTTGCTATCGTACGCAAGATGGTTGGGACTACCGAACCGAAGTCTGCACTGCCTGGAACGGTGAGAGGAGACTACGCGCACATGAGTTTCGGTCACGCTGATGTTAATGATATAGGTGTGCCAAACATTTTACACGCTTCAGGTGACGCGAGTGAGGCGAAAGAAGAAATTGCTCATTGGTTTTCTGAAAATGAAATCTTCGAATACGAAACTGTCTACGAAAAATTCACTCAAACTAAGAAATCTCACAAAAAATAATTTTCTAAAATCCCCGAGAGGGGATTTTGTGTATAAACGATTATATGTCAATAAAAATTACTTATTTTGTTCACGGGACAACAATTGATAATGAAAAAGGAATTTCGTCTGGATGGTCTGATGCTGAACTTTCCGAACTAGGAATAAGACAATCACTAGAACTAAAAGATAAAATTAAAGATAAGAAATTTGATATTGTATTTTGTTCTGATTTGAAAAGAGCAATGAATTCGGCTCAGTTAACTTTTTCAGATAGTGTTTTAATTATTCCAGATTCTCGATTACGAGAATGTAACTACGGGGAATACAATGGGCAATCTTCGGGTATTGTTGAGCCTATGCAAGAAAAAATGACTAATAAAAAGTTTCCGGACGGAGAAAGCTATAGAGATGTAGAAAAACGGGTATTTAATTTTTTGGAATTTTTAAAAAAGAATTATAAAGAAAAAAATATAGGAATAGTTGCCCACAAAGGTCCACAGCTTGCACTTGACGTTTTGCTTAAAGACAAGACCTGGGAACAAGCATTTTCAGGAGATTGGCGTAAAATTAAGGCTTGGGAACCTGGTTGGGAATATCGATTAAATTAAATTAAATTTATGAAAAATAAAAAGCTTCTTATTATTTTTGGTCCTCCGGCAGTGGGGAAAACTACTGTTGGTAAGGTGATAGAGTCAAAATCTGATTTTAAACTTTTTCATAATCATATGGTTATGGATGGTATTATGCATTTATTTGGAGTTGGGACTAGCTCTGAAGATAAATTGAGCCGCATTATTCGAGAGAATGTTATAAAAGAAGCTGCAGAAGCTGACATGAATCTTATATTTACTTATGTTTGGAATTTTTCCCTAGAAAAAGGAAAGAGTAATATAGATTCTTATAAAAATATATATGAATCGGCTGGTGGTGAAGTAATTTTCGTAGAATTAATCGCCTCACTTTCTATTCGTACTGAGAGAGCAAGTAACCCCATGCGCAATACAGAAAAAAAATATGCACCCGATCGAGAAAAAGTTCTTGCCCTAGAAGGTACACACAACTTCACTAGTCCAAATCCTTTTTTCTATTCAAATTATACGAAAATAAATACTGACAATAAGACCCCAGAAGCCATTGCCGAAGAAATCCTACCTTTACTTCATTAAAATAATTTGTCAAACTTGTCTTTATTTTGAATTCGTGTTTTTTTGAAATTTAATGTTGCTAGAATTTATGAAAGTTATATACTTTCAGTAGGGTTATTTCCGATTATTACCTAGAACACTAATTTATGGGAGCTTCGATCGGCTTAGACCTTGGTCTAGGACGTCTGGCACCCACTTAGCTTTTAAGCTATGGTAATATTTCCGAAATAGTCCTAAGAAGAACTCCGCACCGTGCGGATTTTTTCTTTACTGGAGGTTATTTACCATATATACTACTTAAATGGCTCACAAAAGACTCTTAATCCACATCATTATTCTCATGTTTTTGATAGTTCTTCTGGATAAGGGTGCGAATAAATTCTACTGGCAAAATTCCGTTTGGTATTTCGATATAATTATGCATTTCTTGGGTGGGGTCTGGGTGGGCTTCTTCTTTATTTACGTTTATTCTCCACTTCAACGAGTTACCAGACCTGTTTTAAAAGTTCTACTATCAGTATTTTTGATTGGAATTTCTTGGGAGATTTTTGAATTCGTGGTTAATAATGTTATCGGCCGTATTCCTTTCGATGCCGGGGACACCCTTTCTGACATATTCTGGGATTTGACTGGTGGCTTAATCGCTACTTTTTACTTTTTTAAATTCATTATGCCGAGCAGCGAAAATAAGATACAATAAGGACAATGTCTAAAAAAATTAAAATAACATTTTGTGGGGGAACGGGTTCGGTAACGGGGGCAAATTTTCTAGTCGAGTTAGAAGACAAAAAATTTTTAGTCGATTGTGGATTGACTCAAGGGATAAAGTTAGCCGACGACATGAACTGGGCGCCCTTCATCTATGATCCGAGTAGTATCGATATACTTTTCGTCACTCATGCCCATGTTGACCACCTGGGCCGAATACCGAAATTAATCAATGATGGCTTCCGTGGGAAAATTTATTCTACGCATCCCACTCGCGCCCTCGCGGGGCCGATGCTGGAGGATACCATGGGTATTCTTTCTAAAAATACGGAGTTCGATTTAAATAAAATTTACACCGAAGAAAATAACAAGCTAGCTTTGTCACGATGGGAAGGTTTCGGTTACCACGAGAAGATGCAGATTACTCCCGAACTGGAAGTTTATTTTTTGAATGCGGGGCACATCTTGGGTTCAGCGATGGTTCAGTTTAACTACAATGGTAAAAAAATTCTTTTTACTGGAGACCTGGGGAATTCACCATCACCCCTTCTACCCGATACAGAAATAGTGAGCGACATAGATTATTTGATTATGGAGAGTGTTTACGGAGATAGGAATCACGAATCTCGGAATGAAAGACAGAAATTCTTACAAGAAGCCATCCAGGAAAATTATGACCGGAAGGGGACACTCATTATACCCACCTTCTCGCTGGAACGCTCTCAAGAACTTCTCTTTGAATTAAATGATTTAGTTGAAAGAAAAGCTATACCGATTATGCCTATTTTCCTTGATTCACCACTCGCTATTCGCCTGACCGAGGTATTCAAACAATTCCAAGAATATTTCAATGAAACGGCTCAGAAGGCTTTATCGAAAGATAAACACTTATTCGATTTCCCAGGGTTACATTCCACCCTTCGTTCTGAAGAATCTAAATTAATTGGCCTGGTGCCCAATCCCAAGATTGTAATTGCCGGTAGTGGTATGTCTTCGGGCGGAAGAATTGTGCACCACGAGAGACACTATCTTCCTGATCCTAATAACACTCTTTTACTTACAGGGTACCAGTCAGTAGGCACGCCCGGACGTCTTATACAGGAAGGAGTGAAAATGGTCCGTATTTCTGGAGAATATGTGGCCGTGAAGGCGCATGTGGTGACAATTCTCGGCTACTCTGGGCACAAAGATTCCGATGGTTTGGTAAACTTCGTAGCTGACATGTCGGAGAAGTTGAAAAAAGTTTTCGTCGTGATGGGTGAGCCGAAGTCAGCCTTATTCTTGGTGCAGAAGTTGCGCGACAATCTAGGAGTGGATGCTTATGCACCAGAGCCAGAGGATAGTGTAATATTGGATTGTTAAAATTTTGATAAAATGTTTTTTTGAGCTATGATATCAACTATGGATAAAGTTTTTGCATCAGAATTTAATAAACACGGACATAATCAAATAAAAATTTGTGTCTCCGGTGCTGCTGAGACTGGTTTCTGTGGTGTAAATGCCATGGAAAAGACCAAAGAGCTAGGACGCGAGATTGCGAAGCAAGGTGCCGTCTTAGTTACTGGTGCAACGACCGGCTTTCCACTCTGGGCGGCGATGGGGGCGAAAGAAGCCGGAGGTATTTCTATTGGTTTCTCTCCCGCAGCCAACGAGCGCGAGCACGTCGATGTATATAAGTTGCCACTCGATTATATGGATTTAATAATTTACACCGGTTTCGGTTACCCCGGACGAGATTTACTTCTTACTCGTTCTGTCGATGGTGTTATCTGTGGTTGTGGCAGGATTGGAACCATACACGAATTCACTATTGCCTTCGAAGATGAAAAGGCTATCGGCATTTATGAGGGGCCCTGGGAGATGGGAAACGAATTGAAAGATATTTTAGCTAAGTCGCATCGTCCCAATGAAAAGATAGTTACTGGTACTGACCCCCAGAAGTTAGTAGCGGACTTGATAAATATTATTAAAAAAGAGAAAACTGTAGATACTCGAATTAAGAAGTAAACAAAAAATCCCCCAGATGGGGGATTTTTTGTTTACTTAACAGTTGCGGTCTTCTTTAAACTAGCGAGGATTTTCTCGAAAGTCTTAGGATTGTTTTCTGCCAAGTCGGCCAATATCTTTCTATCGAGTAGTATACCTTTCTTGTGTAGGGCATCGATGAGCTTAGAATAAGTCATACCGAGTTCTCGGGCACCAGCGTTGATTTTGATATTCCAGAGTTTTCTATTGTGTGACTTCTTGTCTTTACGGTGAGCAAAGGAGTATGCACCAGCATGAAGGAGGGCTTCCTTGGCCTGTCGTTCCTTGGTACTGCGACCATGTCGCATCCCTTTAGTTTGCTTTAATATACTTCTTCGTCTCTTTAATGCATGTACGCCCTTTTTTACTCTGGTCATTGTTTTTTAAATTATAAATATTAATTGAAAGGTAAGAGGTGACTCTTAGGCTTGTTCTTGATTACGAAATTTGTGCCCTTACGTCCGGCTAGCTGAGTGGTGCGGGATTGCTTCGCATTGAAGTGGTTGAAACCAGGCTTACGAGCAATAACCTTGCCATTCTTGGTTAGCTTTAATCTCTTGCTATATGACTTATTTGTTTTCATTCCTTTTCCCATATTATTTTTTTTCTATTGTTGTAATTAAACCTTTTGGACCTCTTTTATATGCATCGGAAATTTTATAATCTTCAGTAATCAAATGAAGCAGTCGGTCTAGGCGCTCTTTTAGGAATTTCTCATCCATATATTTCGCGCGACCCGAGAGGAATAGTTCTACTTTGATTCTATGTCCTTCTTTAAGCCATTTGGAAGCAGTTTTCGCTTTTAAACCTAAATCATGTTCACCAGTGCCTATCTTTATCTGGATTGACTTGGTTTCGGTAGCTTTCGCCCCAGCCTTCGCCTTCTTCAGCTTTTTACTTGCCTCGTACTGATACTTACCAAAATCCATTATCTTCGCTACTGGCGGAACTGCGTTGGGGGATATTTCAATCAAGTCCAGACCCCTGTTTTGAGCTAATTCTAGGGCATCTCTAATGCTCAAAAGACCAAGATTCTGGTTTTGGTCGTCAATGACCCGTAGTTCTTTAGCTCGTATTTGATTGTTTATTCGTTCGCGCAATGTATCTAAATAATGCTTTGATTTGAAGATAATAGCTTATTTATGGCTTAAAGTCAACGTTTACAGACATTAAGTGTTTTATAACAAGGGGAACTTCATCAGTTAGTATAAATTTGTGAAATTTGGCCATTTCTTCGTTTTTCACGTTCAACAAGAAGTCTATAGAAAACTTCTCGAAACCGTCATTTTCTTCCTTGTCCACATTAAGAAGGTTGTCTTTTACGGGGTGTGTATAAACATATACTGATCTCATAAAGTTGTTTATTCTTTTTTCATTTTGTGAAGTTCCGGTAAATTTACTTAAAAGGATAAGGTCAGAAGGGGATACGACGAGCCCAGATTCTTCTTTTGTTTCCCTAATCGCAGCCTCAAGGTAGTTTTCTCCCTTACTCACGTGTCCACCTATTGGTGCATCCAGTAGGCCAGCTGAAAATTTATTAGCACTGGTTTTGGCGAAGTATATATTTTTATTCTCATCAAACAACCAAACATGGACCTCGCGATGGAGTAGCCCAGCGTGGTGTATTTCATCTTTTGGTTTTGACTCGATAACTATATCGCTTTCGTTTATTACATCAATCAGTTCTTCTCCTGGTGAATTGAAGTTTGTCATATTGTATGAAAATTAGTATATCACGGAACCAACAATTTTTGTTTCGCTCTTTTAAGCTCATCAGTCAAGATACACATCTTGAAACAAAAATCCTTTTCGTGGATCAACCGGATAGTACGTTATCAGCGCTCCTTGATGATTGCCATGATTTCGGCGGCGCACTCTTCAGGTGTGCCGTCATTGTAAACCACGAAGTCGTACTGCCCCTCGATGTGAGAGGCGAAGTAGCGCTCGTTCTGAGCCCACTTCTTGTCGAAATTACTCCCGTCCATGAGGCAACGGTGGCGCAACCTCTCCGCCAGCAGGTTTTTGTCCCGGAGGCTGATGAAGATGAGCTTCAGTTCCGGGAAGTGCTCCTGTGCCATGCGAGCCTTTTCTCCGAAAGCTGAAAGGACCAACTCGGTCCCTTCGGGAATGGAAGGCCATTCTTCCACTACCGGGATTGCATAGTAGTGAATCTCTCCATTCAGCTTGAGTTCCTCTACTGCCAGGAAGTGGCCTTGTGACCTACGAAGTTCAAACTCCTCCCTCGAGGTGAATATGTACTCGGGGGTTTCTTCAGCGTCGCGGCGGGGGCGTGTCGTGATTTTAGGAATCATCACGGTACGATGGGTGTCCAAAAGAACCTTGGAAACCGTAGTTTTACCCCCACCAGCAAAGCTGGACAGATTGATATGCGGTATCATCGTCCGTCTCCGTTGACAGGGGAATGGTGTACTGCCTCCGCATTAGAAATAACATATTAAAGACCTATAGTCAACTTCACCTTTGAAAATAATTCATTAATCGTTTCTTCATCCTTGGCTTCGCCGAACATTCTGACGATTGGCTCAGTGTTCGATGGGCGAATATGAATCCAGGAGCCATCTGGGAGGTCTAGACGCAAGCCGTCTTGCTCATCCATCTCCGCCTCGGTGAAATTTGATTTTAATTTTGAATATATTTCACTTAAATTATTTCCGACGGGGTACTTCTCTTTTTTCATGAAGTATTTAGGCAGTGCGTCTACACACTCACTGATTGATTGCTTTCTTTCAGCCAGAAGCTCGAGTATGAGTGTAAGCCCGGTGAAGCTGTCGCGAACAGTATTGATGGTTGGGTAGATAATCCCACCATTACCTTCACCGCCAATGATTGCATTGTTGGCGAGCATTCCGGCCACTACATTGCCTTCACCAATCTTTGTACGAACACATTTGCTGCCATATTTGTTGGCGATATCTGCGCCCATTTGCGAGGTAGACAAATTGATTACCACATTTCGTCCAGGGTTTTTCGATATAATGTTTTCAATTCCCAGAGCCACGGAGTATTCTTCTGAGATTACTTCGCCTTTTTCATTGACCATCACCAACCTGTCAGCATCGGGGTCGTGAGCGAAACCGATATCAGATCGAGATTCTCTCACCAATGTTGCAAGTTCTTGCAGGTTCTCTTTCAAGGGTTCAGGTTTGTGCGAAAATTTCCCATTTGGAACATTATTGAGAGGAATCAAATCAACGCCCAGTTGCTCGAAAAGATATGGGTCCATCACACAGGCGGAGGCATTTATCATATCGACAGCCACTTTAAATTTACGTGCACGAATAGCTGCTACATTGACATGTGCCAGGATTTGATCAGCGTGTTCTTTTGTGAAGTTAGGAATGGTCATAATATGATTCTATTTTTGCTACTTCGTTTTCAATAGTGAAAAGTGCTTCCTTGTTTACAAATTTTAAACCATTGTATTCTATTGGGTTGTGCGAAGCAGTGATGATGATTGCGCCATCATATCCATGCTTGCGTACAGAGAACAACACTGTCGGCGTCGGCAAAATATCACCGTCTACAACGCTTACTCCCAGTTTTTCTAATTCTGGGATTATAATTTTTTTTATTTCAGGGCCAGATTCACGTCCGTCACGTCCCACCAAGATGGTCGGATTTTCTTTCTGAGAATCTTCTTTGGTAAAAGAGGCGAAGGCTCGAGAATATTTAGCAACTATTGCTTGGTCTAGTGTTTGTCCCCAGATTCCTCGGTATCCGGACACGTTTAGTTTCTTATCCTTTGCCATTTTTCAATTTTAGCACATTTATTATAGAACTATGTAGATGTGATACTATATAAACATGGCGAATTATGCAGAAAACCGAAAAATGCGCTTCGACTACGAAGTCCTGGAGAAATACGAGGCGGGTATTGAGCTTTTAGGCTCGGAGGTTAAGTCTGTGCGTGGAGGACATATGTCGCTCGAAGGCGCCTTCGTCATCGTACGTGGCGGGGAAGTATTCTTAATTAATTCCAATATTCCGGCTTATCAGGCGAAGAATGCACCTATGGACTATGACCCGTTACGTAATAGGAAACTATTATTAACCAAGAAAGAGATAGGGGAGCTCGGAGCGAGTGAGAAGAATAAGAGTTTGACAATCGTGCCTATTTCAGTGTATAATAAAAACAGAAAAATAAAGATAGAAATAGCACTCGTCCGAGGTAAGAAGAAACACGACAAAAGAGAAACTATTAAAAAACGCGAGACGGATATCGAAATTCGTCGTGAGTATAAAGGTCGTTGATAAAAAAATATGGGGATGCAAGGCATAGACAGTAGGCCTTTTGTCTTTGATGCATGTCGAGTATGAACACAATCTCGTTAAAATTTGTTCATTAGCTTAATTGCAAAATTAGCTTCCAAAATTAAGTCTCCATACTTCGGTATGTCAGATTTAGTTCCAGCTTACGCGTTAGCCTAACTGGTGTCTCTCTCATAGACTTCCGATATATGAGCAGGGGCATAATATTATCGGGATAGGGGATTGTCGTCTCGCCAATCTTCCGAAACAAAGAGAATCGATTGGAAAATATTTGGCTCGTTTAATAATTTTCCAATTTAAATATAAAAGCGCGCTACACATGTAGACTTCAGAGCAAGAACCTATTGCACACGAGTTCAATTCTCGTCATCTCCACAAAATAAATATGATATAATTTCTAGATGCAAATTGATGAAAAATTTATTTATCTAATTGCCCTTATTCCTTTTGGTTTGATCTGGATTTTGATTTTTAAAAAACGAAAAGATTTAAGGAGAGAAATGCTTGTAATGAGCACGATGGTAGGCATTTTGGGTTTGATGACATCTTATTATTGGTGGACCGTAGATTGGTGGAGGCCTTTGAACATTACTAGCACAAGAATTGGTATAGAGGATTTCATCATCGCTTTCACTTCGGGTGGGATAATGGCAACTATCTATGAAGTAGTATTTAAACGTGGTTTATATAAAAGAAAACTACATCACCATGTGGGTGCAGGGTTAACCATCTTATTATTTCTTTCTCAGACCACAATGTGGTTATTTTGGGGAGTCGGTTTAACTTCATTTTGGGCTAGCACTGTTGCCATGCTTCTTACTGCTTTGGTTGTTCTTTTCATACGGAAAGATTTAATTGTGACTTCTCTTCTTTCGGGCATTCTTATGGCACTTGTGTCTTTTTCTTTTTATTTAGTGGTTCTTCTAATTTCTAGAGAATGGATAGACCATACATATCTATATGGGGTAAGTGGTGTCAGGTTTATTGGTGTACCTATTGAAGAATTTATTTTTTGGTTTCTTTCTGGATTAGTGTTTGGCCCATTTTATGAATATTGGCAAGGAGAAAGATTGCGAACTTTAAAATAAAATCATTTATTCACCACTATCGTCATCGCTCGAATATTGTTCCTCGAGTGTTTTTTCATTTTCTAAATCCAGTTCAAGCTCGGCCCTTCTTTCTTCTTCAATCTTTGTTTCATCTTCAGTGTCCTTCTCTAGTTCCTTCGCAAGCTCCTCTTCCTTCTCTTTCTCTAAGGCCTCCTCCCGCTCTTTCTGAAGTTCCATCTCAATTTCTTCTTCAATTTTTAATTGGAGCTCACGCTGTCTCTGTTCTTCTAGTTCTTGCTCTTCATCTGACATAAAGTAGGGCATATATGATTAGATTGTACAAGAAAATTCAAATAAATTCCATTTCACATTTTGGGTTTTTTGTGATAAAGTAGCCAGATGGATTTCAATTTCTTAGACCAGAATAAAGAAGAAAAGAAGGGTAAAAAGGGCAAAAAGGACACCAAGCTCAGTTCTAGTATTATGGGCGTCATTTTGATCTTTATGTTGATTACGGCTACGTACATCGTATTTTCTGATGTTAACAAGAAAGAAGATGAAGTTGCTATTTCTGTTTTGGCGAAAAGTGTTTCAAGTGGTGAAGTGAAGAAGATTGTCGTCGAAGGAGAGAGACTCACAATAACTTATAAGGACGATAGCGTGAAGAAATCACAGAAAGAAGCTAGTTCCTCTCTTTCACAAACTTTGACTAACTATGGAGTGAAGGCAGACGTACTCGCGAACACAGATATTGAGGTGAAGAATGACACGGGTTTTGGATTCTGGCTACTCAACGTTCTACCGATACTTATCCCAATTTTATTTATCGTCTTCTTTTTCTATTATATCTCTCGCCAGGTGAAGGGTGCTGGCATGCAAGCATTCACCTTCGGTCAGTCTAAAGCTCGTATCACCGACCCGAATGATAAGAACAATCGCGTCACTTTCAAAGATGTCGCTGGTTGCAAGGAAGCGAAGGAGGAGTTGAAGGAAATTGTAGACTTCCTCAAGAGTCCGAAAAAGTTCCTCGATATCGGGGCGAAGATTCCCAAAGGTGTCATTCTTACAGGTGCGCCTGGTACTGGTAAGACCCTGCTCGCGAGAGCAGTGGCCGGAGAGGCAAGCGTGCCGTTCTTCCACTTGTCCGGTTCTGAATTCGTGGAAATGTTCGTCGGTGTCGGAGCATCGCGCGTGCGAGACTTATTCAAGATGGCCAAGAAGTCTGCTCCAGCAATTATCTTCGTTGATGAGATAGACGCCATCGGACGAACTCGCGGAGGTGGCTTCGGTGGAGGCAATGATGAGAGGGAACAAACTTTAAACCAGATTCTAGTGGAGATGGACGGTTTTGAGCCGAATGAGAAGGTGATAGTCATGGCAGCGACCAACAGACCCGACGTCCTAGACCCAGCTCTTATACGCCCAGGACGCTTCGACCGTAAGGTGATTCTAGATTTACCTGACAGATCTGACCGTGAGGCGATATTAAATATCCATGCTTTGAAGAAGCCCCTCGCTGAAGATATAAACCTCAAATTAATAGCCGAAAGAACGCCTGGATTCTCAGGGGCAGACTTGTATTCTCTAATGAATGAAGGCGCAATACTGGCGGCGAGAGAAAATAGGAAAAAAGTTTTCCAATTTGATTTGATTCGTGCGATAGAAAAAGTGATGCTTGGGCCAGAGAGGAAGAGTCATCTGCTTTCAAAGAAAGAAAAAGAAATTACTGCTTACCACGAAGCGGGGCACGCCATCGTCGCTTCAGTTCTGCCACACGCTGATCCAGTGCACAAAGTTTCTATTATCGCGCGCGGAAGCGCTGGAGGATATACTCTCAAACTTCCACTCGAAGAAAGAAAATTACAATCGAAAAAAGAATTCATCGATGACATCGCTATGTCACTCGGTGGCTATGTCGCAGAGAAAATGATTTTCGGAGACATCACGACCGGACCTTCGAGTGATTTGCAAGTCGCCACAAATTTAGCGAAAGCGATGGTGACTCGCTGGGGAATGTCTGATGTTATCGGCCCAGTTGCTTTGGCTGATAGGGGGGGAGCAACACAGTTTGGTGAGATAAGAGAAGATCAACATTCTGAATCGACAGCCATGAAAGTTGATGCGGAAGTTCATCGCATCATAAGTGACGGAATAAAGTCTGCAGAAAAAGTTTTACACGATCACAAAAAAGCTTTTACAGCTATTGCTCACAAGTTAATCGAAGTTGAAACCTTGGAACAAGAAGAGTACGAGAAGATTCTCACCGCTCACGGCATCGTCTTGAAGAAAAAAGAAGAACCTGCGACGCTTGAAATAGCTAAGTAAAAAGTTATAATGCACAAATAGCCAAAAGCTTCCGTCCTTAGCTCAGTTGGTTAGAGCACAGAGCTTATACCTCTGGGGTCCTTGGTTCGAATCCAAGAGGACGGACTATGAATAATAATAAAAAACCACATTTAATGTTAGTGCATTCTTTTCCCACTAACAGTGTCTTACTACATGGCTTGGAAGAATTTTTTGCTGATTTTTTTACCGTGCATTTTATCGACCTTCCAGGTTTTCATAAAAACAATCCTCAACATAGAGGTCCAGTAACTTTAAAGAAATTTTCAAATTATTTTGATCAGAAAATTGCTGAACTGGATGCTGATGAATATATTGTGGGTGGAATCTCATTTGGTTTTTTGGTTATTAATAATGCAAAGTTAGATAAAAGATGTAAAGCAATTTTAGCGATGGAGCCATTTGTAAATATAGAATGTTTGAATATTTCTTTTTGGACACAAAAAAAGTATTTGTTTATTGCAACATTGTTAAGGCTAGTTACTTTTTTTAAAATGGAAAAAGTAGTATGGAATTCAAATTATTTTAATAAATACTTGCAAAAAGAGTTGGATTATCCAAAAGAAAGAGTGGATACTATGATTGAACATTTTGGGCCCAAGACGTTTTTTTCTGTTATTAATTTATTATTAAGTTATAGAAAAAATCCCAAGTTTCACAATCTTCCTCACTTTTTGATAGGAAATTTTGCTGATAAAACTATAAATTTCGATAAAGTTGTAGAAATTTTTATTAAAAATTTGAGTGAATTACACATTGCTTCTGAACCCATTGATCATTATCCTAAAGATTTAACCAAGAGTTACTTCAAAACAAGAATACCGAATGAGCATATACAAAGAGTGTTGGCCTGTATAGAAGGTTAATAACAAAAAATCCCACGATGTGGGATTTTTTGTTGGTAAATTTTATCTTAAGATTTTATATTTTTGCACTAGACGAGAGTATTTCCACCTATTGCCAAGACCTATATATGTACCCGAATCGGTCATTACGAGCACCATTATCACTAATAAATAGATAATGTGGTCGTCGATTAGAGGATTGTTGGCTGGCTGGATGCCCACAGCCAGATACATCAACAACATCATCATTACACCTGACATACCACCCAACTTCATAAAGATGCCAAAGGCGAGAGATAGTCCGACACCGAGGAGTCCAAGCATAAATAGCCAGTCCACCATACCATTACCCACTAAACTATGATAAAAGTCAGCAAAAGGCCCATGAACACCGAATTGGAGAAAGCCGGAAGTGGGAGATCCGCCTGCGAGCCACGACTTTTCCGGTGTCGTAGCGTACCCCAGACCCAATAATTTATCAAAAAACGCCCACAAAAAAATAAACCCCATACTTATCCTCAAAATACCCAATACTCCCTTCAATTTTGTTGATTCCATATTTATAATTTTTTAATTTTGTGTTTTAATGCTAAAAATTTTAGTTATCCACTTATGAGGTGACGAGCCTCCGTGTATAATGGTCTAACGGTTCCTAAAACACATAACCAACCTTAATTATATACTCTTTTTGGGAAATAAGGAAAAGAAAAATTGTTAATAAAAATTATCAAATGGAGACAAAACAAAAAAATTATTTTAAATATTTCGCCGGATTTATTTTTGTCCTTTTTCTCCGTTTAATTCCGTTGCGCGCACCGAATGTTGAAATGATTCTAGCAACCCAGATGCCATTTTCCAGAGTTTACGGCAAATTCCTCGCTTTCTCTTTCGGATTTTTCAGTATTATCTTCTATGATTTAATTACTTCGACCCTCGGAGTATGGAGTTTGGTCACTTCCTTCACTTACGGCTTCATCGGTTTGTGGGCAGTGAGTTATTTTAATAAAAAATCTGACAATAAATCTTTTACTTATGTAAAATTTGCAATAATGAGTACGATTGTCTACGACGCAGTGACTGGACTCATCGTCGGTCCGATGATTTTTCATCAACAGTTCAGTGTGGCACTCGCCGGGCAAATTCCTTTCACTATTATTCATCTACTCGGCAACACTATCTTCGCCTCTATGCTGAGTCCCGCCATTTACAATTTTTTAATTAGAAAGCGAAGTTCTGAAAATAAAATCTTTACCAACATCTTTAAACCTAAAACAATTTAAAACAATGAAAAACGAAAAAATATCAAAAAGTGAATTAGCAAAAATAAAAGAAATCAGGAGGAGGACTGGAGAAGTTGTCCCTTTCGATCTCGAGAGGATTGCTCGAGCCATCTTCAAAGCTTTCGAAGCCTCTGGTGAGGGGAATGAAGAGAAGGCACAGATTGTTGCTAACAGCACTTTCAAAACATTGTTGAAGATTCGTGAAGAATTGATTGGTAAAAGAAAAGGAGTAAAGTTTTTACCAACGGTTGAGATGGTCCAAGATACAGTTGAGAAAGAATTAATGAAAAATGGTTTCACTGATACGGCCAAGAAATACATCATCTATCGTAATCGACGTTCAGCGATTCGCGAGAACTTCGGCCCCGTTCCAGAAGCACTGAAGCAAGTCGTTGAAGAAAGTAGCAAATATTTCGCGAGCTCTTACTCGGAGTATATCTTCTATCAGATGTATTCTAGGTGGATGCCTAGTGAAGGCCGCCGAGAGACCTGGGTTGAAACCATCAATAGATATATGGATTTTATGAAGGAAAACCTAGGAGACAAGCTCTCGACTAAAGAATACGAGGAAGTCAGACAAGCAATCCTTAATCAAGAAGTCTGTCCTTCAATGAGATTACTCTGGGCTGCTGGCAAGGCTGCTCGCAATTCCAACGTCTGGGCTTACAACTGTTCCTACATCGCTCCAACTAGTACGCAAGACCTGGGAGAAATAATGTACATCTTGATGTGTGGTGCTGGGTTGGGCTTCGCTGTTGAATGGGAGAACGTACAACAATTTCCGCAAATTAAAAAACAAGCAAAAGAGAAACCATCTGTTCATGTCGTCGATGATAGTAAAGAAGGTTGGGCAGACGCTTTCGTCTTAGGGCTCAACGCTTGGTTCGGTGGTAAAGATGTTAAGTTTGATTACAGTATGGTTCGACCAGCTGGAGCACGACTCGAAACAGCCGGCGGTAGAGCATCTGGCCCGCAACCACTTATGGACTTGATGGATTTCGCGCGAAGAAAAATTTTATCTAAACAAGGTCGTCGTTTGTCCAACTTGGATATGCACGACATTATTTGTCAGATAGGAATGATTGTGGTGGCTGGTGGAGTAAGACGCAGTGCTCTTATCTCTTTATCTGAACTTGAAGATATTGAAATGCGAGATTCGAAGAAGGGACAATTTTATTTAACAGAAGGTCAGCGCTCGATGGCTAACAATTCTGCGGTTTATAATTCCAAGCCTTCAGCAGAAGAATTTTTAAACGAGTGGACAGCCCTGGTTAAATCTAAATCAGGAGAGCGAGGAATCTTCAATCGTGCCGGACTCGAGAAGCAATTGCCAGCTCGCCGATGGAATGCCTTAAAAGATGAAAGGCAAGTAGGTCTTAATCCTTGTGGAGAAATTTACCTTCGATCAAAACAATTCTGTAATTTAACCAGTATTGTAATTCGTCCGAAGGATACCGTGGCAACTTTGAAAAGAAAAATGGAGATAGCGACTTTGCTTGGAACTTATCAATCAACTTTGACAAACTTCGGTTATCTTTCTAAGAAGTGGAAAGAGAATTGTGAAGAAGAAAGATTGCTTGGTGTTTCACTCACTGGATATTATGACAATCCAATCATTCGCAATGATAAAGTGCTCGATACATTACGCCTAGACTCTATTGAAACCAACAAGAAATACGCTAAACGCTTTGGTATCAATGCTTCTACCGCTATCACGTGTGTGAAGCCTCACGGCAACTCCGGACAGCTTCTCTCAGTGGGTTCTGGTATGCACCCATGGTATGCCCCATACTTCATTCGTCGAGTTCGTATTTCTCACACTGATACCTTACTGCAAATGGCGCGCGACCAAGGAGTTCCAACTCTACCTGAAGTCGGACAGTCCGCTGACAGTGCAACTACTTACGTTCTCGAGTTCCCAGTCAAGGCACCAGAAGGAGCAATCTTCAAAGATGAAGTCTCAGCTCTAGACCTTCTTAAAGAGTGGAAGAGATTGAAAGAGCATTTCGTCGAACATAATCCATCCGCAACTATCTATGTCGTCCCAGATGAATGGCTCGCTGTCGGAAACTTTGTTTACGAAAATTGGGACTGGATAGGTGGTTTATCATTCCTACCTCGCTCCGACCACGTTTACCAACTCGCACCTTATGAAGCTATCACCAAAGAGGAATACGAGAGACGCACCAAGGCTATCGGCAAAATTGATTTCTCGAAGCTTCCTCAATATGAAATGACAGACAACACTATCGGCTCTAAAGAATTCGCTTGCGTATCTGGAGTGTGTGAAATTTAACCCACAAACTCTTTCTTGGTTTACTTTCTATAATGCAATCTATTTGGGCTTGCTAGCCCAGCGAACTGCTCGGCTCGTCAGCCTGCGCAAGGCATTCTAAAAAGTACACCTGCGACGAGTTTGTGTTAATATATTTATATGCTTTATACAAGAAAAGGGGATGGAGGAACAACGAAAACATTCGGTTGTGACCAGAGAGTGTCGAAGAGCTCGGCGATTGCTGAAGCCCTCGGCTCGCTTGATGAAATAAATTCTTTTCTCGGCTTGATTAAAGTAAAGTCTCAGGGTGTTGCTTTCAGGTTGCCTGGTCAGGAAATTTCTATACCTGAAACCGTGGATCGTATTCAGCAAGATTTATTTATCGTGCAGGCAGAGCTGGCCGGTGCAGACAAAACTATTTCTGAAGAAAAAGTTAAGATGTTGGAGGGGATCATCGATGGCGTCGAACAAACCCTTCCGCCGATTAAAACATTTTTCGTCTCGGGTGGAGTCGAACTGGCCACTCTCTCTGACGTAGCCCGCACCATCGCTCGTCGAGCCGAGAGGCGTGTCGTCGGGGTAGTCGAGGAGGGGAAGGTAAAGGTTGGTAAAGACACGATGGCTTATTTAAACCGCCTCTCGAGCGTTCTGTATGCCTTTGCCCGTAGTTTCAACCACTTGGCCAATATTACCGAAGAGCCCCCTAAATATCAGTAAAATGGGGCAGGTTATCCACATTGCGACTTTGGGTGAGGGGTGTATTATAAGAAGGTGTTAACAATTTAATAGTCTCATATTTGGGGAAGTGAGGTGTGAATCCTCCACAGTGCCGCTACGGTAATCCTTCGAGAGAAGGAAAGTCCGAGTACCAATTATGGGGTAAGTCCCGAGCAGGAATTATAAACACTCGTTGTGTTTGTCGAAATAATGACTCCTCGGAAGGAGTTTTTTTTATTTTATCGAGCGAGGAGCATGTATAAATTTATTTATATAATGTCCGAGCGAAAATAAAATATGGAAATATATTTATAAATTAATTGAGAATTATGAAAAATATAAAATATTTTTTGGGAAGTTTGTTCATCTTGGTTCTTTCGTTTGTCGGACAGGTTATTCATGCTGATGGGGAAGTTATAAGATTAATTGTTAAGAATAATGGTAACGTTGTTTATTCTGACAATTTAAATTTACCGGCAGCCGGAATGGTGGGTGTTAATGACAGCGATGGGGCACCACATGATGTAGAAGCTCGAAGTGTTTTAAACATGGTAAGTATTGCCGACGCAGCAAGTTCGAGTTTCAATATTTCTAATCTTATTTACTATTCTTCTTTTAGTGCTTTTTATCTAAAATGCATAACTGTTGAGTCCGAGTTGTGTGACAATTGGCAATATAAAGTTAATGATGTAGATCCCGGAATAGGTATGGACTCAAGTGTTTTGTCCGGTGGCGAAAATGTTGTTTTATTCTTTGGAGATGAAAATCCTGCTCCTGCACCAGCAGTCATTCGACAGGCGGGTAGTGCTTTTCTGATTGCTTCTTCAGGCGGTGGAGGCGGCGGTGGGTCTCTCGCACCGGCTGTATCAGTTCCACTCACTACCACGCCCGCCTTAGAACAGTCTGTCTTTGCTGAGATCAAAACAGAGCCAGCCCCTCAAATAATAGAAAGTCCTAAAGAAGTTGCACCGCCGATAGAAATAAAAAAAGTAGAAAAGAAAACAATAGAAAAAAAGAAAATAGCCAAGAAAAAAGTTCAAAATACTGCATCGGTTATCAGTTCTGTTGAAACAAAGAAAGATATAGAGACCCCAGCTCCAGTGGTGAAGAAGAAGAGTTGGTTTCGAAGACTTTTTGGTTTTTAATTATTCGAAGTGAAATTCCCCGGCTTTCTCTTTAACTTTCTGCTTGAGTAGGGGGTAACTTTCTAATTCTGGATCCTCACTTATTAGACTTATGGCTTCTGTTCGGGCCGCTTCGACCATCTTGATGTTCTTGATTGCCTCCATCCCCAGGTCTGTAATGCCCCATTGTTTGGTCCCACCGAGCTCTCCAGCTCCACGAAGGGCGAGGTCGAGTTCGGCCAATTCGAAACCACTCTTGGCTGTTTTTAGGGCTTTTAACCTCTCCATTGTTTTGTCAGTTTTAGCGTCGGCGAAGATATAACAATAAGCTTGGTGTGTACTACGGATAACCCTACCCCTCAATTGATGGAGCTGAGCGAGGCCGAACCTCTCTGCGCCCTCGATAATAATCATCGTGGCATTCGGCACATTGACGCCCACTTCAATGACGGAGGTTGCACACAGGATATTGATTTTCCCGTCGGTAAAGTCCTCCATTACTTTTTCTTTCTTTTCTTTGCTCATTTTGCTGTGGAGTACGCCTATCTCGTACTCTCTATAAACCTCCTTTTTCAATCTCTTCGCTTCAGCCACGGCGGATTTGACATTGAGGGCGAGCTCCTTAGCTGGGTCTGGTTCGAAAATTCTCGGACAAATGACATAGAGCTGCCTGCCAAGCTTTAATTCTTCTCTAATTTGTTCGTAGGTTTCTTCTCTTTTATTGGGAGTAATGATTTCGGTGATTATTACTTTACGTCCGGCTGGCATTTCATCGAGCAACGATAAATCCAAGTCTCCGTAAATCGTGAGAGCCAGAGTGCGGGGGATGGGGGTAGCGGTCATCGAGAGCAAGTGTGGAGCCACCGTATGCCCTCCGGCATCTTTCCTGACTAATTTTCTTCTTTGCTCGGTGCCGAAACGGTGTTGTTCATCAATGACAACTAGAGCCAAGTTTTTAAATTTAACCGTCTTCTGGATAAGAGCATGGGTGCCGATAAGGATTGGTATTTCGCCATTAACTACCCATTTTAAAAGTTGAGCACGAGAAATATCTGTCCAGCCGTCCGGATTTAATTTTGAAGGGAACTTCCTGCATCCCGACCCAGTGATAAGTCCGATGTTGATGGGCAAGTGTCTGAAATATTTTATAAAAGATTCGAAATGTTGGGTGGCCAGTATCTCCGTTGGGGCCATATAAGCAACTTGTAAATTACCAAAGTTCTGACCACTGGGGCGTTGGTTAACGGCTATATACGAGGCAGTGGCCGCCACCGCTGTCTTGCCTGAGCCCACATCACCTTCAAGGAGGCGAGACATTGGATAATCTCGACTCATGTCGGAAAGAATTGTGTCAATTGATTTTTTCTGAGCACGGGTGGCGTCGAAGGGGAACCTCTGTAAAAATTCTTCGGTTTTTTTCTTCTCCGGAACAATTTTAAAAGATTTATTTTGACGATACAGAAATTTATCGTGTTGTCTTTCAAGCTGAATGCAAAATACTTCTTCGAAAGCGAATCTTTTGCGAGCCATTTCTGCATCCTTTTTGTTTTTAGGTTTATGAATCCAGATTAGTGAAGTTTTTAACGTTGGTAGGTTATATTTTTTTAAAATTGCTTCGGGTATATAGTCTTCTAGAATGTCCAGACTTTTTTCTTTGAAAATTTTTTCAATCGCGTGGTAGAACCACTTGGAAGTTATTCCTTTGCTCTCAGTATAGACGGGGTAGGAGTATCCCAAATTTTCTTTACCGTCTTTTTTAAAAAGGGTGTCGTGCGAGTCAATCGGCATATCCGACATTTTTTCGAATTCGGGGTTGGCGAGGTATTTGCCACTTTTGCCTTCGACAACTTTGCCGGTCAGTTTTACACTTTCACCCGAATGAATCATTTTTGCCAGATAAGCTTGGTTAAACCAAATTATTTTTATCTTCCCCGACAAATCCTCTATCTCGCCCTCACCCATAGGCATTTTACTCCTGAAAGCTTTCTTGGTTTTCAATTTGGAGACCTTGCCGTAGACGGTCGCTACATCACCACCCACTAGGTCAGCAATTCTTTTGACTTCGCTGATGTCGCTATAGCGAACAGGGAAGTGGAAGAGTAAATCAGCCACTGAAAAAATGTTCAATCTCTTCAGAGCCCTTTTTTGGTTTTCGTCTAGTCGAAATTTGCTTTCAATTTTGTCGTGTAGTTCCATTACTTATGAATTATAAGGTTTTTGGGGAATATTTACTATTTGCTCAATTATCCACAGTTGACAGGTATACCCCCAGGGGGGTATACTCTATTTATGCATAAAGATAAACAAAAAATGATTCGTCGGTTGAAGATTATAGAGGGCCAGGTCAGGGGTCTTCAAAATATGATTGATAAAGACATATATTGTATTGATGTTATTACGCAAACATCTGCAATTAAACAAGGCCTTTCGAATGTAGAAGATGCCCTTCTCGAGGGTCATCTGGGTCATTGTTTGATTAATCAAATAAAAAAGGGAGATACAGATAAAGCTAAGAAAGAGATATTAAAAGTATATAAACTCAAGAGAAAATAAAATGAACAATAAAACATACAGAGTAAAGGGTATGCATTGTGCTTCTTGCGCCTCAATCATCGAACGCACGGTCAAGAAGATTGACGGGGTAGAGGATATTGCCGTCAACAGTGGCACCGAGAACGCTAAGATATCTTTCGATATTAATAAAACCAATGTGGAAGCTTTTAATCAAAAATTAGAACCGCTTGGTTACTCTCTGATGAATACAGATAGTCACAATATGAGCGCAGGAGAGATGGGCATGAGCGAGGATGAACACCGGGCTCACCTCGGCCTCAGCCAGACCAAAAAGGAAAAGCTAGAAGAGATACAAGATATGCGTTTGAAAGTTATGTCGGCGATACCGCTTGCCATCATCAGTGTCTTCATTATGGCCTGGGAGATTTTGGCTCAATATAATCTGGTAGGACAGATGAGTTATACTCTCGAAGAATTCTTCCATCATTTATTGCCCATTATGGCTACTTATATTCTCTTCGTCGTGGGTAAGCCATACTTACTGGGTTTCTATCGTTTTCTGCGACACGGGAAAGCCAATATGGATACTCTTATCGGTATCGGTACGGTGTCCGCCTTCGTCTACAGCTTCATTGTGACCGCTTTTGAAGACTCACTTCAAACATTTGTTAATGTAGACGCAACTTACTATGATGTGACGATTATTGTCATTACTTTCATTGCGCTCGGCAAATACTTAGAAGCTCGTTCGAAAATAAAAACAGGTGATGCGATAGAAAAACTTTTAAATCTCCAAGCGAAAACGGCTTTGGTTATCAGAGGTGGGGAAGAGTTAGAAATACCCATCGATCAGGTGATGCATGATGATTTGATTATTGTAAAACCTGGAGGGAAAATCCCGGTGGACGGCGTTATCACCGAAGGTTCATCCTTTATTGATGAATCAATGGTGACAGGGGAGCCAATGCCTGAGCAAAAAAAGGTTGGTGACTTGGTTGTGTCTGGAACTATGAACACTAGCGGGTCATTTACTTTTAAAGCTACGAAGGTTGGTTCTGAGACCCTACTTTCACAAATAATTAAAATGGTAGAGGATGCACAGGGGAGCAAGGCGCCCATCCAAGCACTGGCGGATAAAATTTCATCTATTTTTGTGCCGGTAGTGTTGGTTGTAGCTTTTACTACACTACTTGTCTGGCTTTTAGTGGGTTCAAGATATTTAGGCTTCTCTCAAGCCCTATCATTTGGACTTACGTCTTTTGTCGGTATTCTAGTCATTGCTTGTCCGTGTGCACTGGGACTTGCAACACCGACGGCTATCATCGTCGGTGTGGGTAAGGGAGCGAAAGAAGGTATCTTAGTTAAAGATGCCGCTACCTTAGAAAAACTTCATAAAGTAGACACTGTGATTGTAGATAAAACTGGCACGATAACAATCGGCAAACCCACCCTTGTCGATATTCAAAACTTCTCAGGTCTAAAAGACGACGAATTTATTTCTATATTAGCCTCACTAGAGAAAAAGTCTGAGCACCCCATCGCCCTAGCTGTCATTAATTATGCCGTTGATAAAAATATAAAAACTAAAGAAATTTCCAATTTTGAAAATTTAGAAGGCAGGGGAATTCAAGGCATTATCGATGGTGTAAATTATTTTGTGGGTAATGTGAAATTAGCACAAGAGCGTAATTTAAATCTTGATATAACAAAAATCGAGCAATACACCGCCCAAGGTAAAACGCCAGTTATTCTCACCACTAGTGATAAGGTTTTAGGTTTCGTAATGGTTTCGGATGAAATAAAAATTGAATCCAAACAAGCAATAGCTGATTTACATAAACTTGGCATAAAAGTTGTTATGCTAACCGGTGACGATGAAAAGGCGGCGAAATATATGGCCTCCCTCGTTGGCATTGATGAAGTTGTCGCTCACGTAATGCCCGCCGACAAATTGGCGAAAATAAAAGAACTACAAGGAGAGGGTAGAATAGTAGCGATGGCGGGGGATGGCGTGAATGACGCACCAGCTCTGGCACAGGCTGATGTGGGCATCGCTATGGGCACGGGGACCGATGTAGCCATCGAGTCCGCTGGTATTACTCTACTTCACGGAGATATCTCTAAATTAGTGAAAGCTATTAAGTTGTCGAAGATTACGATGCGGGGCATTAAACAGAACCTTTTCTGGGCCTTCATATATAATGTAGTCGGCATACCGCTCGCAGCGGGAGCTTTCTATCCAATTTTTGGATGGTTGCTCTCTCCGGTCTTCGCTGGTTTTGCTATGGCAATGTCCTCTGTATCAGTAGTGTCGAATTCATTGAGAATTAAAAGTAAAAAATTATAATATGAAAAAATATATATTTCACGTATCGGGTACTCATTGTGCGTCGTGCAAAATCTTGATTGAAGATGTTTTGAAGGAGCAGGACTTCATCAAGAATGCAAATGTTAATCTTAATCAAGAAATTGTTGAGGTAGAAACCGAAAGCGAAAAAAGCGCAGAAGAAATAACTCAAATATTAAATCCCAAAATAAAACCAAATGGCTACACTCTGTCGGTAGAAAAAATTGAAAAAGAAAAAAAGGGGGATGATGTCTTGTGGCAGGCGATACCCCTGGGGCTCATTTTTTTGGGATTATTCTTCTTGCTACAAAAATCCGGAATAATGAATTTTGGTTTCGGTGGACAGGTGACACCAACTACTAGTTTCATTGTTGGGCTTGTCGCTTCGGTGTCCTCGTGCCTTGCTATCGTCGGCGGGCTGGTCCTGTCTCTTTCCGCGAAAGTTGCTCAAGATGAAAATGGTTCAAACAAAAAGCCATTTATTTTATTTCACGCTGGAAGATTATCGGGCTTCGCTATTCTTGGTGGAGTGCTCGGACTAATCGGAGAGACGCTTGGTATCAGTTTCCTCTTTTCAGCCATACTTGGACTTCTGGCTTCGGCGGTGATGATAATCCTGGGGCTCAATTTGGTTGGGGTTTTTGAAAAAAATAGAATTACTCTACCAAGCAACATCTTTTCTTATTTTAGGAAGGTGGAACACACCGCTTTCGCTCCTGTCTTGATAGGTCTCGGAACTTTTTTCTTGCCTTGTGGTTTCACTCAGTCAATGCAAGTCGTGGCGCTCTCGAGTGGTTCATTTGTGGCTGGGATGTTAATCATGTTTGCTTTTGCCCTGGGTACTCTACCGATGCTCTCACTCCTATCTTTCGGCTCTTCGTCATTTGCCAATTCGAAATATGCACCACTTTTCTTCAAGTCCTCTGGTGTAGTGGTCCTGGGACTAGGAATCTTCGCTCTTCTTTCAGGGCTTGCTGCCTTGGGTGTTATTAATCCAATTTTTAATATATAATAATTTTATGAATAAAAACGTTTCCTTGATTATTATCCTTGCTCTCGTTGCTGCTTTCTTCATCTTATTTTCTGGTGGCGATAATGATAGTAATGTGGGTTCAGCAAACAACGTTGAAATCCGCGACGGTGTCCAATATGTGAAAGTTGATGCTGGAAGGGGATATTCACCCAAGATCTCTATCGCCCAAGCAGGGATACCAACAAAATTAATTATGAGCACCAGTGGCACCTTCGACTGCTCGTCCGCGCTGGTCATCAAATCTGTTAATTATCAGAACATCCTTCCTCCTAATGGAGAGACAGAAATAGATATTGGCACTTGGAAAACAGGCGAGACCATGCAAGGATTGTGCAGTATGGGGATGTATAACTTCCAAGTACGATTTAATTAATTATTTAAAAACAAAAGGATTGAAGTTTGTATCTCTGTCGTAATAATCTTCGCCCTCATTTTTCTTTAGGAAATTTACTACTTTATATGTGAGTGGAGTGAAAATAACTTCAATTAATGTTTTAAAGACATAGTTTGAGACGATGAGGGTGACAAGCATCGACGTTGGCATTAATCCAGAGAAAGCAATTAAGATAAACAAACTACTATCTACAAATTCACCCACTACGGTTGAACCTACGGTTCGTGCCCAGAGGTGTGCACCCTTGGTCCACAATTTCATTTTTGCCAAGATGAAAGAATTTGAAAAGCTTCCACAAGTATAGGCGACGAGACTCGCGATGACGATACGGGGGGTGGCGCCCAGGATCGCGTCATAAGCCGCTTGATTGTTCCAGTCGAGAGCCGGTGGGAGTTTGCCCACGATAATAAAAATTATCGACATCATTAAAGCAGAGAAAAATCCAAGCCAAATAACTTCACGAGATTTTTTATAACCATATACTTCTGTCAAAATATCTCCGAAGATGTAGGAGAGAGGGAAGAGCAAGGTGCCTCCGTCAAAAGCAAACCATCCCAGACTCACGATTTTCGTTGAGGCAATGTTTGAAATGAGTAGTACTGACACAAAGAAGACACTCAACATATTAAAATATTTATAACTTTTTTGCATGTCTGACATTCTAGCATACTTTGCTTATTTATCATTAGGAGTTAAGATATGCATATGCAATTTAGAAACTTTTCTGAAGCCCATAGACACGCCAAGGACAACAAGCGCAAGGCTGAACCTGGTGCCGAGAGAGAAGGGGGGCAGTTCGCGTCTGTCGACCCGAAGATTTTTAAATACTTTTTTGACCACCAATCTAAGATAGAAAAGGAGGGTGAAAGAGTGGGGAGTGGTATGGACTACCATCTTTACGCACGTAATCTCTGGGAGGATTTGATTGGAGAAATAGATCAAGAAAATGAAGAATTATTTCAACAATTTAAAAATACAATGATTGTGGGTCTGCACGAAATAGATATGAGGCCTATGGTTTATGGGCACGTGCAAGAAAACTTGGCTCAACTAGTTAGACAATACATAGGATTGATTCGACACATCGCTCTCTGGTCTACGGGTGATGTCGAGGCAACTGGTTATCAAGTTGGTAAGATTAGTAGCTCTCAAATAATTAAAGATTTCCATAAAGCCCTCAAGGCCGAACTTCCAAACGGACAAGCTGGGGACTTCATGCGCGAGAAAACTTCCTACTTTGTGGCTGATAATAAATTTGCCTCACTTTCTAATTATGTCGTTGGAGAGATAGATAAAAACCCCAATAAGGATTTGAAAATTGTAATCATTGAAGACTCTAAGAAAAATTTTGACAAAGTAAAAGAAACTCTAGCCCGAAACTTGGGGGAATATGCATCTCGTGTGCAGGTCATTCCTATCTGGGTAACTTATAGTCGAGAGGGCACGCAAGATGAGGAGAAGGCTGTAACTCCTGAGGAAAAAGATAAATTAGCTGAGACGAAGAGTACGCTGAATGCAATTCATAGTTTTGCCGAATTATTGGATGAGCCACGTTTTGGCAGTGTCTTGCAAGATGCCCACGTTTTCGTGGACTTCGATGGTGTCATCGGGAACAACATTGCGATGAGGGAAGAGCAGGCCAGAGTTATTTATGGGGCATTGATGAATGCTGGGATAAAAGCTACTGGGTTATCTGAAAAAGAATTAGTGGAAAAAATAAAAGATAATATTACTTAGAAAACTTCCTGCATATTTTCAGCAATTCTCTCCTCATATCCATCTTTGTTTTATTTTCATTTCTAAATATTACATGGGGGAAATTTTCGATTTTTTCCCAGTTGTTCTTTACATAGTTATCTATCATTTCTGCATTAAAAAAGTGGCTCTTGCGCTCTCTGGTCTGCTTTTTGTGTTTCAAGACAGAAGACTTAACCAGGATAAAAACGATGTCTTTCTTGAAAGTATTTAAAAGAAATTTTCTAGAGTTTGAATCTGGCAATGAGTCAGTTATGGCAATGTCTTTCTTAATGCTCTTTAGGTGCTGCACTATTCTTCTAAGCTTTTTCAATCTATCACTTTTGGTGAAAGTGCCTCGCATTAATTTAGACTTTTCTGTTTTATTGAGGAAGAAATCACCATCCAAATAAAGCACCCCAGCCACCTCGCTGAAATTCTTCGCCACATGATCTTTTCCTATACCTGGGTATCCCCAGAACCAGTAAATCATATAATTGGGGTTGAGGAATGCGGGCGGGCTTCTGTTCCTCTTGAAAATTCAAAAACCTTTTCGCCTTCTTTATAAATACACCACTTTATCTTCTAATAAATAATGTCGCTCGTCTACATTCACTCATCAACGTATGCTTATAGACATACTTTATATTATTCCACATAATTTTCCAACCAGTTGGAAAATTACTTAGGGTCGTGTGGCTCAAGGGAAAAACCTCTAATTCTATGTCAGGTCTGTGTCTTATTATTTTAGTGTTAAAGTTTTCGATATTCTCTAATCCGAATACAAAATCGTACTTACATTGAACGATTCTTGTATTTTTTGGAAGAGATGAGAAATATTTCAAATACGCACCCGGGGAAATAGTTGACCAAAGTTTTTGAAGTAGTTGATAGTCGATCTTTCCATTAATCTCATTAGCAATTGCTGTGGTGCCAACGCCGCTCATTACTGCTTCTGTATAATCATCCGCTACCAAATGAAAGATTCCAAAATCGAAAAAAGTTGGGGACATAATTGAGGCTATAATTCCACGTAAACTACCAATACTATAAGTGAACAGACCCACCTGCTCGTACCCCATATTTTCTTTTAAATGATGAGCTATAAATTGTATATCTTGAATATCCTGTCTTGCCCGAAAAATAGTTTTTCCGATATTAGGCCCGACACTGTCATAATCAGCAGGATCGTTATTCCCAGGATTCAATCCACGTCCGGCTGGGATATGAATAAGAGTACTAATTGGTAATACTGTATTTCTAATAAAACTAATTATCCAATTATAGGGCTTGAGTCTTCCGTTCCAATGCATGACGTGTATTAAGGCAACTTTTCTTCCAGGGGTTCCTATTGGTTGTGGATTGTATTTGAATTTTGTTATTTTAGAATTGTCTAGCAAAGATGGGAATAAAAGAAAACCGTCTTTTTCCTCCACTTTCGGGTATGGTATTTTTTCTAGACGCAAATATTTCTCTGGCTCTCTAAACCATTCGTCTGCATATTGCCACAATTCATGTTCCGAAAGTTTATTTTTTCTTTCGCCAGTTTGTAAATAATTTATTCCAAGATCAAAAGACGGCAAAGTAGAGCCCGCAAGTTTTGCTTTCTGGGAGTTTGATTTTCTGATTTCTAGAGCTTTGAATATTTCAGTTTGTTGTATTTCGTCCATAAATTATTTAAGCAAATCGTACACTTTTACCCCCCAAAGAGCTTTCGTAATTTTTTGAATTCCGATTTAATGCGGAGGCGGTGAGATTCGAACTCACGGTCCGGTAAGGGACGGCGGTTTAGTAAACCGCTGATTTAAACCACTCATCCACGCCTCCTCGCTATGCTCGTCAGCGTGTCTTCGTGCCCTCTCGGGCCCTTCCCTCAAGTTCGTGCTACGCACATGAACTTGTTGGCTTATCAGCCAAACGGATGAAATATAAAGCAGTTTATATTTCATATCCACGCCTCCAAACTAAATTTGAGTATAACAGAAAAAAATGGAAAAACCATCATAATATGATAGAGTGTTTAAATACAAAAGGAGCCGTGTCAGAGCGGTCTAACGTACCTCTTTGCTAAAGAGGCAGGGGCTTTAAAACCCCTCGGCGGTTCGAATCCGCCCGGCTCCGCCATGTTAAAAAACTTTACTTATAAATTTGATGCAGGACCATTAAATTCTGTTCAAGAATTGTTGGGGAACTGGGAGGAAGGAAATTGTCGGCGAGCAGTCCAGTATTTTACTTATTCTCAAAAAGGTATTTTTCTAAAACCAGAACAAGTGCTTTGTCCCGATGCCTATTATCATACCGGAGAATTTGTAATGCGAGAAGGTGAAAGTTTCAAACCCGACACGCTGCGACTAGGAGATATTATGTATGCAGAAAAAATTTTAAATAAAGATGAAAAGTTTGTCGATAAAAGCTCTGGAACTTTCCCAACAAAAGATGATTATATTATTTCTCTGCACACCGCACTTTTTGCAGGTGAGAAAGATAAAGAAATCTGGCATGCCACAGCTATAGAGGGCCGAAGCTGTTTTTGGCCCTTGGAAAAGTTTTTAAAATTCTATAAAGTAATCGCCGTTAAGAGAGTATAGAGATACCTACCAAGAGATTTTCTCACCACCATTTTTAATTAGATAGTCATTACATTTCGAGAAAGGTTTACTACCAAAGAAGCCATTGTTGGCCGAGAAAGGGGAGGGGTGTGGTGACTCGATGATTAAGTGCTTGCCCTCATCAATCAAAACCTTTTTACTACGGGCGAAGTTGCCCCAGAGGATAAATACTACGTGCTCTTTTTTCTCTGATATCGTTTCGATGACTTTGTCGGTAAATTCTTCCCAACCTTTGCCTTGGTGTGAGGCGGGGAAGTTGGCGACCACCGTCAGTATCGCATTGAGGAGAAACACACCCTGTCTCGCCCAAGGTTCGAGGTGTCCATCGGTGAAGTCCTTTTTAATCCCTAAATCATTTTCGATTTCTTTATAAATGTTTTGAAGCGAAGGTGGAAGTTTTACCCCAGGTTGCACTGAGAAGGAGAGTCCCTCGGCCTGCCCCGCGCCGTGGTATGGGTCTTGCCCTAATATCACTACTTTCACCTTATCAAAAGGGGTGAGAGAGAATGCTTTGAAGACATCTTGAGGCTTCGGATAAATCTTTTTATTTACATATTCCGCTCGGACGAAATCTGATAACTTTCTGAAGTTCCCCGTGTCGAAATAGTCTCGCATTACTTCCTTCCAGCTTGGTTCAATGTTGACCTCTTTATTCATAATTTTATCGTATCACACTTGAGGACATTCGTGATATACTTTTTGTAGCTTAATTTATGTTGAAGATAAAAGACTTTTTTCACATGGGGTGGTCGCACGGGGAATATCTGGACTATTGGTCTTTCGTCCACTTTTTGACGGGAGTTACTTTGGGCATTTTTGCCATCCTAGTTTCTTCTCAATATTTTCTATCTTTTATCTTTATAATTATTTTATTAATTTTTTATGAATGGATAGAGATGCTGGTGAAGGTTGCTGAAGGCTTCAAAAATATGTTCCTAGATATTATTGTCGGGGGACTGGGTTCGGCACTTTCAATATTTTTATTACCACTCTTTCTGTCGTCTAAAAATATGCTCGGTATTTTGAGTTTAGCCATTATCCTCAATCTTATGTTGGTCTATGGTGGATGGAATAATTTTTTACACCGTAAGGCCAAAGAAGGCAGTTCTTATAAAATAATTTTCTACGCATCACGCTTTATTTTTATCTTAGGAGCTTGCCTCGCCATCATTTCTTCTTTTTACTTTTTCTTTCTTAATGCGCGATAGTGAAGGCGATTACTTTTCGTGACCCGGATTTTTTCAAAGTTTTCTTCGCTTCTTCTAGAGTGGCTCCCGTGGTAGTGACATCGTCTATTAGAATGATGTTTTTATTTTTTATCATCTC
>Ga0172379_10002384_pt1 | contig 33411 bp, 24 predicted proteins | sample GrowelOW334metaG_FD_119756 | JGI IMG/M metagenome (GOLD analysis project Ga0172379, IMG submission 119756) | Groundwater microbial communities from an aquifer near a municipal landfill in Southern Ontario, Canada - Groundwater well OW334 metaG | ecosystem: Environmental > Aquatic > Deep...
CAAAACGCCCGCCGAGGCGTTCATGCAAGAGCTCAAAAAACAAAAATGCCACGAGGATGTGGTATTATTACAAGAGAAAGTATTAATTTGATTTTGCGGTCGGATTGAGGGGTGCGGGTAGGACCTTCCTATTGCTATTATTATATAACTAATAATGTAATTGTCAAATATTTTAGATTCCAATAATCAATACATAATGACGTTAATCCAAATTAAAAATTACATCTTCCTAATAAGTGTTGGTCTCATATCTCTTCAACAAAAAACCGCCTGAATGGGCGGCTTTAAAGTCTTATAAATTTATCTATTTCAGCTCAATTCCGGTGATTTCCACTTCGGTCAATTGCTGTCTGTGGCCCTTCTTCAAATGATAGCGTTTCTTGGCTTTATATTTGTAGGCAATGACTTTCGGGCCCTTGGTTTGCGCTACGATCTTGGCGGCCACGATAGCTCCCTTTACGGTCGGTTCGCCAATTTCCACCTTCTTGTCGTCGCTTTCCACGAGCAAAACCTCCTCGAATTTAATGGCGCTTCCCGCCTCGCCTTCGAGCTTTTCGATCTTCAATTTTTGTCCGGGAGTGACAATATACTGCTTCCCGCCTGTTTTAATAACGGCCAACATAGATAGTTTATTAGTTTATGAGTAATTAGTTGATGAGTTAAAATCAGCAACATTCGAATTGTATAACAAATAGCTTAAAAAGTCAATTTTCCGTGCTTGGCTTATCGATTTGATTGATCACGATTTTTTCACGGGTAGAATCAGTGATTTTTAGTACGTCCTTGTCGATTTTGGTGAATTCCTTGGTTGCGGCGTTATAGGCGTTCACGGACGTCGTCAGATGGGTGCCCAGCTTCTCCAAGTACTCGTTATAGGCGCAAAGATGCTTTCCCAGCATTTCCACCCGCTGGCGTATCTCTTTGGCCGATTCCTCGATCTGCATGGCTCTTAAGCCCTGCAGAATGGTTTGGAGGTAGGCCAGGAAGTTCGTGGGCGAAACAATGATGACGTGTTTCTCTTGGAAAGCGTATTCGATCAGGTCGCGGGTGTTTACTTTGACCGAGCCCACCTCGTTTATCAGTAAATCATAGTAAATACCTTCGGACGGGATGAACATCAGGGCAAATTCCATAGTGTTTTCGTTGGGCCGGATATATTTGGCGGTTTCGTCGATGCGCAATTTTAGATCGGCTTTGAATATCTTTTCCAGCGCGATCTTGTTGGTCGCGTCTTTTTCGTTGACGATCTTATTATAATTTTCCAGCGAAAATTTGGAATCGATCGGGATAACTTTGTCCTTCACGAAAACCGCCGCGTCCACAATCTCGCCGTTCTTGAATTTGTATTGCATCTGGAAAGAATTCGGCGGCAATACGTTTTTCAAAACCGTCTCCAGATAATATTCGCCCAAAATACCCCGCTGTTTCGGATTTTTTAAAATATTTTCCAAAGATTGCAATTGTTCGGCAAACCCAACGACTTGTTTATTGGTATTGTCCAGTTCGGTCAACTTTTGCGTAACGTCTTTGATGACCGCAAAACTCTGCCCGAATTGCTGTTGCATTGCGCGGTTTGACTCGGTCAGCTTGCTGTCCAAAGTCTGGCTCACCTGGTTCAGTTGCTGCTGTAACATCCCAAAAGCCGCCGGATCATTTCCCTTCCCATCTTTTTTGCGCAGCAAAACCCATGTTTGTATTCCCAGCACCAATATCACTGCCGCGAAAAGCAACAAAGTTGTTATATCCATAGATTAAGGTTAAGCCTGTTTTACCTAAAAATCAACGCCGGGATTGATTTTAAGGCCGTTTCGTAATATAACTTTTTTTGTGCTTTTTTATTTTGCGGATAAAATCGATACCGACGGGTTATTGCTTTTTAAAATGGTTGTGGTTTAATTGCTCCAAGGAGGTTAGATATGGATCCTTTCGAGGTTGGAAGGGATGAACGGGACGAATCAAACAAATCCGTTCTTCTCTGTTTAAAAGGAACAACCGCATACGAAACATCCGCGCCCGGAAATAGGCAAGTTAATGTTTGGCATATCCCTGGCTTGGTCATAGAGGCAGGGCCTATGTTCAGCATAGCCGAACAACTAATTATCGCCTGCGACGCGAACACGATAAGTGTTAGCCGCTCAGAATGCGGGATAGCGATAGTACAAGCGGAATTCGTTGCCAGCTCGGTAGAAACGGTAACAAAAATTTGTCGGGCATACAATCTTCCGCGGATAGTTAGCAGAACGAAGCACATTGAAAACACCTCTCTTGTACCATATTTCCCGAAAAATAGTTTGGGTCGCCGTTACCCGCTATTGTTTGTTGCTTCAAAAAGAGGCAACTAATAGATTAGATTCGGCTTTTTTTTTACTTCAAAAACTTCGCGGTCCAGGTGTTGGACTTGGCAAGCTGCTCCGGCGTGCCGGTGAAGATGATCTTGCCGCCTTTGTCGCCGCCGTCCGGGCCGAGTTCGACGCACCAGTCGCTTTCTTTTACGATCTGGAGATTGTGTTCGATGATGATGACCGTGTTTCCCTTTTCCACCAAACGGCGCAGAATAACCAGTAATTTCTTGGCATCGTCAAAATGCAGGCCCACGGTCGGTTCATCCAAAATGTAAACCGTGTTGCCAGTATCGCGCTTGGCCAACTCGCTGGCCAATTTGATGCGCTGGGCCTCCCCGCCCGATAAACTAGGCGCGGATTGGCCCAGCTTCAAATAACCCAGGCCAATATCGGACAAAAGCTGCATCTTGTCGCTGATGACAGGGATATCCGTAAAAAATACCTTTGCCTCGTCGATGCTCATATTCAAAACGTCGGCAATGTTCTTGTCGTGGTACTTTGCCGCCAATACTTCGCCCGTAAACCTCTGTCCCTTACAAAGTTCGCATTCGACGTAAACATCAGGCAGGAAATACATTTCCACCTTCTGGAAACCCTCGCCCTGGCAGGCCGGACAACGGCCCTTTTGCGTATTGAATGAAAAATGGCCGGCCGTAAAACCGCGCATCTGCGAATCGCGGGTGCGGGTGTAAAGCTCGCGGATGTGGTTGAACACGCCGGTATAGGTGGCCGGATTTGATCGCGGGGTTTTGCCGATCGGACTTTGGTCAACCAAAACCGCCTTGTTTAAACGTTCGGCACCCTTCAACTCGGAATATTTTCCCGGAACCGTGCGCGCCCGCATAATGTCGCGCAAAAGGATGCTCGATAATGTGTCGATGATGAGCGTGCTTTTTCCTGATCCGGAAACTCCGCATACCGTAACCAACTTTCCCAGTGGAATTTTAAGGTCAACGTTTTTTAAGGTGTATTGCGCTGCACCGGTGAGCTCCATCCAAATCGTGCGGTCGGTTATTTCCCTTTTTTTAAATCCGGTGGAAATTGTCAGCCGTTCGGAAAGATATTTGCCGGTCAGCGTATCGGCCTTGAGCAATTGCGCCGGCGTGCCTTCAAAAACCACCTTGCCGCCATGCACACCCGCGGCCGGGCCGATCTCGATCACCCAGTCCGCCGCTTTCATGACCTGTTCATCGTGCTCGACCACGATGACGGTGTTTTTAAGCTCTTTAAGTTTTTGCAAAGCGCTGATCAAACGGTCAACGTCGCGCTGGTGCAATCCCACGGTCGGTTCATCAAGAACGTAAATGACGCCCGAAAGCGCCGAACCCAGTTGGCAGGCCAAGCGGATGCGTTGGTTTTCGCCCACGGACAGCGTTGTGGCTTCGCGGGCCAGATCAATATAATCCACGCCTACTTCAACCAAAAAACCCAGCCGCTTGCAAATCTCTCGCAAAATCGATTCGGCAACCTCTTTTTGCTTTTCGGGAAGCTCCTGTTGCAGTTTTTTGAAGAAAGATATTTCTTCCCGCACGGGAAGCGACGAAACCTCGTGGATGCTTTTTCCGCTTATCTTCACCGCCAAAGCATCGGGAGACAAACGCGCGCCCTCACACTCCGGGCAGGCGATCTCGGACATATACTTGGAAATCTCGGCCCGCAGATATTCGGAAGTGGTTTCGCGGTATGCCCGCTCCATGCGCGGAATGATCGCTTCATATTCGGGATGCTTTGACATACCGAAGCCTTTGGCGGAGCCGGTTTTTTTATCACCGAACAAAACCAACTGCTGGATATTATCCGGTAATTCTTTGAATGGGGCATCCAAGGAAAAATTTTCCGCTTCGGCTAATTTTTCCAGAGACCATTTCTGGTACGGCACGCCCAACGTGCGCAAAGTCCAGCGTCCCAGGGAAAACCACGGCAATATCGCGCCCTGGTTTAACGACAGGCGCGGATTTAAAACAAGCTCGCGGTTGACCTTGGCCAGTTTGCCCAATCCTTGGCAGGTTTTACAAGCACCGTAGGGGCTGTTGAATGAAAATATCTTGGGTTCGATATCGGGCAATGATATTTGGCAATCCGGGCAAGAGAAAAAGCTTGAAAAAGACTCATTTTTTTCAGATTTCCCGATCTTTTGGGAAACATTGATCCTCCCCTTTCCCATTTCCAAGGCTTTCTTGACCGATGACAATATTCGTTCTTTTTCCTCCTTAACTACGCCTTCCAGTTTCTTTTTCTTGGTCGCCATCGCTTCCTGTTCGGCCTTGGAAGTCCCTTTTTTGTCGATTTTTATTTCTTGTTTGTATTTCTTCAAATCAAATTTATCGATCGGGACGCCAATGGTGTGGGATTTTTGCTTATCCAGATCTTTATTCTTGCCTTCTTCGGAAGGATAAGCGATGCCGTCGATGATCATCTGCGGCCAGCCGCTGCGGTAGATTTCCTCCAGCACGCCCTGGTGCTGGCCTTTTTTGGCGCTCACCACCGGCGCGATCAGCGTAGTTTCAAACTCCTGTGCCATGGCAAAAATCCGGTCGGCCATGTGATTGGGCGTTTGCGTGGTTACCTGTTTGCCGCATTTGGGACAGTGCGCCACGCCGATATGCGAATAAAGCAAACGGAGATAATCATAGATCTCGGTCAAAGTTCCTACGGTCGAGCGCGGATTGGAAGAAATTGTTTTCTGGTTCACTGCGATCGTGGGCGACAAACCGCTGATCTTTTCGCAGTCCGGCTTTTTCAATCCTCCAAGGAATTGCCTGGCATAGGAAGAAAGACTTTCCAGATACCGCCGCTGGCCCTCGTTGAAGATCGTATCAAACGCCAACGACGACTTCCCCGACCCGGAAATTCCGCAAATCACCACCAATTTATCCTTGGGAATTTTAACCGAAATATTCTTCAAATTGTGTACCTTCACCCCCGAAAGCTCAATGAAATCTTCCTGCATAATGAATTAAGTAAATATGATTTAAAAAACAAAAGTAATTCATTCTACATCATATGTCAACATTTGAAAAGCCTTGTAAGTATCAAAAAACCAAGCATAACTTGGAGTGTGAAAAAATTAACAATAAATAATATGATGGAACCCTGAAAAAAGCCACTAAATTCTATGTCTTGGTTGCATCTGCCAACCCGGCGACAAAAAACATGGCAAACAAAACAAACAAAAATAACCTCATCTCTTAACCTCCTGGGTCCAATCCTTGGCCAATCTCGATGTCCAAGGCGGCCCTTAATATAGTTAGCGCCATTGCGCCCGCCATATTAAGAACAACCTTTTAAAACATAAAACTCTTTTCGCCACGTTCGTTTTACAAAAAAAAGTATAGCATACTATTACAACCTTGTCAAGAGTTGACAGGTATGGTAAAATAATTAGATGGAGAACAAAAATCTGGAAGAAGAAATTGAAAATCTGCCAGATAAGCCCGGGGTATATTTTTTCAAGAACGCGCAGGAGGCGGTTATTTATGTTGGCAAGGCCAAGAATTTGAAAAAAAGGGTGAAAAACCATTTCCAGAAGCCGGACCAGCACGCGTTCGATTTCATTTCCCAAATTACCGGCATTGATTTCATCCAAACCGCCACGGAAAACGAGGCGTTAATTCTGGAGCAGCAATTCATCAAAAAACTCCAGCCGCGCTGGAACGTGGAATGGAAAGATGACAAAAATTACTTCTATATCTCCCTAACCGCCGAGCAATTTCCGCGTATATATTTAACTCATCAGCCAAGCGCGCGAACCGGTGTGAGAGCTAAGCTCTCACTTGCAAGTGAGAGCTTAGCTCTCACACCGCAATCCGAAAACATTTTCGGGCCGTTTGTGAGCGGGCGGGAGGTGAAAGCGTTTTTAAGAGAAATACGAAAGGCGCTTCCCTATCGGACTTGCCGGAATTTGGCCAAAAAACCTTGTTTTTACCAAAGTTTGGGATTATGTGTTGCTCCGTGTATTTACAAAAAAACAAAAGCATCATACGGTAAAATGATCGCCACGCTAAAAGCGATAATTGGTGTTTATCTGGGAAACAATTTGCGAGTCGAATGCTATGATATCTCGAATTTGTCGGGGACGCTGGCGGTGGGTTCAATGGTGGTTTTTGAAAACAGCAAATCCGCCTTCGCCCAAGGCTTCGGCGAGACAAAACCGAACAAAAACGAATACCGCAAATTCAAGATCAAGACCGTAGTTGGGCAAAACGACGTGGCCTCGTTGCGCGAAGTGCTCACGCGCCGGCTAAACCATGACGAGTGGCCCAAGCCCGACCTCATCCTGCTGGACGGCGGCAAAGGCCAGCTGAAGGCCGCAAAAGGTATCGATATCCCGGTCATCGCATTGGCAAAAACGAGCGGCGGACGGTTGTTTTCGCCATTTTCGAAAAATTATGTTAACCTGGAAAAGCTGCCAAAAAACGTAACGGACCTGCTTTTGCAGATCCGCGACGAAGCCCATAGGTTCGCGATCAGTTTTAATAAACAACGCCGAACGGCGCTAATAAAATAGTTTTTACTTGGCCCATCTATTGTCAATGTCAATAATTAACAATATGGGAGCGAAATTTCAAGATATTTGGCCAACTAAACAAAAAAAGGTTATTTTTTGGTCCAAACGAAGTAGAAACATAGCGCAAAAGATACAATCGCTCCCACTTCCTGACCCAACATATAACCTGCAGCACCTGCTATCAGGGCTGCCAAGAGGGAATCCCACCCTCGGGATATTAACCGTTTCACGCAATAACAATACAACGTATTTTAAATAATGTCAAGCTTAAAAATCATATCTAAATTCGAGCCGCGGGGAGACCAGCCGCAGGCAATCGAGAAACTGGCCGCGGGCATAAAGTCGGGAGACAGATTCCAGACGCTTCTTGGCGTGACCGGTTCGGGCAAAACCTATACGATGGCCAAGACCATCGAGAAAACCGGCCGGCCGACTTTGGTCATCTCGCCCAATAAAACTCTGGCGGCGCAGCTTTACGAGGAATTCAAAGGATTTTTTCCGGAAAACGAGGTGAGCTACTTCGTGTCCTACTACGATTATTACCAGCCCGAAGCTTATATCCCCCAAACCGACACCTATATCGAAAAGGATTCCCAGATAAATAAGGAGATCGACCGCTTGCGACATGAATCGGTCCAAGGGATTTTGAGCCGGCGCGACACGATCATCGTGGCGTCGGTTTCCTGCATTTACAACCTGGGCAAACCCGAAGTCTATCTTAAAGAAAGATTGGTCCTTAAAGTCGGCGAACCGATGACGTTTGAAAAACTCTTCGGCCGATTGTTGGACCTCCAATACGAGCGCAACGATTATGAGCTCTTGGTCGGCCGCTTCCGCAAGCGGATGAATTTTGTGGATGTCTGGCTGGCCGGCGCAGAAGTGATAAACCGGATTGAAATCGGCGGCGGCAAAATTGTTAGTTTGGCGGAAAGCCAAGCGCCTTTCGGTAACTTTTCACCGGCCAGCGAAGCGGATCTTTGGCCGGCAAAATTCTGGATGGCCGGCGGCGACAAAATTGACGAGGCTTTGGAAGCCATTAAATCGGAAATGGAGGAACAAAGCGCGAAATTCAAATCCGCAGGCAAATTGATCGAGGCCGAGCGTATCAAACGCCGCACCGAGTACGATATGTCGCTGATCCGCGAAACGGGCTGGTGCCGCGGCATCGAGAACTATTCGCGGCACCTGGATTTCCGCGCTCCGGATTCGGCGCCTTATTCCCTGCTTGATTATTTTCCGAAGGATTACCTGGTGATGATCGACGAATCCCATATCACCGTGCCGCAGATACGCGGCATGCAAGCCGGGGACTTTGCCCGCAAGCAACCGCTTATAAATTACGGTTTTCGTTTGCCGTCGGCCATTGACAACCGCCCATTGAAATACGATGAATTCCTGCAAAAAGTGAACCAGGTGGTTTTTGTCTCGGCAACTCCCAATACTTACGAAAAAAGCGTTTCGTCGCAGATTGCCGAACAGATAGTGCGGCCGACCTACCTGCTTGACCCGCAAATAGAGATAAGGCCGACCGATAACCAAATCAATGACATTATCAAAGAAATTGAAATCAGGGTTGAAAAAGGCCAGCGCGTTTTGGCGTTGACAATTACCAAGCGGCTGGCCGAAGCTCTGGCCGACCATTTCAAAAAGAAACGCATCAAAGCCGAATATCTTCATTCGGAAGTCAAGACTTTGGCCCGGCCGAAAATCCTGGCCGATCTGCGTAAGGGCACTTTTGACGTGCTTGTGGGCATTAATCTATTGCGCGAAGGCCTGGATCTTCCCGAAGTATCGCTCATCGCGATCTTTGACGCGGACAAAGAGGGCTTTTTGCGCGACGACACCTCGCTGGTCCAGATAATGGGCCGCGCATCGCGCCATCCGCAAGGGACGGTGATCATGTATGCCGACAATATCACCGGCTCGATGCGGCGCGCCATGGAAGAAACCAAACGCCGCCGCGTGATCCAGCAAGATTATAATAAAGAACACGGCATCACGCCGGAGATCATCAACAAGAAAATCTTGGAAACCCTATCGGCAAAAGACAAAAAAGAAGAACGGATGCCCCAAGATGAATTTATAAGGGAATATGCCAAAGAACTGGCCGCGCGCCTGGATTTGGCCCGGCGCAACCTCCAATTCGAGAAAGCCGCCGAAATCAAAAAACGCATCGACGAAATCAAAGCCCGCATCCCCGACTAGATCCAAAAGCCTATTTCGAAAGGATCTCGGTTAATAGGAAGCCGATGTACACAGAAAGGAGCACCACCGCTTCTTTTTTTGTTACGCGGCTGTCGGTGCGCACGCAGATGAAAAAGAAAACTGACGCGATAAAAAGAAAATACCTTGCCGCGGCGAACATTGTCACGTCAGCGATCTTGATCGGTGAAATCAGGGCCACCATTCCCAAAACCAGCGTCCCGGGAAGTATAACCGCGCCCATCACGTCGCCAAGCAGCATTTTTGTTTTATTGGCGCGTGCCGATATGATGCCGAAATATATTTCGGGAAATGAATTTCCCAGGCCAATTATCAAAATGCCAACCAACGGCAATGCTACGTTGAAATCGACGGAAAATGAGGCCGCGGAACTTACGATTATTTGAGCCACGATTATCAATACTGCGATTCCCGATATAATCTTAAAAATGTCTTTCATCAGCTGTCCGAACTGCTTGCCAATCGGAACAGCATGGCCATTGTAGATTTTTCTGAATCTCTCCTTTTTTGACAAAAGCCAATAAACATAAAAAAAGAAAAAGGCCAAAAGCAGGACGCCATCAACCCGTGACAGATTATTATCCAGCAACAGCGCCAAAGGTAAGATCGCGGCCCCAAAAGTAAAAACCAGGCTGGTTTGCACCGTATGGCTTCGGGCATCGATCCCTTTCTTGGAAAAAAAAGCCGCTAAAGCGATGGCCAGCGTCATATCGACGACATTTCCGCCCATCACATCGCCCAACGATAGTTCAGGAACGCCGTTTATCACCGCCATGACCGCTAAAAATAAATTCGGCAGAGTTGCCGCTAGCGCCATAACGAAAAATGCCACCACGAATTCCTTCCAGCCGAAAAACTTGGCAATACGCGAGAGCCCTCCCACAACCCAATTGCCCGCAAAATAAAGCGCAGCGCAGCATAAGATGAAAACAGCAAAATAATAGAGGACCATTGAAAAGAATAATGAATTAGGAATAATGAATTAAGAATTAGGAATTTAAAATCATAATTCCTTATTCATAATTCTTTATTCGGCGCCTTCGGTCGCTATTTGAGGAAATAGACCAATTCATAAATTATACCTCCGATGAAAATCAAAAGTAAGGGGTAAATGATCCATTTCCGTTCCGGACGGATCTTGCGGTACATCAACAGGATCAATATCCCGTCCAATCCGAGCAGAACGCCGCCGACAAGCGAAAAGATATCGATAAAATTCTTGAATCCCGTCAGGAATAAAACAATGGGTACAAGCGCGACCAGACCCCAGGCAATATGTTTTTCGATGCGCAAATCGTAAGTAAGTATTTTTCTCAATGTCAGCCCGACAATGATAAAAGAAGTGAAACTGGTTATAAGGCCGAATAAAAAGAACAGGCTCGCCGCGTTTTCTCCAAAAACCTGTTTCAATCCAATGAACGCCGATTGCGTGGTCGCGGGTCCGGTAATGCCCACGATCATGACAATAAAGAGGATATAGGTTGCCAACGCGATCGCCGACGCCGTTAGGACAACCGGTTTGAGTAAATCCTTGCGGTCTTTCTTTCCCAGCATTTCTTCAACCTCGGGAATCGACGACGACGCCCACAACGAAAATAAAACTGCACCGTAGGGCAGGAAAAAATCACCCGCAGTACCGGTAATCGCCCCCAGATTTTGGAAAGAAAAATATGGCAGCCCCTTTAGCGCCAGAATAAAGAATATGATAAAAAACAATAACAGCCCCCAAAGCCCCACGCGCGACACCGTGTTTATCCCGAAATATATCAAGACCGCGCCAACCGCAAAATAAACAAGGCTGTAAATTGCCTCGGATCCTCCCAATAAGGGCGAAACGAATTGGTAAAGGAATTGCCCGCCCACGATCATAAACGCCACCAAGATCCCGAAAAAACCGACGATATTGCTGATCACGGCCACGCTTCTTCCCCACTCGCCAAGATATATTTTTGAAAAACCCGCGAGACGCTTGTAGTCCGCAGTTTTAAGAGAGATCTCGCAATACATTATATGGATTGCGATTACGAGCGACCCAAGCAACAAGAAGTACGCGAACATCAGCGGCAGTCCGACTTTGGCCGCGATATATGGCAATGAGAATATTCCGACGCCGATGATGGTGTTGCACATCGTCGCCAGTGGATACAAAAATGTTTTTAGTTCGCTCCGGCCGATCTTCATATTGTAATTTTTTGAGGCAGGATATTCCAGGCACCGTTAACGTGTTCAAGCCCTATTACATAGGCTTCGACAGGCAACCCGGGAAAGTTTTTTTCGACCACGGACTTCGCGAGCTCAAGCTGGTTTTTGCACGCGATCATTTCTTTTTCCGCATTCGGAAACGCTTTGGAGCCGCCGTACGCGCCGCAATCGATATGTATCGTCAATATTGCTCCCCGGCAGTTATGCAAAGACTTGGAAATATTTACCTGCTCAAGCAAGTACTTCTGCGATGCCTCCTCAAGAAGACCTTTTATCGAACCGGCGGTCACGCACATATCGCAACCCGTGCCGTCTTTGGTAAAATATTCTTCAATCGCGGGATGCAACCGCCAATCCAAGCAAGCAAAAACCACTTTTACGATTTTATTGGGATCTGAAGACATAGGGTAGTGATGAGCAATGAGCAGTAAGCTTTGAGCAGCGTTGCTATAATCTCATAAACTCATTGCTAATTTACTATTTAAGTGGGCAATACAGGATTCGAACCTGTGGCCTTTCCGATGTGAACGGAACGCTCTGCCACTGAGCTAATTGCCCGGCGTTTAACAGATACAAAATAGCAGTTTTATGGCAAAATTTCAACCGCGCAAAACAAAACCCCTCTTTACGAGGGGTTTTGTCCGTTTAACCGTTTGTTAGGCTAAGTTGTTTTGCTTGATTGAGCTGATTTTGCGGGCCAAGAGCTCTTCGGAAGTCATTTTTCTTTTGGCCAATACTTGGCTCAATAACCATCCCAGGCTCAAGACAATGCCCGCGATACCGATGCCGATCCCGGCAAGCACGTTCCCGCCGAAACCGGTGGAAACCGTAGTCGCTCCCTGAACCGCGCGGCGATACACTTGGATCGCGGCGCTTGAGTTGGCCGATTCACCGTCCGCCGTAACTGTCGCGGTATTGGTCAACGTGGTCTGGCCGTAGCTAAAGTTATATTCCCCGGCAACTGTCGCGTTATACGTGATGGTGCGGGTTTGACCGTTGGCCAAGCTGCCCAAATTGATGCTTGAGCTTAAGCTGCCGCCACGGCTCGTGCCGTCGATCTGCAAGTCGCGGATATTGGTAATTCCTCCCGGCAACGAATCGCTGACCATGACATTATCAACTTCTCCGGCAATTCCGGTAATGATGATTTTGTATGATACCGTATCGCCTGGATTCGCCGCGACCGTACCTTGGTAGTTCGTACCGCCGGTAACGTTTCTCACGTTCTTGGTAATGCCAACTTGGCCAACCTCGACGATAACTCTGGGTTTCTCGCATTCCAAAGCGCGCACATTGGCCGTATCGGTCACGTTGCGGCTATGGCTGGTAACTTTAACCTTGGCGGTGTAAGAACCGTCATTGCGGTAATCACAAAGATTGGTCGCGGTATAACTAGTGGCGTCCGTGGTAACGGTTTTATCCCAGTCGCCATCGTTCTCACAATCAAAGTAATAAGTGTAATCGTAATCGTTATTGCCGTAGTTCGACAGAGTCGCGACCAGGTCAACATCATTCAAAGGCGCGCAGTCGGTTTTCGGCCGGGCCGCCAATGAAACATTGAAATTTGAAGTTTTTTGTTTGACGGTAACTTTCATGGTGTCCGAATCGGATCCGCAATCATTGGTCGCGGTCAAAGTACAGGTATAGGTGCGGTCATCGTCATCATCGGGCGCCGTGAAGTTCGGGCGCAATGTGTTGCGGTCCGAAAGGGTTCCGCCGGTGCAAGACCAGCGCACACTTTCTTCATCGCCATCGACCGAACCGCTAAGCCTGACCGATTCGCCCGCGTCAACATCCTCATCCGGGCCGGCATTCACTTCCAAATCATCGGCAGTGCCTTTAATGGTCACACTGTCCGAATCACTGCCAGCGTCACCGGTGCAGATTATCTTGAAAGTCTTTGATCCGGTGAAGTCGCCCACAATTTCGGAACCTGAAGTCGATTTGGTTCCCGACCAGCCTCCGCTGGCTTTGCAGGAATCCGCGTTGTCCGATGTCCAGATCAAAGTGGCATCCTTGCCGCATTCAACCTTGCCTTCGACGCGAAGGTCAACCGTGGGTTCTTCTTTTTCGCAATTGCATTTGCACCATCCGTTGCCGCATAATATTTTACCGCCGGCATTGGCGCATTGATTTTTTTCTTCATTTGTCGGAGACCCCGAAAGGGTGTCCTTGCAGATATCAATATGGCCGCAATCCTGCGAACAGCTCGATTTGGTTTCACCGCAGGCCGAATCGCATTTTCCGTCGCCGCATGAATAGCAGCGGGAATCGCACGACTGGCTGTTCCCCCAGGAAGCGCACTTGCCGCTAAAAATGCCGCAAGTCCAACCGGTGGTTCCAATACATTTGCGCTGTCCATTATTGCATTCGTCCTGGCAGGTTGAATGGCAGGAGCCATTGCTGCAGGTTTCAAAAGCGCCGCAGTTCGTTATCGAGCTCCATTCAAGGCACTTGTCCGAATCGTAATTGCCGCATTGCTTGTAGCCATTGCCATCACATTTGCGTTCACCTGAAGTGCTGCACTCGTCGGTGCAGGTCGGCGGGATCGGACGGCAAGAACCGTTGCTGCATTTCTCATCGGAATCGCAGTTAGTCACCAAGCTCCATTCAAGGCATTTATCGGAATCGTAATTACCGCATTCCTTATAACCATTGCCATCGCACACGCGCTGGCCGCTGACATTGCATTCGTTTTTGCAGCTTTCAAAATAAATACAAGATCCATTGACGCATTTATAGTTGGCGCTGCACGCGGTCGCGTTGCTCCAATACATGCAACCATCGCTGGCCTTTTTGCATTCTTTGTATCCATTGCCCGAACATTCGCGCAAACCATTGACCGAGCAATTACTCGTGCAATGAGGCTTCGGATTGCAATCATGGGTACAAGCCGGCGGATTGTAAGGCGGAGGATTGTAGGAAACATAAGTTCCGCATCCCACATACCCGCAACTCAGCCAATCCTCTTCAACATAGGAATTATAAGTCGGCGTATAGCTGCTCGTATTGGTCGAATAACTGGGAGTATAGCTGGTCGTATTCGTAGAATACGAGGGCGTATAGCTCGTGGTATTGGTTGAATATGAAGGCGTATAGCTGCTCGTATTGGTCGAATAACTGGGAGTATAGCTGGTCGTATTCGTAGAATACGAGGGCGTATAGCTCGTGGTATTGGTCATCGCGTCCGTAATTGAAGGCATTGCGATCGCCAAAATTGCCATCAAAGTGAAAGCGGCGGCAAATGCTACAAAAATATGCTTCAAAAATTTACTCATAATATTGTTTTTATAATATTTATTTAAAAAATTTGTCTTTATGTTTTCCACATTATTATATATTATATTGGGAAAATGTCAATAGGACATACATAACTTTAATCCTATCACATTTTACCTTGAACTATTATTAACATTTTACGTCAAATTAAAAAAGAGGGCGCCATCCAGATATTGGATAGGCGCAGGCACACATTAATTGGTGCCATTTCGTAATTTTTATTTCCTTGGCGTATTCGGCGGAGCAAGGAGAAGCATCGGCTTATCCCCGCTCCAGGTCATTAGGAATTTGGCAAGCTCATTATCGTCTGGCCCTATGATCGTGACCAGATAAGTTACGAGTTCGCCACTGGTTCCCGATGAAACTAAGTGCGCCTGCCCTGGAACATACTTATATTCCAGAATTTCTACGATTGGCCCTAATGCTAAGGCCGCTCGCAAAGGTGTTCCTGGAATCTGAACCACTGGCCAGAGGGGGTCAATCCCGCCCTTCAAAGACGTTATCTTTGGTAAAAGCCCAGCTTCAGCCTCGATATACATCTTGACCTCGGGAAACTTCGCAATCTTTCCCGGAGATGGCATCCTTGCCATCGAGAAGTACCTCGAGATTCCGAGGTTAATCATATCGCTTCCCTCCCAGGAAACAAATACTGGTTCTCCTGGGAATAGATTCGGGTCAAACTCCCCGCTCACAATCCGCATTTTCGCGAACCGATCCGCGGTATCTATCTCCTGACCCGCTACAAACCTGAGCAATCCCGGATAAGCTGGGCTTTGAATTTGCTGAACCCCATCTGGCATTTGCTGAACCGCGGTGAACTTCATAACTCCAGCGGTTTGGTCCACGCCATAACCCGCAAGGTTCGAATAACCTTGGGATTGACCCTGGATTTGCTGTGTAGGTTGATCGTATCCCTGCTGTCCATATACTTGGACAGGCTGGGGTTGGTCACTTAACCCTTGGTAGTCGGTCCGGTAGAAATCCGGATATCCATCTGTACCAACCGCAAACGATGCGGTCAAAGCCATTGCCATGAATATGAGGCAAAAGCTTCTAATCAATAACGAACTTCTCATTTCTTAACACCCCTTGCGTTATGAATCGTACTCTAAATTATACACATTATTGTGAATTTGTCAAGCGTTCGACCGAAACAAAACCGCGGACACCAGTCCGCGGTTTCTCTTCTCGCTCTTCTCGCTTACTGCTTGTTCCAGCTTATTACTCGTCCACAATCGTCGTTTCCACGATGATCCGCTTCAGGTCCTTGCCCGGCGGCCAGCAGCTAACCAGGGCCAGTGAATTTCCCTCCACTGTGGGCTCGGGAACGCCCTCTTGGGGCGTTACCACGCGGGTTTTGACCATCTGGTAATATCTTGTCTCGTTGTCATAGGAAATGACCACCATATCCCCCTCTTCAAGCAAATTGACCTTGCTGAAAACCCAGTCGTATTTGATCTTGGGCCATCCGGTGGGCGCGCTATGGCCCAAAAGCACGGTTTGCCCGGCCTGGCCAAATGGCATCGAACCCGGGTAAAGCACCACGCCGCTGTCGAGCAGTCCGTGGATAACGGCACTATCGGTGGTTTTGGCGGTTACTATCGGCGCCACGACACCCAGCTTGGGAATGGTGATCGTATCTTTCCGGGGTTTGGCAACGACATCCGGGCTTGTTGATGCGTTCTCGGGCTTGGGCTTAACCTCGGTGGTTGTCGTCGAAGTCGCGTTCGGGCCGCCCAAAGGTTCAATAACCGGTTTTTTATCGGCCATCACGTAAGGCCGGTGGAAATATTGAGGGAGAGCGTCGGACAAAATCTGGTTCCACACCTCGCCGTTCGCGATCCAGGAAAGACTGTTCCAAAATACCGCGATCGAAACGAAAAAAACCAGGATCAATCCGGGCAATACATATTTTTCGAGCACATCAGGCTCTCTTTTCGATTTGTGCCTTTTTACCATTAAGTTCGATACTATGAAATCTTAGGAGGCTGTCACAAATAATATGCAGATATTGCCTGTAGATTTGTCCCCAAATTTCAAATTTTCCGACCGAGCAATATTTGAGGTGCAGCTTAGGCTGCATCGAAAATATTGCGACCAAGGAAATTTGAAATATGGGGCAAAGATGCGGGTATGGTATGCATATTATTTATGAAAGCCTCCTTAGTAGACTGTCAAGTTATGCGGCACCAAAGCCACAACCAAATTTTGGTCGATCAGCGAGAAAACCGCCATCAACAAAACAAAAGCCGCTGCCTTGCCCAAAAGGTCGACATGGTTGGAGTCGGCTTTAAACACAAAGTTTGCCACCAAAAGCAACACAACCAGCGCGATCGAACCGTAAACGAGCATTTGCACCAAGCCGAAATATTTTTCCGCAAAAAACGCGACAAACTTAAATAACGCGGAATCTTTATTTGTCGCGGACGTTGAGGCTCCTAAAACCTCTTTGCCGGTTTCATTTCCCGCGGTCTTGTCCGTAACGCCGGGTTTGGCGGCGATATTTGTTCCCACCTCGCCCGATTGCACGGCCGCGGCCTTCCCTTGTTTTGAACCAAACATTTGGACAACAAGCGTTACGGGATTGCCTTGGAAATTGGCCTTCAGCACTGCGATGCCGATATCCCGGTATTTGGCATTGACGATGTTCGCCTTATGGGTCGGCGAGGCCATCCAGGCGTCGCTCACTTCGTTTGATTCCACGAAACCGATCGCCAAATTCTCCCCGGCATACTTATAATTGTACCCGGAGCGGTCAAACCAGTACCACGGCTTTGTGCCCGACGGACTGTCATGGTTGAAATAACCGTTCTTTACCATGTCCATCGCTTTCATATAAGCGGCACTGTCAAGCAATGGATTCTGGGTCAGCGGTGGCAGATTGTTTTTTAGGCGTTCCTGGTTCGTGAGCTCGACCAGGGATGTTTTCGTTATGTCCGCATAGAACTGGCTGTTCGAAAATGAATACAAAAAGATTGCGAAAGCGAATTTCAAAAAAACCGCCGCGAAAAAAAAGAATATCAAAAAATTTCCCGCAAAAATCCTTGAACGGTAACCGTTCATTTCGCAAGGCAAAAAAAACATCCTTAATCCGTCCATTGCGTCCAATAATTTTTCTTTTATCCGATTAAACATAAGGAATCAAATTAAATTTTTGAAAAGTGTCTCAAGAAAGCATTGTCTATTTCATTATAGCGTAAACATTTGGCCGCGCAAACAAAAAGCGCGGCCTGCCAACCGCGTTTTTTCCGTACTGTTCGCACAGGCTGCGAAATTTTTTAAGATTACCAAGAATACTGCTAGAACGTAAACACTTTCCTGAAGAAATCACCCACCGACTCCCAGAAGCCTTTCTTCGCGGGCGTAGCGGTTTCGGTGGTTTTTGGCGAAATCTCAATTTGAGCCTGGCCGCTCTCCGTAGTTGACGAAACCGCGCAAGAATCCCCCTTGCATGTTTCAGACGTGGTTGCTATTGCTGCGTTTTGGGATTCCAAATTCTTTTGTACTTTCATTTCCTGGGTCAACTCGCTGATCTGCTGCTTGATCTTGGCAATCCGCGCTTCTTTTTGTTCTTCTGCTGTTGCTGCTGCCACCGGCGAGGTATTTCCCGCAGCCGGAACAATAGCCACAACCGTTGATTTGCCGGCATTGAGCGCGGCGATCTGCAATTTTATTGCCGCGATTTTCTGATCAATCGCTCTGATCTGCGCAAGGATCGCCACTTGTTGTTTGATGCGGGCGGTTTCCGCGGCAATATTCTTAACCTGGACTTCGACTTGGTCAAGCTGTACCTGAGTTAAAACAGGTTTCGCGGCAACCACGGTCTGCCCCTGGTTAGATTTTATTTCTGCGGTCAATACCGCGATCTTCGCGCGAATTTCGGCGATGCGCGTTGCAGTATCCTGCGACGCAACCGGTTGCGATTGGTTGGTTTTTATTTCTGCGGTCAATACCGCGATTTTTTCTCTTATTTGCTCGATACGGGCAGAAACATCCTGGCTATTGGCGGCCTGTATTTGCACCGCTTGCGTACCATCTGCCCATACGTTCCCCCCCAAGAGCAAACCGGCGGCCGCGATCGTGACTGCCAGCGAGTATGATATTGCTTTTTTCATGTTATCTTTAAACTTTTATTTGGCTTTGCGCTTGGCTAATTTTTTATACTTTTTGTCGACCATTAGACCTGCTTGCCTGAAAATACCCTAGGTCTATTTATTTTCATTATAATAGCATAGGACTTCTATGTTTAAAAGAGAAAAACGTTTCCACCGGAGTTTTGTAAATATGCTTTTACCGCGGAACAAGCAGCGCCTCAACCGCCAAACGCTTTTGATCCCTTCCCGGCGGCCAGCAGCTAACCAACACCAACGAACTGCCGCTGGTCGGCCCGCCCGCCAGATCCCCTCCTTTTTCAATAACTTCAGAGCGGGTAACCGAATATTCGTATGTCCTACCTTGATAAGAAATGCTGACCTTATCACCTGAAATCAGCTCATTTATGCGGGAAAAGGCGGTATCATGCTTGATATTCGGCCAATTTACCGGCGCACTGTGTCCCATCAACACGGTTTGTCCGATATTACCGAATCCAGCCGAACCGGGATAAATCACCGCTCCCTCGTCCAAAAGCAAGTGGAGCTGGCTTGTATCCGTTGTCTTCGCGGTCACAAGCGGGACGGCCGCACCAATCCTGGGAATAACGATTATCGCCTTATCGGATGATTCCGCCTTGCTTTGGCTATTGTTATTTTTCGGTTCCGCGGCCGGTTCCGCTTCGATTCTTTCGCTTTCTTTTTTCTGTATCAATTCTTGAGCGACGGGCGAAGTTACCATTTGTGAAACCGATGGCACGTATTTTTCCAGTTTTGCCCAATGGATTCCGCCATAAAGACTGGAACATCCCAAAAATATCAGTCCGGCCGCGCCCATAATCCAAAACGATGCCGCGGATTTTTTCCCGGCAACGATAAGTCGTAATATTTTTTTTACACTTTCGGCCATGCCAATCGAATCTTTTCCAGGGGCGCCGCATTGTCCGGCGCCCTGGAAGTAAAATTAATTAATCATCAAGCACGCCTGTATTGACCATAGTTGCCGCTCCTAAAACTCCGGGTTTTTTGCCGCCAACCTGCTGCGCCAGCGCGGTTATTTCTTGCCGTATGCGATCGATTGCCTTCTGTATCTCATCCAGAGTCATCCTTTCGGTGCTTGCGCCCAAAACGGTCCGCCCGCCGCCGTTCGGCCCGAGACCAGGATAATAATCACCTGAAGTTCCCGAATTCGAAGATCCTCCCGATGAACTTTGGCACGTTTGCGTGTTGCACGATTGGCTCGCGGCACCAACGCAGGCCGCACCTCCAAAAGCTGGAGCCGGGTTGGTACAGGTTCTGGTTTGCGTCCCACTGCCGCAATCGGCGCTGCAGGTAGACCAATCAGTCCAAGCGCCATCGACCGGATCTCCGCTTTGGCCTATCGTAGCATGGCAGTTGGCGATTTTGCCGCCATTACTTCCCATGCAATCCCACAACCATGCCCCTTCTACCGATATCTTCGAGGGCGTACCGGTTTGACACAGATTGCTGCTGGGAGCCGTGGTAAAAGTTTGGCCGTTTGCAATTCCGCAAGTACCGTCAATCGGGTCATTAACCGGACAATCCTGGCTATTGCAGCTTTGGCTTGAAGCCCCAACGCACGCGGCACCGCCAAATTGAGGCGCTGGGTTGGTACAATACCTTACCTGCGTCCCGCCGCCGCACGCGGCGCTGCAAGTAGACCAATCGGTCCAGACACCGTCGATCGGCTTATCTGCCTCTTCAATTTGGCAAATCGCGCTGCACCCATCGCCGGTGGCAGTATTCCCGTCGTCGCAAGCTTCGCCTGCCTCGGTGTGGCTGTTGCCGCAAGCTGGCGTTTCGATTTGGCACATGCCCGAGCATCCGTCAAAGCTGTTGGTGTTGCCATCGTCGCAAGCTTCGCCGGATTCCTGATGGCTGTTGCCGCAAGCTGGCGTTTCGATTTGGCAAATAGAGGAACATCCGTCGAAGTTGGCAATATTACCATCATCGCACTGCTCGCCGGATTCCTGATGGCTGTTGCCGCAAACTGCGGTCTCGTTCAGGCAAGCCGCCGAACAACCGTCGAAATCGGTAACATTCCCGTCGTCGCACTGCTCGCCCGCCTCCTGGTGGCTGTTGCCGCAAACCGGGGTTTCAATTTGGCAAGCCGCCGAACAACCGTCATAGTCATTGGTATTGCCATCGTCGCAAGCTTCGCTTCTTTCAACGTGGCTATTGCCGCAAACCGGGGTTTCAATTTGGCAGATATTTGAACATCCGTCAAAACTGTTGGTGTTGCCATCGTCGCAAGCTTCGCCGGATTCCAATTTGTTATTGCCGCAAACCGGTTCTGAAATATTTAACGTGTTATAAAAAACACACGAAACAATATCCTGGTCGTTTGTTCCCAGCTGGATTCCGGTTACTCCATTCTGAACTGCCACCCCGTTATTTGACGCTCCGGTGCAAATCGCGCTTCCGAATGAATATTCGCCCGCTTTCACCGTCTCGATAACATCGTAAGCGCCATTTGCCAATTCCACTGCTTCAGTTTGGCCATTGCTATCGGTTTGCTTGCCGGTTTGGCCGCCAACACTGAATGTCCATCCGCTTTGGCCCGGTATCCAATTATCGGGCGTCCCGATCCTCTTTGTTACCGTAATGGTTCCGCCGCACAAATCAGTGGCAATGTCCTGTAACACCGTCGCGAGCTGGTCAAAATTTGCCGCGTTATAGTAGGAACCGCTTGCCGCATCGCCTGAAATTTTCTGCAAATGTTCGGGTGAAACATCGGATCCGATGCCCAGCGTCACAATACGGATGCCGCTGTTCTTAATATTATTGGCTTTCACGACCGCGGCATCAAGAGCCGCTTGGTCAAAAAACCCGCCGCTGCCCTGGCCGCTGCCATACTTGTTTGGATTGCCATCCGAAGCGAATATTACCAAATTCGCGTGCGAATCTACCGGGCGGGGATCAAAAGTGCTTTGCGCCGCGATAAGAGCGTTTTCCCAATTAGTCAGTCCGCCGCTTGTGGCCAAATCGATCTTATCATTGGCCAAACCTGCGTCGTTTGTAAATACCTGCCGCACTGTCGCCGCGGTATCGAAATCAACGACGGAAAATTGGCTGGGCGTAGCCGAAAGCGAATTCACAAATCCCCGGAGGGCGCTTTTCATTTGGTTGAGTTCTGTCGTGTTGATAGTACCCGAACTATCCATAACCAAAGAAACATCCAAACCGCATGATTTCCCCAATTCCGGGTTCTTTGCCGCCGATGCGACATACCTTATCGTATCGTTTCCCGATATGGCGTGGTAACCCCCGCCATTTTTCGCGTGCCTGGTTTCCGCGCAAACTTTCCTATCACCATAATTGCCCGAAGACAGTGTCCACGGTTTCGCCGCCGAATATGCCTCCCAAGAACCCCACGCGCTATCATAACAGCCGTTACCGGCCGTTGCATCATTGCCAATACGCATTTCCGTCGGTAACCCGCCTTCCCCTGAAGTGCCGACAATCAAGTCCACATTCAAAGCATCGGTCGTGGAATTGCCGCCATTAATGGAAACACTCGCATTTGAATGCGCGGCGGCGGCCATCGGAACGAATATTTGCGCCACAAGCGCCGCTATCGAAACCGCCGGCACTAAAAATCTCCCTGTGTATGCGTCATTTGTTGTGTTCATGTTTTTTACTTTAATTTTTTTTGAATCATATCGTTTTAATGATTTTTGCAAAAAACCCGGTTCTTGCTTTATTTTTTAAAAAGCAAAAAACGGGCTTTTTGATAACAATTTATTTGTACAAACAAAGATTGCCGCGCAGGATTAAACACAATCAAGTTGCCCCACTCTCCCGATAGGGCATCATTATCTTTTCTTTATCAAGAGGCAGGCTCCCGAACTTGCCCTTGGAACCAATAAATGATGATTCCTTGGGTAATCCGAAAGCACCCTTCGGCGCGGCTTCAGGCCGCATCGGGCAAAATACCAATTAAAATTCTTGATTTGGGCTGATTTAATTACTTGCGGTTGCGGTCAAATATCCAAGCGGCCCCAATCACAGCGAGCATTACCAGGAATAATTTCCAACTCACGCAATACATTTGGGCAAAAAAAGCCCAAATCACAATCAACAAAGAAACAACTCCTCCCGCCAGCCAATAATTGCGGGTTTTTTTGTGCTTCCAGCCATGGAACAGGCATAATGCCGTAAAAATAAGGAATACCCACCATGGAAAATCCGGCTGGCATTTATTGCCATTTACGGTTTTCCCGTCCTCATCTTTGCCTTGCCCGGTTCCGTCGATGACATTGCCATTTTCATCCAAGCGCTCGGTTTCGGCTCCCATTACATCGCCTGCCGCGGCCCGTTCATTGCCTCCGGCCGATGCTAAAACAATCGGCTGGCCGAAATTCGAATTGTTGGCGTTCGCGCAATCAACCGCACGCGAAATGATGTATTCATCCTTGCTCACCGACGGTTGGCCGCCATTTTCAGCCGAAACCACCCGGAAATAATAATTTAGACAAGGATCAAGATTGGGCACCGTAAAGTTATGGGTTGAATCGTAAACGCTATCGGCCATTACCGGATAAATATGGCTATATCCGTAAAGCGGTTTGTCGCTGTATTTGAATAAATGCGGTTCGTTTTGTGAAGAATAAATAATCCGTCCGTTGGCCGGTTTGGTGGTTTCCCATTTAATGTCGCCGTTATCATCAGCCAAACGTCGGCCGATCACGTTGCGAATCTCAAAAATAAACTGGCCGCTGCTCTCTCCGCCCATGGTCGGCTGGCCGCCGATCACCGTCAAAGTATTTGTACCCGGATTCAAATTACCGAAATTCAAATCAAAACCCACAGTCGCATCCTGTTCTTCGATTTCGGTTTCGGGATAATTTATCGCAAAATTATACGTGGCTTCGCTGTTACCGTCAATTCTGCTCAAAAACAAGCTGCTGGCCGAATCCGCAAAAAATTTGGAAATCTTTTGGTTGTAAGCGGTCATACCCGTGCCGCTAATAGTGATATAAACATGGTCAGCCAGAGTGTTGCTGCCGGTGGTTGCCGATTGCACGCCCGCATTGGCAAAATTGGCATCGTTATTGACGATCCGCACGGTTCCGGGTACCGTATCGCCCGGCAAAAGACTTTGTATGTTGAACAATGCCGGATTTGAAGTTTCGGTTATGGCCTGGCCGTTGACATACACCCGCAATCCCGCATTTTGCGCGTATGCCGGCCCAACGCCGGCGCCAAAAATCGCAGCGGCGGTTATCGCCAATGCTCCAAGCTTTACTATTGATTTTTTGATTCCAAATTTTGCCATTATAATTTGTATTTTGATTCGAGATCCGTATTGCATGCAAATCAGGAAGTCAATCCTCAGCGTACTCGCGGAAGTTTGCACTTCACAATTTGCTACTCCGCGGGAGGAACATCCCCTCCCGCCACCGGCGGGACATCTGCTGCCGGCGCCGGACTGTTATCTGGCACGGGTACCACCGCGGGCGTCTCCACTGTTACCGGCACTTCCGCCGGAACCGGGTCGTTCACCGGCAATTCTTCCACCGGCGCCGCCGCTTCTGGCAATCCCGATTCCGCAACAACCTCATCCAAACTTATCTGCGGTTCCTCTGCTTGCGGTTCCTCAACCGGCGCGGCCTCAACGCCTTCCGCATACGTCGTAGTCCCATTCTCCTCCGCCGCCTCCTCCCCGGTAGTAGTACCATTTTCGGCCATATCTTCCGTTCCTTCCCCAGTATTTATTATAACATCATCAACCGCAACTTCTTCGGTCGTAGTCCCATTTTCGGCTGCAATTTCTATTTGGTCTCCAACAACAAATTCATCCGCAGCTGTTTCCTTCATAACAACTTCTTCGGTCGTAGTCGCGGCGGCCGCAACCTCTTCCTCGCTTAATTCGTTCGGCGTGCCAGGGGTCGGAATCGGATCAATCCAAGGCCCATATCCGTCAGGAATGCGCGCATAAGATTTATTTCCCGGAACTTCCAAGCAATTAGCTGCGGAAGGCGTGGCGTCATTTGCTCCATCCAAGGTCGGTTGCAAATCGCAATCATTGCCAATGTCGTATGTATGGGAATCGACAACATTGTCAAACATATCCAATAATTTAACCGTATCGTCCATGTTGCCAAGCAATGCGCGATTCATATAAACCACCGCCCAATCTCCCGGGTTGATAATAGTCGAACCGCCTTTGGTATTGGCCGCGGCGACTTCCACGCTTTCACCAGCGGCGTTTTGTATTTTCCACGCGCCCAAATCCACCGGTTTTCCGCCAATTTTATTATAAATCTCAACCCATTCGCCTTGCGGCATCAAACCGCCATCTTGGCCAAAATCAAAACCGTACTCGGTATCTTCCGGATTCGGCAAAAATTCATTAAGAACAATATGTTGCGAAGCCGCACCTTCATAATATTTAATCCTTACTTCGTTTAAAATCGGCGTTTTATCGCCATTCCCCGTTAAATTCGCCCGCCATTTTATGTATCGCGTTTCAGGCAAAGCCAATATTATCGGAGAATTGCCCGAAACCGCCGTCCACGACCAACTTTCCGCCGAATTCGGATTTGCGTTGGCTGTGCCAATTTCAAAATTGATATCCGTAATTCCCTCCTCGGCAACCTCATCCCATTCCACCGCGTCCCAGTAATTTATTTTACCGTTATCAAAATAATTCGATTCAAAGGTTCCCGATGCCGCGTATTTTGAATAATTAAGATACATGCTCCATTCCTCGCTTGAAGAAGTGCCGCCGCTTAAAGCCTCCGGGAACGCTCCGTAGCTTTGGCCAAAATAATACCCGTCGCCGGCACTGCCCGCAGCATACGAAGGCCCGGCGCTGGCGCTATCCCATTGCCATGCCAGCCAGTATGTGCCCGCGTTCAACGTCAAACCGGCAACACTTACCGTATTCCAGCCGGCAACCATTGGAACATCCCCGCTTTCCCACAGCCTGTTGTTCGGCCGCGAATTTGATTCCTCCGCACCCCACGCGCCTTGGCTCGGTTCGCTGGCGATCGCTTTTCGGACATAAGCCCAATCCCAAACCGAAGTCGCGTCCTTTGACCCGATATTCAATGCCAGATAGCCGCTTCTTCCGCTGCGGGACCACGCGTTCCAAACGCCATAATCAGTTCTCCCTCGAACGTTTGTCCCGTCATAAAAAACTTCCATTGTGTAAAACCTATTCTTCGACCATGAGCCATAGTTGGCATTGCCCCAAGCTTCGCCATCATCCAAGAATTTAACTTCGTTCAAGCTTGAAAAATTATGCAAGACATAATTAAACCCACGATCATAGCTTGAAGAAGTATGCGTACCCCAGAAATTAGTATCTTTCGTATTGCTTGTCTTAACTCCCAAGCCGATTCTTTCATCCGAATCCGAACCGCCTGTTATTTGAAACCGCGCTCCAATAGCCAAATTGTTATCAGTCGGCGCCCCAATCGCGATCAGTTTTGACGGATCGTGATCGTTTGCTTCAAAAGTCATTAAACCGCCCGAAAAAGACGGGGCATCGCCATAGCGATTTTTCCACTTGGAAGTGTTGATGGCTTGGCTGTCAAAATCATCAAACATCACAAACGTATTTGCACCGATACCGTTATAAGTTGCGTTGCCGTTTCCGTAATAAACATAAATTGATTGCGTGCTACCCAGGTCATCATTTACCTTGACCCAGAATGCCGCTTGCGATCCGCTTGCAAAACTCCCGGGCTCCATCCAATAGTTAAGCAATGCCGCGCCATCATCGTCGGTGAACCTCACATCGCCAAAATCATCGCGCACATTGTTGCCCAAATATACATCTGCTCCGGTATCTGTTCCCATCCCTTTGTGCGCCACAATTCTGATTTGATAGCCGGATCCTGCCCCGGATGAACCTTGGATTGTATGATTTTTTCGATAATTCCATCCGGATAACGGTAACACATCGCTGCCAATATTATCGTAAATCGCCAGCCGGCCGCTTCCCGCCGCATGCGAGTAAAATTTAGCCGAGCTGATATTCGCATCATCATCTGATAAAACCGCTTTTGTGGCTTTAACAACCCCCCGTTGAGCCAAAGTCCCGGTAAAATAGATACAATCCGAGCGATCTCCTATGTTCAAAATCGACCCGCTGCTTGCCGGGTTGTTTGGAAACTCAGTACCAAAGTTCCACAACTTGCCTTTTCGCGAACCATTGGCCGGATCGGAAGCGGTTATCGCATTTTCCGTATTAACTTCAAATACTATCCAATACTTTCCGGCAGGCAAATACGTATCGCTGACCGATATTGCATTCCATGTATTCGCGACTGCGGGATCCGATGCCTCTGCCGTTAATTTTGCACCCGGATTGCCGGCATTGTCGGAATAAATGGCGGCCTTGACATTTCCCGACACAGTCCCGTATGTATATATTTTATTTACCGTTAGCGGGACCGAAGTAACGTATGGCTCCCAAATCAAATAGCCGTTATCGTTAAATTCCGAACCCGCCGCAGTGTTTCCCACGCTATAACCGGTTGATGGATAGCCTGCCGAACCGATGGCATCATTGCCCAAAACTTCCACAGCGGCATCGGCCAGCTTGATTGCGCCGTCGCCATCGCCAACGATTGCCGTCGATGTGGTTGCACCCTCGCTAAATTGCGGCACAGTTGTTTGCGTCCAAACAGAAGCGTCCCAACTGGATGAGGTTACTGTGTTTGAAATAAATTCTTCATCGCTGAAACCAACACCATCGGTTTGGTTTGCGTTAAGCGTAAATTTAAAAGTGCAATTCGTGTTCTTTAAATCTGGGTCAGAGCTTTTCAGAATTGCCTTGAAATTCCAGCTATCTTTGCCATCCTTGGCCAGCACCGGCAGTGCGTCCGAAATTAAATTCTGGTCCTCCGTGATTGGTCCGCTGTATTTTTCGCCATTGAAAATTGCTTTCAGCGTCAAGTTGCTGCAAAGCGCACCTGAAACATCATCGATCTTTATTTGATATTTAAATGGCAAATTCCCATTATTTTCAACCAAAATATCTTTGGTTGAAGTGGCATTAGCCGGAGTTACGGTTGGCGAAAAATCAGCCGAAACCGGTTTTTTCAAATCCAAAGTTCCGGCGGTGAAAATGTTGCCAGAAGAACCCTCCCGATCCGTAAACGCGGCCATGCTTGTGCCCACCGCGGCCAAACCGCTCCAGTTAATGGAGAGAATAAGCAAAGCGGCCACGACCCTTTTCAGGCTGGCGAAAATTGCGCTTTCTTTAGTTTTTATTTGGGTTCGGCGGTTCATGTTACTGCTTGCAATTTATTATTAACGAGTTAACGGGTTAACGAGTTTTGGGTTTAATGAATTTTCCTTGTGTACGGCAATTTTCTAAATACGATATCAACCCGCCGATTTGATTCGATAAATCCTCCACTTTTGCGTTTATTTTGTTTAATTCTATTCCCGTTAAGTAATCTGCCGCTTGCGCGATATATAACTGATTTCGCGTTTCGCCCGCGGATCCTTTCGCAATCTTCAAAAATCTAATGAATTCGTTATTATTATTCTTTTCAAAACCTTCAACTATGTTTGAACTTATCGATATCACCGCCCGCCTGATCTGTTCCCGCAGGGCAAAGTCCTTGCTGAATTTTGGCCGGCTCGTATAATCATAGACTTCTTTTGTTACCGCCAATGATTGTTTCCAAATCGCTAACTCTTCGAACCTGTTAATTTTCATCAAAATTAAGGTTGGTCCGTTAACGAGTTGGCGAGTTAACGCGTTAAAATTACAACTCGTTAATTCGTTAACCCGTTAACTTTTCAACTCTTCACTTTCTTCACTCATGGGTTTCTTTTTGAATTCCTTGAAAATTTTTCTTAATTCGTCGCCGATGATCACGATCGCGGGCAGAATAACTACCACCGCGAAGCCGATGGGTTTTTTCACGAATTCCAGAACATAACCCAGGAACGGGATGTTGAATGCCGCTTTGCCGATGATTTCTTCTTTCGTTATCTCGCGGCTGTCGGCCGCGTTATTGGCATCGCCCTTGGTGATGAACACCGGTTTGCCTTCTTTCACATAGATATTGCTTATCCTGTGGGTAACCGGGGTTTTGTTCTTGCCGGTCTCGCCAAAGGTGATTACGTCGCCGATATTGTATTCCCCGGCCGGTTTTATCACCACCACCGCGCCGGTATGTATCGCCGGCTCCATTGATCCGCTCAACACCGTTAAAACTTTGTAGTTTCCCGGTATCGGCAGTTTGGAAGCCGCCAGCAACACCGCCAGCGCGATCACCAATCCGATTATTATATTTGAAAGAATATTCGCGATTTTCATTTTCCTCCCTCAGTTATTGAAACAGCTATAGAATACTGTTAACGAGTTAACGTGTTAACGGGTTTTGAATTTCAACTCGTTAATTCGTTAATTCGTTAACTGGACAACTGTCCCCATGCCAGGCTCTTATGTTAAAGCCTTTATCTTCTCCCCCTCGTTTCAGAACTCGAGAGGGAGAAAGAAAAGCTTCAACAATCAACTATGATTCGACAGGTTGATTTCCTGTTTCTTCTACTTCATCAAGCAGAGGACAGTCAAATGATCCATTGTTCCGCGACTGCTCGGCGTGGAAAATCAAATCCTGCACAAGCTTTTGACCCTGACCTTCGGTCATATTCGCGCCATTGCAAACGCCTGCTGACGAAAGCTCTCCTGCGCACCACAGCAAATGAATATATTCCTTAGTACCGGGCTGAAGGGTCGCGCCGCCGTTCAAAAGCGGCAAATAAATCCCCTGATTTTGGAAAGCAGCCATGCTCATTGGCCCAATCGGGTTCGTTCCTGGAGTGGGTTCCTTTTCGGAATTGGTGTTTTTCCACGCCATCACTTGGATGTTGGAAGAAAGAACTTCGCCGGGGGTGCTGTCGGCATCAATCTTATCGATGCCCATGCACAACCAAGAAGGATTGCTCTTTACCAAAACACTGATCGAATTGGTACCGCTGTCTCCGGGTTTCACATCGTCAAAATTGAAAAACCGATCGCCCGATCCGAGATGCTTGGAAGTCCACAACCGGCAATTCCTTGAAAAATAATCGTCACTGTTCCGATCGGGATTTCCCACAATCGTCAATTTATAAAGCAAACCTCCGGGATTGGTTGTGTAATCTCCGGTAGGCTGGCCTTCGTTAGTAACTTCAAAAGTAAGCTCGTTATCGCCATTCACCAAGAAACTCGGGTCAACAGTTACCGTTTCGGAAGCCTCATAATGATTCAGGCCGTCGTTATCAAGCACATGGCCATTCAAAGAGATTTTTACGGTATTATCCGAACCCGCCGCAAAAGTGATATTCGATTCCGCAACCGCGCCATACCACTCGAATTTCTTTGCGAAAGTATACGTAACGTTTTCTGTAACATCGGCCTGCAAGGTCGGGTCGGTTACCCATACCCACTCCGCCGCGCAAGATTCTATGCGCGGATTGCAGCCATCGATTGTTGCGTTCCATGCTGAATGGATAAATCCATTGGCAGATCCAACATAAACCGCGCTAGTCGAGGTTGCATGCCCGCCTACCGTCGCAATTACGCGCTCATTGGTATCGCTGACCAAAGTTGCGGTAAAGTTATTGCAATCCAAACTATTGTAAGACTGCCAAGTGTGATCAATCTTCAAATCGATCTTGCCCGACTTGATGATGTTGCCATGCGAAGTCTGCGTGCTCGAAAAATACGCGATAGTGCCGCCGATTCCCGCCGCGGTTACTACCGCGATGGTCGCCAAACTGGCAACAATTTTTTTATTTATTTGCATAATATATGTTTTACTTTGTTCTTTATTAACTGCGGTTAACTAAATTTGATAAAACATTCCATTCCGATGGCTAGTCGGCAACCTGGTCCAATACAAAGTTTAAACTCAATGTCGCACCATCTCCTTGAATTTTATTATCTACTGAAGTGGGAACAATCCAATATAAACCTATAGTTTTCTCTTCTCCGTCACCAATCAAAAGGTCGGTATCAAACTCTGCATTGATTGATCCAAGCTTTCCGTCATAGATGACTATATCATCAGAATCAAGCCCATCTCCATCAACATCAACAAAAAGCTTCACATCCATGCTTGCAGGCAGTTCTCCAATCGTATCGGTTGCACAATCTGAATCGTCAGTTAATTCACCACCTTTGCAACCATCCTCTGTGCCAGCTTTTGCGACATTAGCAATATCGATATTACCATCCAACGAACCATTGTTTTCGAGTTTCCAATATTTTGTCGCAAAAGAACCCGGCGCGATATTTGAAACTGCAAATGTGGCTGGAGTTGTGCCATCAAAATCTAAAGCCAAGGTGCCAGCCGCAAATGTGTTGGCAGTAGAAGTTTCAACATCGCTGAAATACGCAATCGTGGCGCCACCGGCTACTGCCGCGACGGCCGCGATCGAAACCAAACCTGCAATTATTTTTGTATTCATATTGTATCAATTTATACCCCCATTCATAATCCGGCCTATTGTAATCCGGCTTGCTAATTCTCGATTAGACTGGAGGTTTCGTTTTATCCTTTTATTTCTCTCTTCACTCGCGGAGGTCTGACCTCCACGAAATGACTTTCGATTTATTCGAACCCCTTGCGGGATCCCCTCACGACCTTTAAAGTTTGCCGGGAATATCTTCGCGGCGCCCCCGTGCGAGGTTGCGTTAAGCTGTCGAATAACTCGCAGAGGCCCAGCCTCATCAACTTGTCAGGCCAGACTTCTGGAGATTTTCGCTAACCTTACCGCAACTTCGTTATTATTTTGGATTTCCCATCCCCGCCCGGAATCACTCGTGGAGGTCAGACCTCCACGAGTTGGAGATCTTATCAACGGGTTCTGGCGAGTAACAAAAAACCCAGCCGCTGTTTTTGTTATCGTATCACAACAAGAACACTGGCTGGGTTTCTTACTTCCCAATCATTAAGATACGCGATCCATTGAATTGATGTGGTAAAATTATTCATCAATTGTTTGCTTGCCGCCTTCAGTTAACGAAAACGGCAAATTTGCCTCTGCCCATGTATTGTTATTAACAACTTAGCAAACGCTGTCATACTGTCAAGTCCCAGAGACAAGCGGCGTCATGCTGCTACCTTGACCATGTCGCTAAAATGTTTTAATATTTTTAAGCAAAATTTTAGCTTAATTTTGAGTGTCCTATTGATCCGCTCTATCCAGAGGCAGCCCCCCGGACAAGCCCCTGGAATCAATGGATGGGAATTCCTCAGACAGTCCGAAAGCATCAATGCGCTTCAAGAAAGCATCCTTTACCCGCCTCCCGCGGATTCGTACCGCGGGAGGCGAAATGTATTTGGCCGGGACAAGGTATAAATTCGATGCAATAGGACAAAATATTAACTTATTGAGTGCAATACCTCGGGGCTTTGCCCCGGGGTGCACCAAGAGGATTCCAAAGGGGGCGCCCCCTTTGGCCGCAAGATCGGGGTTAATACCCCGATCGCGGACTCAAATGGAAATATAAAATTTATTTATAAATTACCCAATTTTACAATAAAACATCCAAAAAGGCTTTAACCCTTAAAATTAAATCAATCACAGAATCTGGTTACATCAACTCGCGGAGGTTAGACCTCCGCGAGTTGAGGATAAAACTAATTATCGAAAGTGTGTTCGCCTAAAAACTTTTTGATGCCTTGATCAAAAACCGCCTCGCGCGCGATTTTCTTGTAATCGCCAAAAGTATCTGGTAAATTAAATTTTTGCGCCACCGGCCCGCGATCAAGTATGCCTAAATTAATCCGCCCTAAGCTTTCACCCAAACTTCCGAATCGATAATCCAATGCGCAATTAAACGCCCCATTAAAATTCATCAATGGCATATCCGGCGGCAACAATTCAAAAGGATTCAAAACTTGGATATAAACATCCACATATTGCAAATATGAATAATCGCTGATTAAACGCGCTTGATACGCCCCTTGGAATATCCGGCCGGATTCGCCGTATTTCACATTCGTATAACTGGTGAAGCTTGTTCCCAATTTTCGCATAAATGACGTAATCCCGCCCGCAACTATTTCCCTCATTAAAATATGGAAATGATTCGGCATCAAACAATAGGCAACGATCTCCACTAATGGTTTTTGCGGCGACGCCCCCTCCGGCCAACCCAACTCGCGGAGGTCAGACCTCCGCGAGTTATCGCGATATTTCTTTTCGCCGCAAATGGCGCGCATTACCAACTCCGACGGATGCTCGTCATTTAAATAGCGAAGGCTGATCAGGAAACGATACCTGTCCGATTCGTCGCGGACAATATCCATTTTGCGGTTACCGCGATTATAAACATGGATAATATCTCCAACAGCAAACGGTTCAATTCTCATTAAAATAGTTTAACCCCTCCAATTTATCCAAGTCAACTCGCGGAGGTCTGACCTCCGCGAGTTGAGGAGCGGATCCGTATTTGCGCATCCCTGTGGGATATTGGAAGCGTTAAATTTTCATGACAATCAAAAACAATGGCGCATGTTCATGATCATGCGTGCGTACGTGCCACTTCTTTTTCATGCAAACGGATTTATAACAAAAAATGCTGTTTTGGCACCCGGTTAGGGAGGAAAATTAACCAGGTGCCAAAACAGCATTTTTAATTTCTTTATTCCGAGGTAGGCCCCGGGCTTGCCCGGGGAACCGACGGAATGAGGATTCCTTGAACGGAATATCAATTCCGTTCCCGCCGAAAAATTATTTTTGTCGGAAGGTACTCCGAAAGCATGAATATGCTTCAAGGAAA
>Ga0172379_10002385_pt1 | contig 33389 bp, 35 predicted proteins | sample GrowelOW334metaG_FD_119756 | JGI IMG/M metagenome (GOLD analysis project Ga0172379, IMG submission 119756) | Groundwater microbial communities from an aquifer near a municipal landfill in Southern Ontario, Canada - Groundwater well OW334 metaG | ecosystem: Environmental > Aquatic > Deep...
GTCGCAGGCGCGATTATTGCCGGAACCCCTTTAGTTAGCATTGTTTCGGCTTTTCTGTACAACAAAGAAAAACAATCCGCCGAATTAAAAAACAAGCGCCCTCCGGAAAATCCTCCGCTTGACAAACCCGCATAAACCGCTATAATAGTTGTATAGTTTAAATTTGTGAAACGACCCGTTCAAAGGATATTCCTTTGCCTGGGTCATTTTTTTATTCCCCCTCCCACGACGTATCCGCACCACTCACAAGTGGCGCGTCCTTTCACAACTTTAACAGTCCTTGCTCTGCCGTGCGTAAAGCGGCGGGGCTTTCTTTTGGCGGCAACGCGGGCACACAAAAATATTCTTCCCGGACAGTTGCCGCCGAAGCTCTTTTGCGCGGGGGAAAGAATGGCTAAAAACCCCGGCGGCCGTCCGCAATTCGATGGAAAAACTGTTGAATCTGTGCTTGCGAAACTTGAGCAAGCGTGGGCGCTTGATTGTTCGGACGCGGAGGCCGCGGCTTACGCCAATATCTCTGCCTCCAGTCTTTCGCGGTATTTAAAATCCCACCCCGAAGTATCGCAACGAAAAGAGCAGCTCAAGCTAAAACCAGTGTTAGCCGCTCGGCGCGCAGTTTATCGTGCCATCGCCGGGGACGCAACGTCTGGTATCCTCGCTGATGCAGATTTAGCACTCAAATATCTGGAACGCAAACGTCGTGACGAGTTCTCCCTAAAGTCCGAAGTGGAACATTCCGGCGCGGTGACTGAAAAAATAGTTTTTGTACGGCGGGAAAGCAGGGGGCAAGAATGAAACGCTTTGAGGTTACCAGCGTTTTTGAACGCACCCACGACGCAACCGAGCGTGTCGTAATCAATATCGGCGGCGCACGCTCTTCTAAATCATTCAGCGTCATTCAGCTTTTAATAATGCTTGCCAACAACGCGCCTTGCAAAATAGGCGTTCTCCGTAAGACCATGCCGGCACTGCGCCGCACAAGTTATCGAGCGTTTATTGACGCGCTGAAAACTTACGGGTTGTATTCCTCTGAAAACCATAACAAAAGTTCCGACATTTTACGCCTCGGCGGAAGCACCATAGATTTCATGGGCCTTGATGAGCCGCAAAAGGTTAAGTCCGCGGATTTTAATTTCATTTGGATGGAAGAAGCCAACGAGTTCACCTTCGAGGATTTCACAATTTTGGGAACGCGGCTATCTACTCCGCCTGTTCCGGGCCGGCGCAATCAGATGTTTTTAAGCCTCAACCCTTCCGAGGCCAACGGCTGGATACCTAAAAAGCTGATGATTCAGCCCGACGTGCGGGTGATTCGTTCTTCTTATCTCGATAATCCGTTTTTGCCGCAGGACTATATAAATTTCCTCGAAGGCCTGAAAGAAACCGACCCCGTCAGCTATCAGATTTACGCGCTCGGCGAATGGGGCAAGACCGGCGCGCGGATTTATAACAGATTCGATTTCGTGGACACGTTACCGGAACACCCAGACGAGACAATTTATGGGTTAGACTTCGGATACAACAATCCCTCCGTGCTTATCCGTGTCGATATCAAAGATGGTGAGCTGTACCTGTCGGAGGGTTTTTACGAGACACGGCTTACGAATGCAGACCTGATTGTAAAACTAACTGAGATAATTCAGGCGGAAGCGCGGCGTCGGCCAATATACGCCGACGCTGCAGAGCCTGCACGCATTGCCGATATTGAGCAGTCCGGGTTCAATATTCATTCCGCCGACAAGTCCGTTTCTGACGGCATTGATGCTGTCAGAACTTATCCGCTTCACATCCTGAAATCATCAGAGCTTTTGACTGAGGAAATCCAAGAATACAAGTACAAGGTTTCCCGCTCTGGCGATATTCTCGACGAGCCGGCGAAGATTAAGGACCACGCGATGGACGCATTACGTTATGCGGTTTATACGCATTTCAAAAATCCGCATGTGTCTGGCAGAAACATACTCATGGACGTGAACAACGACATGAATATCTTGGTGAAAATACATGGCTGAAAAAATAGCGCTTAAAGCGATCCCGACCGGGGACAGTGGGAACCAGTTTTTTAATGGCATTTTCACAGACGAATACCTTACGGCCTTGCAGGGCCAGGCTGGCGCGATTATTTATGACAAAATGCGCCGCTCTGACGCGCAGATAGGAAAAGTTCTGCGAATGATAAAGAACCCGATTCTCTCTTGCGAATGGGACTTCCTTCCGGGTGACGAGGAAGACTCAAGCAAGTTGCATGCCGATTTTTGCCGTGAATATTTTTTTAAAGCAAACAAGATGCCGTTCGGTTTACTACTTCAACAGGTGTTGACCTGCTTTGAATTTGGCTTCAGCGTGTTTGAAAAGGTCTGGGGCGAGTGGGAGTATCAGGGCAAGCTCTATCATGGCGTGGCGCTTAAGATGCGCTTACAGAAATCCATTGAAGCCATAGACCCGCTGACGAATCTCATGACGCAAATAAAATCAGACGGTGCGAAGGTTGATATACCGTTTGACGACCTGGTTTTCTTTGTTCTGGCGCAGGAAGGCGACGATATGCACGGAAACTCTCTTCTGCGCAACTCGTATATGCTGTGGGATTTCAAAAAAGAAGTCATGAAGGTACAGGCCATCGGCATTGAGCGCATGGCTGTCGGCACTCCGGTTGTCACCGTGCCCAAGGGCGTAGACCCTTCCAGCCCAGAGTATATCGCAGTAAAGACTATGGCGAAGAATATGGTCACGCACGAAAACTCCTACGTCATAATCCCAGAAACTTATAAGTTTGAAATAATCGCGGGCAAGTTCGACAGCGCAGCGGTCCAAAGTACGATTGATTCTTACGACTCCAAGATAGCCGGGAGCACTCTTACGCAGTTCCTTGAGCTGGGGCAGAATGGGAACGGCGGTTCCTACTCGCTGGGCGCGGACCAGAGCCAGATATTTATTGACGGCTTACAGTTTGTTGTCGGATACATCGAAGAGATTTTCAGCCGGTATGTTATACGTCAGATGATTGACGTAAACTTCGGACCGCAGAAAGTCTATCCCACGCTGCGCGGGCTGAACCTAAACAAAGCCAAAGTAAAAGAATTTATTGATTACTGCGAGCGGCTAATTAAAGCCGGCGCGGTAAAGTTCGGTGTTGAGGACGAACAGGACCTTCGCAAGCGGCTTAAAATACGGCCTCTTTCTGACGAGGAAATAGCCGGGCGGGAAAAGGTCAACACGCCGTCCGCTGTGCCTGTTGAGCCGAGCCCCACGGAGCCCATAATAACGGAACCGGTTAAAAAAATGTCCGAAGCTTCTCTGGCGAAAGCGAAGAAGCACGCGCAAATGATTGACGTAGAAGCCGAGCGCGTCTATGACTTCATGCGTGCGAATTTGCTCACGATAAAAGACAAACTCGTCGCAGATATAGAAGCGACACTTAATCGTGGCAGTGTTGAAACTCAGGGTCTTAAGAATATAGAGCTCGGCTATGTGGCGAAGTATAAAGATGGCCTGGCGCGCAAGATAGCCTATCTGGCAAAAGAAGGGTACAACCTTGCCAAACAAGACGCGCGCTCACACATGGCGAAGAAGTTGGCGGAAGATAAGGAAATTAACCCTAAAGACCTGCCTAAATCGCTTAAGGCTTACGTTATTAACAAGATCGACGCCATCGTAGACGGGCAGACGCTAAACATGCGCCTAAAGGCCATATACACTGCGCAAAAGGCAATTGATAGCGGGCTGAGTATAAAACAGTCCATCGCGGAAGTTAATCTTGTCCTGGCTGATTTTACGGACGGCAGCAAAGTATCCGCCGGCGCGGATAACGTAGTCGCGGAAAGCATCAATAACGGAAGTATGTTTTTTTTCACAAATGTGGCCAGCGACCAGATTATTGCGTATAGGGTCAGCGCCGTAATTGATGCCGACACTACAAAAATTTGCGCATGGCTTAACGGGCATGTTTACGCACCCGGAAGCGTAGAGCTGGCGAAAGTGCAGCCCCCGTTGCATTATGGTTGCCGCACAATTCTAGAGCCTATTTACGCAGACGACCCGGACGCAAAAGACATTGTAATCGACAACGAACTTCCGCCGCCCAGCATTATGGCGCTAAAACAATTTTAGGAGAGAATATGGAAAGAGAAATATATATTTTTGACCGATTCTGCCAGGATATGGCGCAGTCCACAATCAAACAGATGTTGGACTTCGACAGGCAGGGCAAGGACCCTATAAAGGTTTACATAAACAGTTATGGCGGGGACGTCACTGCGTTATTCTCGATACTGGACACGATGGCTTTGCTCAAAAGCCCGGTCTATACCATCGCAATCGGAGAAGCAGACTCGGCGGCGGCGTGGCTGCTGTCGGCCGGGGCAAGACGATTTGTAACGTCAAACACCAGGGTTATGATTCACGAGGTGTCTTCGCTGGCGATAGGCACAAACACCGATATGCAGGAACAGTTGGCGCAGGCCGCCGCTATGAATAGCCGGCTTATAGAAATACTGGCCAAGAACACGAAACAACCTGCGGGAAAAATCCGCAACGACGTTAAAAAGCAAGACTATTATATGACGGCCAGCGAAGCCGTTGAATACGGAATCGCCGATGAGGTTCTGAATGCTGAATCCAAAGATATCTATAAATTATCGGACCCGGTTTCCTTCGGGCAGTCCGAAGTAACGCTCGGCGAAAAGCTCAGTGAAATACAAATACTTAAAACCGGAAAATTTAAACACATCCAATACGGTGATTTTGAAATAAGCTCCGCAGACCTGGGCCTCTTTAAAGCTCACTTCGACGAGCGGGTACGCGGCATTGATATTTCCGTAGACGCAACGCACGATAACGACAACGGAGAGCGCGCCGCCGAGGGATGGATACAATCTGTTGAAATACGAAATCAATCAGAACTGTGGGCATGGGTAGAATTTACCGCGCAAGGGCGACAGCTTATTGCAGAGAAGCGGTTTAAATACTTTAGCCCCGAGTTCCTTTTCAGTTACAAAAACGAAAAGGGAGAAATATTCAAAAATGTGCTGCTGGGTGGGACGCTTACGAATAGGCCCTTTATCAAGGGCATGTCGGCCATCAAGCTGTCTGAGCCTGCGGCAAACAAGGAGAAACACACCATGAACAAAGAAGAATTGATAGCTAAGCTCTCGGAGCACGGCGTCAACGTCATGGCTTTGACTGAAAACCTCTCCAAGCTCACAGCGGAAAACCAGCAAAAAACAAAAGAGCTTGAAACCGTTTCTGCAAAGTCTACGAAGATTGAAGCCGAAAACAAAACTCTCACGGAAAAGGTGAGCGAGCTTTCCGGGAAGATAGAAGCAGATGCTAAAGCGGTCTGCTTTGAAGATCTTAAGAGAGTCGGCAAGGTCGTTGAAGCGAACCGCGAAAAGATTTTCGCTAAGTTTGCAACCGCCGATGAGCTGAAAAGTTTTTACGCGGATATCCCGGCGCTGCTCAATGTCGCGCCCAAGGGTGACGCCGGCGCTAACGACGCGCCCGCCATAGACAGCGAGCTCGAAGCAAAAGCAAAAACGCACGGATTGTCCAAAGAGGACATTCTGGCGGCGCAGAAATAACCAAAGGAGAAAAAGCATGACAGCTTTAAGCGAAAACAAATTCGATTATTCAAGAAAAGACGGCCAGCTGGTTTCGGAGCTTATCAATGTTGCATCCGTAGCCAAGATCATCTACAGGGGCTCGCTCGTTAACCGCGGTGCGACCTATAAAGGCGTTCAGCCGGCCGCCAACACTACGGGCGAGCAGTTCGCCGGCGTGGCCCATGAATACAAAGCCGGAGCCGCAGGCTCTGACGCTATAGGGACGGAAGAAATCCAGACCTGGAAGACAGGCATTTTCCCCTACGCTACTGGCGGTTCTACCAGCAATGGTCCAGTCGCGGTATCTGCCTCAGATGTCGGATGCGAAGTCTATATCGAAGACAGTGGCACCGTAGGCAAAGCCAGCGGAAACGCGTCGGCCTGCTACGTTAAATGCGGAATCCTCACGAAGTATGTTTCCGCCAGCGAAGTGTATGTCCGCATAGACGGCTACGCGAAATAATCAAAAGGAGACAAATACAATGGCACTTCAGAACACACTTAAACAGATAAATGACGCTTCGGTGATTTTAAAAGCGGCGTTTCAGAAAAAACTCAGCACGATAACATTGCCGCTACTTGAACAGCTGGCGATGAAATCTCCGTCAACCAGCAGCGGTGAAACTTATACCGGGCTCAACGCTGTACCGAAGATATCGGAGTTTACCGACGAGCGGAAAGTAAAACAGCTGCTCGGAAAAATCTATACCATTCTCAACAAGAAATGGGAAAGCACCATGTCGGTGAAGCGCGAAGATATCGAACGAGATCATCTCGGTATGTATACTGCCCGCGTCAAAGAGATGGCGAGCAAAGCCAAAATGCACCCGCTCGAACTGCTGATTTCCATGCTCAGCGCGGGCGACACGGCGGCTTACGGGCTCTGCTACGACGGACAGTATTTCTTTGACACCGACCACGCAGAAGGCAACAGCGGAAATCAGTCAAACAAGCTGTCCGGGTCCGGCACGAACATAAGCCAGTTTCAGACCGATTATCTCGCCGCGAAAGCTGCGATGAAAGCGTTTAAGGACGACCAGGGCGAACCGTTCTTCGGCGAAGGCCTGGAGCTTGAGGGCAACCTTCTTGTTGTGGTTCCGCTCGGCCTTGAGGCCGTTGCAAAAGCTGTTCTTACGGCAGAAACGCTGTCCGGTTCTACCAACACCCTTAGAGGTGAAGCGAAAGTAATCGCGTCGTCCAGACTTACCGCTGCGGATTCCACCGACTGGTACCTGATTTATACTGGCGGAGACCTGAAGCCCTTCATTAACCAGGAAGAAGTCCCCGTTGAGTTTGTGGCGCTCGACAACCCGCAGACAAACGAAGCCGCGTTCATGCGCGACGAGTTCCTGTACGGCACATATGCCCGCTATAACGTGGGCTACGGCTTGTGGCAGTACGCCATTAAGACCGTGAACTAGTCCGGCAGAGGGAGGGCGGGCTTTTGCTCGCCCTCTCCTAACATTCTCAAAATGGAGCGATTATGAAAATATCGGTAATGACAAAAAAAGGAATATCACAATTCCGCCGAGCAGGATTTCTGTTCACCGAAACGGCGACGGAAATTGAAGTATCCGAAGAACAGAAACGCCAGATAGAAGCAGAACCTATGCTCATGGTGGCCAAGTCCGCGCCGCAGGTTGGTCCCAAAAATCAGAACAAGGAGAAAGCAAAATGAACCCCCTACAAATGACCCCGTTGTCGGCTGACGCAACACTTTTCATGCAGACCAAGCAGGACGTAGTAGACGAAAACAAATCCTATTACGGATATGCCGTGCCCGGCGCGCTTGCAACCGAAGCCAAATGGCTTATCGTTGAAGTTTTGAAAACAGGAAACGTCATATCCAAGCGGTTTGCTTCCGACTCTGTCAATTTTGACAAGGTTTGGGACGATCGCGCCGGTTACACATATTAACGGAGATATAAAATGAAAAAAATATACCTACTCGTATTTCTGTTGATCGCACTGGTGCTTCCCGGCATAGCCGCGGAATCAAACGGCCAGTATATACTCAATCCGTTCACTGGAAAAATGGACTACTACGTCGGACACTTCGACAGTAAAACGGATTACTACGGAGTTGTTAAGGACACGACAACCGGCAAAGCGGCAATGACGCTGTCCGGCTCATTGAGCATTGCCGCCAGCTCAAACACGCCGAGCACATACCCGATTGTCTTTGACGGCTCAACCGGAAACTTAAAAGGAACGTCGCTAACTATTACCGGAAGCTCGTTCTCGCTCGCCACTTCGACATTGTCCTGCACCGCCGGGGTTTGCACGTTTGGCAACACGATTGCCGGAAGCATATCTGGCAACGCCGCCACTGTTACGAACGGTTTGTATACCACCGGTGGAACCATGACGGGCAAACTAGGCTTGGCGGTAAAAACAAAAGCTGAGCTGGCGCTCATAACGCCCGCCGTCGGGGACGTGTATTTTTGCTCCGATACGACTCCCGCGCGCATAGCGGTTGCCACCGGAACTAGTGCCGGAAACTTCGGCGACTCGATGGGGCTAACGTTGTATTAAGGATTACGAAAATGGCATACGCAACAGTAGCTGAAGTTCAAAACTATTTTCAAAATGCAACCTTCGGGACGAGTGACCCTATCTCGTCCACAAAGGTGCAGTTCATGCTCGACAGCTGGGAAGCCATGATAAACATGCGGCTATCCCTTGTCTGCGCGACACCGGTTACTGACTCGGTGATTTCGAAAGTGGTTAAAGAAGTTCAAGTTAAGTTCGTTGCGAATGACATTGACAATATTCTCCGCGACAGAGGAAACTCCGTCGGGAAAAGCAATTCCGTAGAGAAAACTAGGGACCTGGGGAAAGAAGCCAACGAGAAACTTAACACGCTTTTTGAGTACCTGAAAACAGTTCGAGACGAAGCCAGAAACTTAGTGTCCTATAACAACGCCTCGGACGCGGTACCGGTATTTAAGCGGAGCACGGAGTATTAATCATGGACGCGAAAAATATCAACATCGAACTATCGCCAGAAAGCAAAGACCTTCTAAAGCGTCTTGGCGATGTTGATTTGATTCGCTTACGGAATGTGCTCGAAGGTATTGGCAACGATTTCAGGCAGAGCATGAAGGGTTTCTTCTCAACGCCCGGAACGAGCCGCTGGGACGATTTGAAAGATTCTACGAAGAAGCAAAAGCAGCACCTTTTCGGAAGAGTCTATCCCATTATGGTAGGTTCCGGGCGGTTGGCTGAGAGTTTTTACAACAAGGCCCACGCCGAGAATGTCAATCGTGTAACAGAAACCGCCGCGGAGTTCGGAACAGGCGTCTACTACGCGAGCTTTCACGAGTACGGCACACGGCGCATGGCTCAACGTCAGTTGATTACCCATGACGAAGTACAGTTTCGTCGCTGGCGCAGAATAATCAACAACTACTTCGTGAAGATGTTTAAACGCAACGGCATTGACGTGAAAGGGGACATCGTATGATTCGAGACACGGAAGAATTGTTACTTGCTATACGTGACGTTTTAGTTGATAGCCTGAACGCTCGGATAGTCGCCATTAACACGGAGAAGGGTGATAGCGCGTTAGATCAGGTGCCATGCGCCACTGCGCAGAACATCGCGGATCACTTCCGGTTTTCCATATCAGAACTACCGAACAAGGACCCGTTCGTAAACATCGCACTGGAAAAGTTGCGAAGCGACGCAAACGGAGACTGTTCGGCCGTCATGGCAACCGTTGTAGTTGAACTCGTTTTCAGGGACAAAAATAAGGGTAACGAGTATTTAAAATCTTTGAGGTATACGCGAGCAATAAAAGAAGCGCTTGAAAGTCAGGCATTGGAGCTTGGCTTAACGCTGGAAGAATTGATTCCCGTCACAGTTGACACTGGTGGCGTGTCTATTTTGGTCGGTGGGGTCAAGGCCTCAATTTCATTCGCATAGGAGCGAGTAATCATGGCAGAGAAAGACGCAGAGATGCTGGAAAAAGTTCTAAACAACCGCGCGGTTAAAGCGATTGACGTCGCCGACAATGGCGACAAAATACGCAGACCCTCGGTAACGTTTCAACGCCCTGACGGCGGATCGGTTGAGGTAAAAGACTTCTCCGGGAAAAAGCTCAGGGTCAGTAAATCAATAGTGAGAGGCGGGATTCAACAGCATATTCCGGCCGGCACAGGCTGGGCGGATATAGCGGCCGATTTGAAATACGCTATTCACTTCGAAGACAGTGATTTTGAATAAGGAGACATAAAAATGGCAATAGAAAAAGTCAAAGACTTCTACGGCGCGAAATTCCTCATCCCCTACAGCAGAACTACTGGTCTGCCGTTCGGAGTATTCCGCGTCCTGCAGGAAATAAATTTTGAGCGTAAGGTGGACTTCAAGGACCTCACCGGCGGTGACGCTCAAGGTGCTTGGGATACCGAGCTTGGACAGCCCGAAAACAGTCTGTCCGTTAAACTGAAAGAGTATCCCAATTTCGTCTTCTCGTTGTTTGAGGGGAACACTCCCACCGAAAACGCGGCAGAAGCCGCAGGGTATATCGGAACTCCGACCAATAAAGTCGGGACCTCTGTTATCAAGGCAACAACGGGCATTGCCTCAATCGCAGTAAAATCCGCAAAGATAGCCAACCTCCCGGCTGGCCGTCTTCTTTTAAAAGCCACTGCCGCGAACAAAATTCGCATATACTTGCTTGGCTTGCCTAAAGGCGACGCCGCGTTCCAGAACATCGGAGGTGAAATAGCTTCCGCCGAGATAACCATTCCCAGTTCGAGCGGAACGGTTGACGTTGACGATCTGGGCTTAACCATTACGGCGGGGTCCGGCACTGTTGCATTCACGGCCGACGACACTGCCTACGTGGATGTGCGCCCGGTCAACAGCGGCAGTATGTCTGTTGATGTCGGAGGCGTAACTGCCACGATGAGCGAGTTTGGCGCGATGGTCGTGTTCCCGCAGAAATCCGACGGCGCGATATTCTACATAGACATTTTCCGGGTTAAGGCATTCGGCGTGCCGTGGTCCGCAAAAATGCGCGAGTGGTCCGAATGGACTCTTAACGGAAAGGTGCTGGTTGACACGGCCAATAGCGACAAACTGTATCGCCTGTGTCAGACGTACCCCAACGCCTAATTTAAAGGCAACCGGGCGGGCACAAAAACCCGCCCGGGAATAAACGCGAGGAGATTCTATGGAATCGAACGAATTTTTTAAAGATTTTGAAGTAGAAATAAACGGCGCCAAACACAAGCTGAAATACAACCTGCAGAGTTGGCGGCTTATGGAAAGCAAGGGCATAACCCCGTCCAACATCGAAAGCAAGATGGCGACGGAGCCCATGGGTACGCTTGCCATATTACTTTACTTCGGCGTGCCGAGCGAAGTCCGGGAAACGATAAGCATGGACAAATTCTGCGAAGGAATTGACATGACGCAGATCGGCGAAATGTCGAAGATAGCAGACTCCGCTATCAATCATGGCCTGCCTGACCAGAACCCGGAGAAGGTCGGAAAGAGTAAAAAAAAATAGGTTTTGAGGAAATCGTTGGACTGCTGGTCCTTTGCGCCGGCTATAAAATACACGAAATTGAGCAACTAACGTGGCGGGAAATTGAAGCAATTCTAACCATGTATGGCCGGCTCAAAGACCAAGAAATGAGAGCCAATGCCATGTATATGGCGAAATCTGTAAACGTGGCACAGTGCGGGGACGGCGATGCTATGGCGCGCTATATGCAACAACTCTCCGACGTAGAAGAAAAGAGCGAAGCTCCTACGATTGAAGATCAGTTCCAGGAATGGTAATTATGGCCGACAATGAAATTGTATTCCGAGTTTTAGGTGACGCCGCGGCGCTTAAGTCTGAACTTAATAACGTCAGCGACGCGTTTAAAAAAGTAGGACAGATTGCAGGCGTGGCCTTTGCCGCGTCTGGTCTGGGTCTCGGACTCGCAATAAAAGCAGGGCAAGAAGCTGAGCGGAGCACCCGCGTTCTCGCCCAGGCCATACAAAACCAAGGCCTTGAAGTGGCTAAGGTTTTGCCGCACCTTGAAGCCTATGCAGCCAACCTTATGCAGAAAAGTGGCGTCGACGACGAACAGATAAAACAAATCGAAGCTACTTACCTTGCATACGGATTACAGGGAAAAGCTCTCGACGACCTGACTAAGGCCACGTTGGATTATGCGGCGGCCACTGGCAAAAATATCGAAACAGCGTCTATGGTTGTCGGCGCGGCGATTGAAGGAGCTACCAACAAGATACGCGGCTTTAAATTGAACCTGGATAGCATTACAGACACAGAAACTCGCGCCGCGATGGTTACGGACGCGCTCGGACAGAAGTTTGAAGGACAGGCCGAAGCCGCTACAAAGGGATACGGCTCTATCACCTTACTTAAAGGAAATATCGGCGAACTCATAGAGGCTATCGGTCTACAGCTTCAGCCGGTGGTCGTGCGTATAACCAATACCTTAAACAACCTGGTTTATCTAATTCAGAGCAATCCGTTTCTCGTGAAGCTGGCTACGATGGCACTGACGGCCACCGCGGCACTTTCCGGCACGACGGTTGCTGTCGCCGGACTTGTTATAGGAATGAACACCTTGATCGTGACTACTATTCCGTCACTGATAAAGGCCTTTAAAGACATACAGGCCGTTTTAATTCTTTCTCCTCACCTTAGCGCCGTCATGATTACTATCGCGGCCATCGCCGCGCTTGTGGCTATCCTGGGCACTATTTGGGTGACCAACGTTGGCGGGATACAGGAAAAGACACAACAGCTTGTGGAATTTCTCAAATTGGAGTTCGGCGGAACACTTAACGCTATTGGAAGTTGGTTTGTAAAGCTCGGCAACGATACTGCGACCGTTTTCGGGTACATTTGGGAGAAAGGAAAAGTTTTCGCCTCCGGTCTGCTCGATATCCTTACATATCCCATAAAAGGTTGGATTGAGCTTATAAATCTAGGGTTAGCCGCTCTCGGCAAGGACCCCATAGACATTAAGGCAGCATGGACGAGTCTTGCAAATCACATCGTAGGCGTATGGAATGAAGCCGGACTAAAAATCGCCAAAATAAAAGATAAAGCATCCAATCCGGGCAATGATAATGGCGGCGGCATGTCCGATGCTGACCGCGCTGCCTTGAAATACGAGGAACAGCTTGCCACGGAACATCAGCAGGCGCTTATTACAATCAAGCGTGCAGGGCAAGACGAACTGGGCAACATAGACACAAACGCGAGAGCGCAAGAACTTGCCGCGATGCAACTTCAGTTTGCAAATGAACGCGAGGATAAGGTTTCCAAACTTGAGTCTGAGCGTGAGTTTTTGGAGCAAAAAGGCATTTTATCTAAAGACAAAGCGCAAGAAATTCGGCTGGAGATAGACGCCATAAATACAGATTATGACGCCCGTGAAGATGCGAGAAAGAACGCACAGCTTCAGAGTGAGCAGACCTTTGGAGGGAGAATGGCAAAGCTGAATGCAACTCTAAACCAACAGAAGGTTAAAAATTTCTCTGACACGATGGGAGTTATAGCGGGACTTCAGCAATCAAATAGCCAGACACTTGTTTCCATAGGTAAAGCTGCCGCTATGGCCGCTGCCACGATCAATATAGCGCAAGGAATCACTCAAACAATAGCTTGGTATCCTTTCCCGGTAAATATTGCGCTCGCTGCACTCGTGGGCGCGGCGGGCGCAGTTCAACTTGCTAACATCGCCGGGGTTTCGTTCGCCGTCGGCACAGACTTCGTCCCGGAAGATATGCCGGCCAATATCCACAGAGGTGAAATTATCGTTCCGGCAACGTTCTCGGACGCAATCCGCAGCGGCGCCCTTTCTCTTTCCGGCGGCTCGCATGATAGCACGACGAATAATAGCAATTCTGCCGTCAATGTCAGCGTGGTGGTTGAGGGAAATATTATCGGCACAACCGCCGAAGAGTTCGCAATTAAAGTACACGAAGTCCTGACCGAAAAGATAGGCGGAAGAATGCTTAATCCTCTGCCGTCGGGAGCCTTCTGATGAGCGGGACGAAATTCTTTGATTATAATTACGCTCTGCAAGCATTCGGCGGCGCCGTTATTGCTTCATCCAACGATACCAAGAAATGGTACGCCTTCGACGGGAATAAGCGCACCCGTTGGATAACCAGTGGCGAAGCCACGGACGGCGACGCGGTCAGCATTGAGCGTGATTTTCAAACAAACAGAGTTGTGCGCTGTCTATTTGTATACGATACAAACATTTCAGACATCGCTTTTTATTATTGGAATGGAACCGCGTATGTGGAGTTCCAGGACGGTGTGAATTGCGAAATTATTAAGTCCACTGACTATAAGCATATTTACGTGGAAGCCGCGGCGAACATTACGACGGCCAAGATAAAAATAACCGGCAGCGCGACGCTTACGGCGAATCAGGAAAAATACATCGGCCTTTTCCATTCGTTTAAATTGTTGGGCGCGCTGGCTTACCCCATAGCGTTAAATCCTACGCGCAATCTTGAACAGGTAAAGCATAAACTGGACAACGCCAAGTATTTCATAATCGACAAGGGCGAGGCCGCCGAGTTCAGTTTGAAAATAAAATCGCACATCAATCAGGCTGACATAGACCTGCTCGAGGCGCTGAAAGAACGGAAGGCCGAGTTTTATATTTGGCCAAACGGTGCGGATGAAAGCCAGTTTACTTACAGTTTTGCGCCCTATCGCTTTAAAGATTTATACAAAGTCTGCCTGGTTGATAAGTTTTCACCGGAATATACTGGCAACTATTACCGAGCCGGACTTAACGACACGCTGAAAATGGTTGAGGTTGATTAATGACGTTGACCAATAAACAGATATTCGCTCGCTACTCGCAGATAGAATGGTTCCGGCGCGTTTATGTTAAACGCTTCCTGGCTAATCCTTCTTATGGCGCGGAAGCCGTTTTAAACGGTTCCTTTGGTGCGGATACTGATTGGCTAGAGGGCGCCGGATGGAGTATCGCCGGAGGCAAAGCAAGCAAAGTCAGCGGCACGGCCAGTAATCTGCAACAAGACATTAACATGATTGTGGGCCGTCGCTATCGGATAGCCTTCACCATCAGCAACTATGCAACGGGCGCCATTACTCCACAGATAGGTTCCGACGGAATCGGCGCAGCGGTTGCCGGCGACGGCACGTATACGCAGGATCTGATATGCGTGGGGGACGGCGTGCTGTATCTGGCCGCCAATGCAACATTTGCCGGCGACATAGACAGTGTATCGGCAACCGAAATTTTTGACTACGAAGACGATTGGCAGGATATATCATCTTATCTGAAAGGCGACGGTGTCGGTTCAATTTCAAAAAGCCTGCCCAGCGACAGCTATTCATTCGGTGGAGTGACGGTCGGTAACGCTAATATCGAATTTATAAACCTGCACGGAGAAATGTCGGACGAGTCGAATCCTAATAGCTTTTTTCATGGATACATACGTCATTATTCGCAACTCAAAATCGTTGAAGGCTACGTTGATAAATATACTGACCCGGACAACCAGATAGAAGTAGAGGATATCTCTTTCCACGGGCTCATTGACGATACGACAGCAGTCACGACCGAGAACAACACGGAAAAAGTAACCGCCAAAGACTTGCTTACTCTGCTTGAAGATAAAACCATAAGCGACATCGGTGCGCTGACGGCAACCACAGTCAATGGTCTTGTTTATGAAATAATGAGCCGGGGCTACTTTACCAAATACTTTCAGGTCCTTCCTGAAAACGTCTCGGCCGGGTACAACACCTCAAGCATAGACACGACGCAGTGGGACAGTGGAATGAAGGTCATGGATGTCTTAAAAGATTTGGCTTACGGGCATAGCATTTTTTATGTCGACGACGAGGTGTTCTATTTTAAGGCCGCAGAACCCACGCCCGCGACGAAGCAAGAATTTCTGATGAATCCCGAGCGCAAGATAAAAGTTTACGACTACCGTAGCGGCTCAAATAATATCATTGAAAATTGGTACTGGTCGGATACAACTCCGGCGATTAAATACAACAGCACCACTTCGACGCTTTTTAAAACCTCGGAAGAGATAAGTATTTCATGTATAACAGACTCGACGGAACGGCAGAATCTTATTAATTATATCGGCGCAAAAACCGAGCAGAAATTAATCAGCTTCAAAATTGATCTTCCATACTCCCCTTTTTTAAATATTCTTGACCGCATAAAAGTGCAACGGTTCGGCTATGCGCCGGAAGACGCTTTCATCCTGGGGATAGGCAGGCTCGGTATTGACCGACTACGCCTTGCTGTCGGTGCGGTGAAAATATCATACGCCGATGATTTTATTATTTGGGAAGTTAAACACGATAAGCAGAAAACCACTATTCTCGTTAGGAAACTGGCTTACGAAGCCCCGGCGCTGCTTACCGAAGATGAAGAATATTTATTGTCCGAAGATGGTTACAGAATTTTGTTGGAGGCGTAATGGCAAAACAGATAAACGCAAAAGTTTTTGTAGATAGCGAAGTGCTTGAAGCGGCGGATTTAAACCAGAGTCTTACCGACCTCGGCAACGTCGAATCATCGGTTCCTTACGATTCAGGAAAGCAGCAGGTTGTTGATGGCAGTGTCGATATCGGAAAAGCCGCGACTCCGTGGGGAGACCTGTATTTAAAAAATACAGGAAAAATAAAGATGGTTGATCCCATCACGCACACGGTGGTCAGCACCTTCGACCCTGCAGGCGGCGGCCTGACGTGGACGAAATATACGCTTGGATACGCAACGCTCTCTGCGGCCGCACTTGTAAACAGCGCTGACCTTTTTACGCTAGCGGCCGGGCAGATAATCCACGCCGTAAAAATTAAGCATAGTGCGCAGTTCGCCGGCGGAGCCATCACGGAATATTACATCAGTGTCGGGTTGGTCGGAAATACGTCCAAATACGCGCCGGAATATGCCGGCCATGCAGCCGTTGCGGACGACACATTTGACATTAACCTGGGCCTATTCGGAGAGAATAACGCTTCCGGCACGGCAGTTAAGGTGACAGCGCGCAGCGTTGGCGCAAATTTGGACACAGCAAGCCAGGGCAGTGTTGATATTTGGGTTTTAACATCTTTAGCGGTTTAAGGAGAATTTATGTCTGTGACGATAAGAAATATGATCGGTCGGTTAAAAAGTCAAAGATTTACCTCCAGCGGAACTTGGACACGCCCTGCCGGCGTTGATTTCGTCCACCTTATTCTGGTTGGCGGAGGTGGCGGCGGAGGCGGGGTGGCTAACGGCGGCTCGGGGCCCAAAGCGGCAGGTGGGGGCGGAGCCGGATGTATTTTTCAAGGCGTTGTTCCCGTGGTCGGAAACGTATCCGTAACTATTGGCGGCGGGGGTGCCGGCGGATCTAATGCCGGGCTTCCGGGCGTGGCAGGAACTGCGACATCGTTCGGTGCCTATTCTGCTGCAGGTGGGGGCGGTGGAGAGGGTGCCGGAGCCGCCGGGAAATTCTCTGGAGGCTTCGGCTCGGTTCCAGGGATGGATGGAAGGGTTTTTACTGGCGGAAGCGGCGGAAGCTCCCTTATAACCGGCGCAGCCGGAGCAGAAGGCGCAACCGACGGGCAAGGCGCGGCGGCCGCGGCTAACAGCGGATGTGGTGGAGCCGGAGCTTACGACACTAGTACTGACGACCACGCCGGAGGCGCGGGCGGTTCGGGATATTGCGAAGTTTGGTGGTGGGAATAAATATGGCAAATAAAAAAATATCCGAACTGACAGAACTCACGGCGGCGGCCGCCTCGGACTTGTTACCGATCGCTACCGCGACAGAAACCAAAAAAATATCTGTCGCTAACTTTCTGGGCGGGTTCTCTTTTGGAGCAGGCCCCGTAAGTTCAATGCCGGAAGCGCCTTCGACGTATATGCTTTTTATGGATACCGATAATGGAAATTTGATGGTATACAACGGCATCGAATGGAAGATGGCCGCATAGGAGAATTATGAAAAAAATACTTACACTTTTGGGAATGTTTTTTATCTACACCTCAGTCGCTTTTGCGGTAGACCCTTATTACGCTCTGACCAAATCGAGCACAACCGGGAAGTCCTTGGAAACCATCTCTGGAGAAATCCGCATCGCCGCCTCCTCTGCCACCGCCAGCACCCCCACGATAACGCTAATCGGCTCTGGCGGCGTAATCTCCGGGCAAAGCTTCTGCCTAGCCGGGGTCTGTATCCCCAACTGGCTGACAGTTTCCCCCTCAACGCGGACGGTAACGACCACCGAAGACGGAATCCCCAACCGCCTGCTTATGTTCGCCGGCACCGACACGGTTAAAAATTCTGCATACGACGAGGACTTCTTAACCGCGCTGGACGCTTCGACTTCGACCACTGCCGGGGACTTAGCGACGCTGACCGCCGATGTCGCAGATGTTATTGTTTCCACTGGAAATCTAAAGGCGCAGGCCGACGCGCTGGCTTCTTCTACGGGTACTCTCCGCACTGATTTAACCGCGGAGTCAAACACGCGGTCCGCGGCGGATAACGCGCTTGCCGTGTCCACGGCGGCGCATGGTATTCTGCTTTCCGGCCTGCAGGGCGAAGCCACGAATTATTTCCGGCGGGACGGAACGCTCAACACAACGGCACCGGTGACGTTTGCGTCTTCGGCAACATTCAGACAGGGAACTTTAGGGCTCGGTTTTGCTCCGAATATTGCGTCAATATCAGAAAGCGCGGGGACAGGATTGGTTATTTCCAATTCTGTCACTGGGCCAATAACACTTAACGCAGGCTCCGGACCGTCTGAACTGGTTATTTCCACAAATGGTTATTCCGCGTTCGGAGCCTCACCGACTCCGATAAACGGAACGGTGCTTTCAGTTTTCGGGAAACTGTATAGCTCCGGCGACTTCGCGCTTGGCGGAAATCTCACAACTCCACTTACCGCCCCTTCGTCCGTCACTTTTCAAAACTCTGGATTTAGCGTCGGTGGGTCAACGTTAGTTATTCAGAACGGACAAGTTGGCATAGGGGTGGTAGCAGGTGGTGCATACAAACTGCAAGTCGGGGGAGAGTCTTTCTTTCAAGGGAAGATACTTACCGATAGTCTAGGCTCGGCGAGTGGAGGTGCGACTGGCATTACGATAACGGGCCTGATAAAAATATCTACGCTTACAGCCATTAGCGGGTTTCCAGGCGTAGCGGTTTCAACACCGTTAATAGTTACGACTGGCCTCGGTAATGGATTCCAGATGAAGACCCCCGGAGGAGTGTCAACACTTAGACTATATCAGGAGACTTCAGCTGGTTATGGGGAACTCTTTGTGGAAACCGGAGGTAGTCCGTCTGGCCGGATATCGGGTGGAGTAGATTCATACATTGCTCGCTATGCAACTAAGTTTGGAGTGGGAACAACTGCCCCCACGGAAAAACTGGATGTAGTGGGAAATATAAAGGCGTCCTATGGCCTCATCGCCACTACGACCACACTTAACGGGGTTCCGTATATATGGCCCTCTGCGGCCGGCGCACCGGACACAGTTCTTTCAATCCGCGACGACGGGACTACTTTGTATTGGCAAAGCATTTCTGCGCCGACGGGCAGTTATGCCCCCACGGGCACGCTGATTGATTACTCATCGAACACTTGCCCCGCCGGCTATATCGCGTCAGACGGCGCAGACATAAGCACTACGACGTATTCCGACCTCTTCGCGCTTTACGGGCACACCTACGACACCTACACGTCTTCTGCTGTTTTTAAAACGCCAGACTTCCGCGGCCAGTTTACGCGCGGCTGGGATAATGGAGCCGGGGTGGATTCGGGCCGCGTGTTCGGCTCGACGCAGACGGACTCCGTTAAAGACCACACGCATGGGATTACGCGTGTGAGCCTGGGCGCCATAGACGCTTACGCCTCTAACGATTATACTGCCCGGCCTCCACTTAATACCGATGGAGTGGCGAGTTACACAACGGGCGAAACCCGCCCCAAAAACATCGCAGTTTTAAAATGCGTGAAATACTAGCGAGGGAACATGGACCATCACAAAGACATCATCGAAATTAACGCACGGCTTAAATCGGCGGAAGCAACGCTCGGTGAGCATCACAAAGACCTTAACGGCAATGGTAAGCCTGGGGTTAAGTGCGACGTTGCCGACCTAAAAAAAGATGTCGCTGTTATTAATACCAAGATTGCCTTGTATTCAGTTCTTGGCTCAGCCATAGGCAGCGGGGTCATGGCTATTTTACTCAAGAGGATAGGGGGATAGTATGCAAAAAGACAATTTATTGTTAAGCCCGCATTTCTCATTTGCGGAAATTACCGCGACTGAAAAGCATCCGGACTTGCAGGACAAAAACCGGCTGGAAGCGTCCGCCTTCGTGGACAAACTTAAAGAGGTCTGCGAGGTGTTGCTTGAGCCCGTCCGGACACACTTCGGCCCGGTGCAAATTCTGTCCGGATACAGGTGCGAAGCTTTAAATAAGACAGTTGGCGGGGTTCCGGACTCGCAGCACGCGAAAGCGGAAGCCGCGGACTTTCACGTACCGGGCAAATCGCTTGACGATGTCTTTAACTGGATTCGCACAAGCGAAATCCCCTTCGGCCAGGTCATAAGAGAACCCGGCTGGATACATATTTCGTTGGGGCTTCCTTACCGCCTGGCGGACAAATGCCGCGAAGCTCTACGCTTTGACGGGAAAACTTATAGGAGAGTGGTATGAAATTAAAAATATGGTTATTGATGTTGGTTGTTGCGATGGTCGCAACGAGTCCGGCGATCGCAGAGGACGCGACTGCTGCAAGTACCGGGCTTACCGCGGTTGTTTCATCATCCGTGGTGGTGGATCCGGTAGGGATTAACCTGTCCAGTGTGTTCGGCAAGCTTCGCGGTGGAACGCTGTACACGTTTGTGCCGCAGGGTATGACGCTGGGCACGCTTTACGCGCCGATCGTGTCTTTCCATGCCAACGACGGCACAGAGCTTATAACGCTGAACGCCGGCGCTGCAATTAACGTTGCGGACGGGAAAGGTAGTCCGCTTGCGTCCATTGGTTGCCGGCTGGATGGTATGCTGAAAAAGAGTACGGCTGGGGAATGGGCCAAAACGCACATTACTACCGCCGAACTGCCGCCGATTGAGTTTGCGGCTGCCGGCATGTGGTATGCGCCGGAACATACTTGGACGCTCGGCGTTAACCTGGCCGTGCGATTTTCGGAATAAAAGGAGGTTATATGGAACATTTAAAAGAGTGGATTATCGGTGGAGCTTTAACCGGCGCAGTGGCGTTATTCTCGCCGGTGGTCCGTCGCAAATTGAGTGCTGCTCTTGGCGGGCTGGCGCAACGCGGGTACGCGTGGCTGTTTGCAACCATGCCGCTGTCGCTGGATTACAGCCTCATGCCGGCAGACCGGCAGGATGAGGCGCGGGCTTGCGTTAAGGACATCGTGCAAAATATGGTCCGCCTTGAAGAAATACTCATCCCTGATGGCGGCTTAGGACCGGAGAAGAAAAAGCGCGTCATGGACAAGCTGGCGGCCTTTGGCTTGCCAGAAGCGATAGTCGGCCTTGCCGGGGACCTGATTGACGACGCAGTAAAGACGATGAATGCAGAGGCGGAGGCCGCGCTGAAAAAGTACGCGCCGCCGGGTGGCGACACGCCAGCGTAATCTTTGCGATAAAGATATATGTAACCCCGGTTCCCCGTGAGCCGGGGTTTTTCTTTTATCCACGTCGCCCGCGTCGATTCCGTTAAATAAAAAGCCCCGCTTTTGGCGGGGCTTTTCTTTTTGATATTGACTATTTTTGTCGGAATTTTGGGAAAAGCCCGATCGCATTTCGCACTAAATTCTTTAAGGTTTCGCAACAACCATCAGAAACGCACCAACCGCCATCAACAAGCTCAATTAATACCCACTTATCTTTTTGAGAGCAACCACAAGACGGTTCTGTTATTTTGGTGTTAATTTTTGAAACCAAGAGCGCTTCTGTTTTAGAGAATTTTCCTGCTGGTTCAAACGTTATTTTCATAATTCCCCCTTTTGAATATTTAAGCAATTCCATTGCGCCGCGGCAATCTCGCGGAACTGGTAAAACTTTTTTGGGGGCAGGGTGGGGGCAAAGTGTGGAACAATTTGAAATCCTATGGAACGCTTTGAAACATTGTCCCAAAAGAAAACCACCGGCGAATTATCGTCGGTGGTTATCGTTTCTATAGTGTGGTGCGCAGGAAGGGACTTGAACCCTTAAGCCTTTCGGCACACGCCCCTCAAACGTGCGCGTATACCAATTCCGCCACCTGCGCGTAAAACATCTTAACGGTTTCCCATTACACATTTATTATACAAACTAGGCTTAACCCCGGGCAAGAGATTTTATGCGCGTCTTTTAACAGTTTTTTCAAGTCCACACGCAAGCCAAACTATTGGCTTGCTTCCCAACATGAAAAAAGGCCCCACATTTCTGTGAGCCCTTTTTTAAATCTACGGAAGTGGGTCTCGGCCATAAGTTCCAAGCTCGCCGCCGCTCGCTTGTCCTTCCGGCCCTGCCTCGCGGTTTCGCCTGCTGGCGAAACATCGCTCCGGCTTTCGAGTCCACACGCAAGCCAAACTATTGGCTTGCTTCCCAAAAATTTGAAGCCCTTACGGGCTTTAAATTTTTTACCGGGAGTGGGACTCGAACCCACACGCCTTTAAGGGACAATGGTTTTTGAGACCATCCTGTCTACCAATTCCAGCATCCCGGCAATTTTAAAGCCGCTTTAGATATTCTACCTGATTTCCAGCCGCAAAAGAAGCTTTTTTCGGCCGTTTATTTGCACTCGCCGAGCAATGCCGCGAGTTTTTCGGCATGGCTCTGAAGGCTTTGCGCGTTATCGCCGCCGCCCTGCGCGAAATCGTCGCGCCCGCCGCCGCGCGCGCCCACCAAACCGCCCCACTTGCGCACCAAAGCGGAAACATTCACCACGCCTTTCAAATCGCCGCTTATTCCAAGCGCGAACGAGTATTTCCCGTCCGCCGCCGAAGTCGCCAGCACCACGGTTTTCTGGGAAGACGAGCGCAGCTTGTCGGAAACCGCGCGGAGAGAATCCTTATCCCCTTCCTCAACATCGCTCCAGACCAGCTTTATGCCGTTGCCCGCCGCGATTTCTTTGTTTTTGGAACCGGCGGAACCGCTCGCTAGCTTCTGCCGAAGTTTCGCAATTTCCTGTTTAAATTCCCGCTCTTTATCGAGCAACTGGCCTACCCGCGCGTCAAGTTCGTCCACGGTGGACAAAAGCTTTTTGGCGGCGCTCTCCGCTTTATCCGACACGGATTTGTAATACGCTATCGCCGCGGGACCCGCCACGCCCTCTATTCTGCGCACGCCGGAGGACAGGGCGGAATCTTTCAATATTTTAAGCGTCATCAGCTGTCTTGTCCTGTCAACGTGTATGCCGCCGCAAAGTTCAAGGCTGTAGCGGTTAAGCGCGTCTTCCCAGCCTTCTTCATTAATCAAAATGAAGCGCGCCGGATCGGAATATTTTTCGCCCAGAAGCGTAACGGCGCCAAGCTGTTCGGCGTCTTTAAGCGGCCGTTCCTCTTTATAAACGGTATAGTCCTCGCTTATCGCCGTATTGGAGATCGCTTCAACCTGCGCTATCTCCTCTTTCGAGGGAGAACGGCTTATCGTATAGTCAAAACGGAACCGGTCCGGCCCCACGTAGGAACCGGCCTGCCTGACAGAGTCGCCCAGAACCTGGCGCAAAGCAGCGTTAACCAAGTGAACGGCGGTATGGTTCGCCGCAATGGCAGAACGCGCGTTTTTGTTTACTTCGGCCAGAATTTCGTCGCCTTCGCAGATTCTTGCCGACGTTTCTATTTCATGAAAAAAAGCTTTCCCCGCCGGTTTCTGCGTGTCCAGCACGCGGGCAATCACCACACCGGCGGAATCGCAAAGAACTCCGGTATCGCCCACCTGCCCGCCCGATTCGGCGTAAAAAGGCGTGCTTTCCAAAACGGCGTAGCCTTTCGAGTGGGACGGCAAAGCGGAAACCATTTCCCCTTTATCGTTCAAAAGGCCCGCTACGCGCGTTTTAGCGCGCAAAGACCCGTAATAACCGGTGAACGGAGTGACACCGAACTTTTCGTCGGCGGAGTGAAAGGAAAAGGAGCCGGAATCGCCGGAGCCTTTCCAGCCCGATTTAGCCAGTTCCTGCGCTTTTTTTCGCGCGTCCTCGAACTCGCGTTCATCAACGGCAAAACCTTTCGAGGAGGCTATTTCGCGGGTAAGCTCCAGCGGAAAACCGTAGGTTTCATAGAGGTTGAACGCCTCCGCGCCGGGGATCGTGCCGGAATATTTTTCCAGCAGTTCGGCGAGTTTGCCTTCTCCGCTTTCCAGAGTTTCCATAAACCGCTCCTCTTCGGCTTTCACCGTTTCGGAGATGTGCGCCATATTTTTGCGGATTTCCGGGTAAATATCGCCGAACAAATCATTGACCGGCGCAATAAGCTCGTGCATGAACGGATCTTTCCGGCCCAGCAGCTTGCCGTAGCGGACGGTGCGGCGGATAATGCGGCGCAGAACGTAGCCGCGCCCTTCGTTGGACGGGGTTATCCCTTCCGCTATCAGAAAAGCGGCCGCACGCGAGTGGTCGGCCGCCACGCGCAAAGCGAGCCTTGAAAGCGCGTCCCGCTCCGAGCTGGTTTTAAGCAGTTCGGCCGCCGCGGCGGATATGGGCGCGAACAAATCGGTGGCGAACGGGGATTTTTTACCCTGAATCACGGTGGTTAACCGCTCAAGGCCCATGCCGGTGTCTATATTCTTGCGCGGAAGGGCGATCAGGCTGCCGTCTTCCTGCCGGTCAAACTGGGTGAACACAAGGTTCCATATTTCAATATACCTGTCACAGTCGCAGCCGACACCGGAACAATTGTCATGAGACGCCATGTCCGGCCCGAAATCGTAATAAATTTCCGAGGAAGGTCCGCAGGGACCGGTAGGGCCCATGGTCCAGAAATTATCCTTGTCGCCCATGAATTTTATCCGGCCTTCGCGCAAATTGGCAGGCAGCACTTTGCGCCATATTTCCGCCGCCTCTTCATCTTTCGGCGCGCTTTTACCGTCAAAAACGGTCACATAAAGCCGGGCAGGATCAATATGCACGCATTTGGTCAGATATTCCCAGGCCCAGGCGATGGCGTCTTCCTTAAAGTAATCGCCAAACGAAAAATTGCCCAGCATTTCAAAAAATGTGAGGTGGCGCACCGTGGTGCCCACGCGCTCGATATCCGTTGTGCGGAAACATTTCTGCACGCTGGCGGCGCGGGTAAGCTCTCTTTTAAGGCCGAGGAAATATGGCTTGAGCGGAACCATGCCCGCGGCGGTGAAAAGCAGAGTGGGATCGCTCTGCGGGATCAGCGAACTGGACGGCAGTATCGGATGCTCTTTGCTTTTGAAAAAACCGGTATAACTGTTGCGTATATCTTTTCCGTTCATAATATAGAAGTATATCAAAAAACCCGGCGCCGTAAAAAACACGGGCCCCGCCTTAGGCGGAGCCCGGACTTTCCGTAAAAACCATTTCTATTCGGTTGACCAGACGATACCCTTGGAATCGTTTTTCGTGCAGTTTACCACAAAAGTGCCCCAGCCGGTCTCAGACGAGACGTTGGCGTAAGCCCATCCGCCGGAACCGTTTACGAAAGTGGAGGTTGAATCGCCGTGCACGGCATTGCTGTCCGTCGCGTGCTGAGGGATTTTTGCCGTGGGCATTTCATTTAAATAACGCGGAGCCAGACAAGCCAGTTCGTCCGTTGGGTAAGTTCCTTCAGTTTCGCCAAAATACACGACCAGCGCGCTGCGCACCGAACCCAGGCCGCCCTTTGTGGCGCCCTCCCTGGAATTGTTTATGAGCGAAGCGAATTTCGGAATCCCGACCGCCGCCAAAACAGCCACGACCGCCACAACTATCATCAATTCAACCAGGGTAAAACCGCGCCTGTCCGCCGCATTGCAAATCCCTTTCATCTCCCCTCCTTCCCAACACTCCACAGCTGACACTTTTATCATAACATGAGAATACCGCAAAAAACAATACCGCCGCCTAATTTTGTATATTATAATGGAAGCTGTGTTAACGGTAAACTATGACATTCCGAAGCTATTGTTTTGTAATAAACCCCAATTCCGGTTCAAAAAGCAAACAGAAAACGCTGCTGGGAAACATCAAAAAGGTATTTTCCGGCTCCGCCGCCAAATATGAAGTTTATATGACCATGGCGCCGGGCCATGCGGCGCAGACCGCCCGAATGGCGCTGGAAAAGGGGTTCGACTGCGTTATCGCAGCCGGAGGCGACGGCACGATAAACGAAATCGTGCAGGTTCTCGCCGGCACCCCCGTAGCGCTGGGCATTATCCCGCTGGGCTCCGGCAACGGACTGGCGCGTTCACTGGACATCCCGCTCACGCTGAGCAGCGCCTGCAGAATGCTTTTAAACGGGTGTGTGAGGAAAATAGACCTCGGCATGGTTAACGGCGAATATTTCGCGAATGTCGCCGGCATAGGCATTGACGAGAAAATCGGAACCGCTTTCAACCGCGCCGGCGCGCGGGGCAGGCGCGGAATGATGAAATACTTTCTGGTGGGGATACCGCATTTCCTGTTTTACAGGCCGCTTGAGTATTATGTCCAGAGCGACAAGTTCTCCGGGCGGATAAAACCGTGCACCCTTACCTTCGCCAACGGCAAACAATTCGGCAGCGGGGCGGAAATAGCGCCCGGCGCCGACATGAGCGACGGTTTGCTTGATTTCGTGGCCGTAAAACATATCCGCTTTTTTTCCCTGCCCAAAGCCCTTTACAAATTCTTCACCGGCAGGATCGCGGAACTGGAATACGCCGACAGCCGCAGGGTGCAGTCCGTTCTTGTGGTAGGGTCAGAGCCGATACTCTATCACCTGGACGGGGAATCCCGCTCCGGACCGAACGAACTGGTTTTTTCGGTCAAGCCGGGCATGCTGAATGTTATCGTTCCGCAGCAAAATCTTAATGTCTGGGATTTGAGCAATCTGCGCAGGGCCTAACGAGCGGCCCGCAATTGACAGCTTTGAAGTACTATGGTAGAAATATAGAGGATGCTTTACGGCGTTAGGGTCTATTCAAGATTCGGTTTTTCCAGTGGAAAAGGGTATTTTGAACGGGGTCTTGCCGAAATAAACGGAGGATAATATGAAAAAGCTTATGTTTTCCGCGCTTGTCGCGATGACTGTGGTTTTCGTGGCCGGCTGCGGAGGAGGAAAAAAGGAAATCGCGTCTGAGCCGATGGTGCCCAACGCGCCCGAATGGGTTAACAAAGGGACCGGCGCGTTCACCGACGCGAACGGGCAGAAAGTGTTTTACGGGGTAGGCATGGTTTCAGGAGTACGCAACCGCGCTCTCGCGATTCAGGCCGCCGACCAGCGCGCCCGCTCCGAAATAGCGAAATCGCTGGACAATTATGTCGCGGTCCTCACCAAGGATTACATGGCCTCCACCACCGCCGGGAATATGGACAAATCCAGCGAAGAACAGGACATTTCGACCACCCTCAAAGGTTTCACCAAATTCACGCTCCAGGGCGCGGTTATCGTAGACCACTGGCGCGATCCTTCCGACGGAACGGTTTGCTCCCTCGCCAAACTCGACATGGCCGCCGTCCAGCAGACGCTTAACGACGCCAAAGAACTTGACGCCAAAATGCGCGATTTCGTGAGAGCCAACGCCGACAAATCGTTCGACGCGCTCGCCGCGGAAGAAGCAAAACACTAACACGCTGTATTTTAAAGGAAACCTCAATTATGAAAAAAATGGCTCTTATCCTTTTGGCAGGCCTGCTGCCGGTCCTGTCCTGCGGCTGCGGCACCAGCGTAGAACGCATGGACACCAATGAAGTCAAAGACCTCAGCGGCCGCTGGAACGACACGGACTCCCGGCTCGTAGCCGATGAAATGATCAACGATTCGCTTTCCCGCCCCTGGTACGCCCAGGCGCAGGCGAAGCTTTCGCGGATTCCCGTGGTCATTGTGGGCGCGGTAGCCAACAGCAGCAGCGAACATATCGCAACCGACGCGTTTGTGGAAAACCTTCAGCGCTCGCTGATCAACTCCGGCAAAGTCGCCTTCGTTGCGAACTCGTCAGAACGCGGCCAGATGCGCCAGGAACGGCTTGACCAGGACACCAACGCCACGGACGACACCCGCAAAGCGCACGGCCAGGAAACTGGCTCCGACTATATTCTCACCGGCAACATCACTTCCATTGAAGACCAGGAAGGCGGCAAGAAAATTGTTTACTATCAGGTCAACCTCAAGCTCGTTGACATGCAGTCGAACATGATAGTCTGGAACGGCGAGAAGAAAATCAAGAAATTCGTGAAGCGGTCATCCGTAGGCCTGTAAGCTACCGGAAATGATTCCTTCACCGTTAAATCTGAAAAAACTAGTACGGCTCATTCTGCCGGCGGCTCTTGCAATTGCCGCCGGCGGATGCGCCGGCCCTTCATTTTCCTATAAAAAAAGCCTCGTGCAGGACATTGCGGCGCAGAACTATACCGCAGCCCTGAAAAAAGTTGATGAAAGCAAGAGCAAACAATACGGCTCGAAAAACATGCTCCTTTACCACCTGGACCGCGGCCTGCTGCTCCATGAAGCGGGCCAGTACAAGGAAAGCGACAAGAGTTTTGACGACGCTGAAATACTCTACGACGAACTTTACACGAAAAGCCTCACCGGCGCGGCCGGCACGCTGTTCATAAACGACAACACCGCCCCCTATTACGGCAAACCTTACGACAAATCGCTGATGCACGTTTTCCGCGCGCTGAACTACGCCTACACGGGCGATATCCAGGGCGGGCTGGTGGAAGTCAGAAAACTGAATCTGTTTTTCCGCGGCCTGCGCGACAAGAACTCGTCGGGCTACCGCGACGACGCGTTCGCCGAATATCTTGGCGGCCTGCTCTATCAGGCCAACGGAAACACAGATGACGCCCGCATTTCGTTTAACGCCGCGGCGGACGCCTACAAATGGTACCAGCGCGATTACAAGGTATCCCCGCCGCCAGTGAGCACCGCGGCGGCCTGCGCCAACTGCGGAGAAGTGATTTTCCTTCACTATAACGGCGTTTCCCCCATCATGGTTTCGCACACCATACAGGTAGCGTGGAACGAAGCCGTTTTCGCCGTTCGCGCCAGCGATAGTATCGGGAAGGAAGACTCCGCCAAATTTGAAAACGCGATTGTCGCCGGGGTTTACACCAACGCCATAACCGTGGCTTTGCCGGGATTTGAGGATATACCCTACGCCATAAAAGGTTCAGAGGTCTTTGTGGACAGCCAGACTTACCCGACCGTTCTTATGGAAGATATCGGCATGATAGAGAAAAAACTGCTGGCGCAGAATCTGACCGCGATAACGCTGCGCGCGTCCGCCCGCGCCATGCTCAAATATGTGCTGGGCGAGATGATTTCCAACCAGGTGCAGGAAAATCAGGGCGACGCCCTGGGCCTGCTCGCCAAAGTGGTGACCAGCGCGGCCGCGGCGGGAACCGAAGTGGCTGACACCCGGTCCTGGGTTACCCTGCCGGACCAGCTTCGCATGGCCCGCATCCAGCTGCCGCCGGGCCGGCACAACCTGCATCTGACTTTCAAAACCGCAGACGGCAGCTCCGCTGGTGATGCGGTTTTAAAGGATATAGAAGTAACTCCGGGCCAAAAGACTTTCGTGCATTACCGGACCGCTGATTAAGGAACAGTATTATTAGGGAGGGAACATGAAAAAGAAATTTTTGCTTTCCGCCGCCACGGCTGTTATTATGCTGGCAGGCTGCGCGGCTAATAAAGCCTCGGTTGTTTCGGTTAAGGACAGGCCGGACTGGATAAACGGGGAAAGCGCCGAATACCCGCGCGACAAATATGTGATCGGGGTCGGCCTGGCCGACGACCGCGACTCCGCGCAAGACCGTGCCCGCGCGCAGATAGCGCAGGTTTTTTCGTCGCTCATCCAGGTTACGAGCGAGATGTCGGCGCGCGAAAAAACCGACACGCTCGGCGACAAATCCAGCACTTCCTATAACAGCGACGTGAGTGAAAACGTAAAATCCACTTCCGAAAAAATGCTGGAAGGCGTTGAAATAGTGCAGGTTTACACCGACCCGCAGACCAAACAGAACTACGCGCTTGCGATTTTAAACCGCGCGAACGCCGCTTCCGCCATACGCCAGAAAATGGCCGAACTCGATATGCAGCTGACCAGTTTCGAAAGCGATTTCAACGCCGCGCAGGATAAGTTCGGCAAAGCCAAAGCCGCCGCCAAAGCGCTGGCACTATTAAAGGAGCGAACCGCCATAAACTCCGATCTGCGCGTGCTGGCAAGCGCGGGGTCGGAAAACGAACTGGCCGCCGGCATGACGGCAGATTACCAAAAAGCCCTCGCGGCGCTCAACATACAGGTCACCATTGACGGCGACCGGTCCACCGAGGTGGAAACTGGCATAATCAAAGCCTTAAATTCGATGGGGCTCACCGCCAAGGCGGGTCCGGCGGACGCCGGCTCGGACATAGTGGTTTCCGCGAAAGTTGATTGCGGCCAGATACGAAAAGACGATATCGGCAAATGGAAATGGGCGCAGGCCGGCGTCACGGTTTCCGTTTCGGAAGCGCGTAGCGGAAACGTATTCCTGCGGTTTGACGTTTCGGACCGCGAAGCGTCCTCCGATCTTGACACGGCGATAAGCCGCGCCCTCTCAGGCGCAGGCGTTAAAACCGCGCAGGGTATTGAGGCGGGTATCAGGAACTATTTTGGGAAAATGCAGTAAAACCCTTCCTTCACGGCAGGGATTATATTAACAAAGAGGATACTAAATGAAAAAAGTTCTGCTTGTTGCTTGCGTAGTCGCGCTTGCGGGAAGTTTCGCCGCGGCGCAGGATATGTCCACCGCCACAGTGCCGGCCCCCGCCGAATCAGCCGACACGGAAAAGGCGAATACGTTTTACACGCTGGGTTTCGTTATGGGCGAAGGCCTTAAAAACTTCAGCGTCACGGCCGACGAAATGAAGCTGATAGCGCCGGGCATCCAGGACGCCGCGCTGGGCGAAAAGGCCAGAATCGACACAAAAACCTATATGCCCAAGCTTGAAGCCATGGCCCACGAGCGCATGGCCGCGAAAGCCGAAGTGGAAAAAAAGAAATCCGGCGATTACCTCGCGAAGATGAAAGCCGAAACGAAAGCCGTCACCCTGCCGTCGGGCATCATCATGATCTCCGTAGCGGACGGAACGGGCGCCTATCCCGCCGCGACCGACACGGTGGAAGTGAAATATAGGGGCACGCTCACCGACGGAACGGTTTTCGACGATTCCTCGCGCGTCGACTACCCCGTCAAATTCCCGCTCTCCCGCGTTATCCCCTGCTGGACGGAAGGCATCCAGAAAATCAAGAAAGGTGGAAAAGCCAAACTGGTCTGCCCGTCCGACACCGCCTACGGCGACATGGGCATGCCGCCCGTCATCCCCGGCGGAGCGACGCTGACTTTTGACGTCGAACTTGTGGACATAGCGAAACCCGAACCCGCCGAGAAGAAAACCGCGGCCCCGGCTGAAGTCAAGAAAGGCAAACCGCAGCCGGCAGTTAAAAAAGATAAAAAAGCCTAAAGTTTAAAGGCGCGGACGGTTCCCCCGTCCGCGCCTTTTCCATTTTCAGGAGAGCATATGAAACGCCTGGTCCGGATTATGATAGCCGCAGCGCTAGCTTTCGGCTGGCACGCTGACGCAAAAACGCTGAAAGTGCATTACAACCGCTTCAGCGGAAACTATGACAACTGGAACCTCTGGACCTGGAACGCGACCGATTCCGCGGACGGAACGGACGTGGCGTCATCAGGACGCGACGATTTCGGCCTCGTCTTCGAGATTGACACGGACAAACTTCAGCTCTCCGACAAAAAAATCGGCATGCTACCCAGGCTCGGCAAATGGGTGGACAAGGACGCGCCGGACCGCTTTTACGAACCCACCATGCCGAAAGAAGTATATATTTTCGAAGGAGACCCAGGAGTGTATACGAATCCGCCAGAAGTGGTGCCGGAAATCAAAGCCGCATATTTAGACGGCGAAAATAAAATACGCGTAGTGCTTAACAGCACCCTCGCCTGGAACTATTTCACCAAACACCCGATTTCCGTTACATTCGCCAACACTCCCGTGAAAGTTTCCGGATTTGAATTCCTGCCAAAAAAAGAAAACGGCAGGGTCATAGTGCTTACGCTGGACAAAAAACTGTCCGGCGACATTTTGGGCGAAGTGAACGCGGGCAACTGCGCCGTGGCAATAGAAGGCCTCGGTAAACGCAGTATTTACCCCGGCAGGATACTGGACTCGGAATATTTCTACGCCGATAAGGAACTGGGCGCTTTCGAAGAAAACGACACCTGGATCGTTAGGGTTTTTTCGCCCGCCTCAACCGCCGTGGCCCTGCTGCTTGCCGACAAAACCTCGTCCTCCGCCGTGCGCGAACTGCCCATGGCAAACACCGGCAACGGTTTGTGGGAAGCGCATGTAAATGAAAACATCGCGGGCCAGTATTACAAAATAAAAACGACCCGCAACGGACGCACCGTGGAAGGCATAGACCCCTATTCGCGCGCCAACACCGGCCATGACGGCTGGGGCATTATTTTTAAAGACACCACGCCCGTGTCGGACGCTCCGGTTTTCGACAATTCCCAAGATATCATCTACGAAATTCATCTGCGGGACATGACTATCGACGAATTCTCCGGAGTCAAACACAAAGGAAAGTATCTGGGCCTTGCCGAAACCGGAACAAAAAATCCGCAATTCCCAGAGATAGCGACAGGACTCGCGCATTTAAAGGAACTGGGCGTAAACACCGTGCATATCATGCCCGTGCAGGATTTTGAAAACGACGAAAGCTCCAGCACCTACGGCTGGGGCTATATGCCGGTCCACTTCAATTCCCCGGACGGCTGGTACGCCTCGAAAACGGAAGACGCCAGCCGCGTCGCAGAACTTAAAACGCTCATTGACACCCTGCACAAGAACGGCATGAAAGTTGTAATGGACGTGGTTTACAACCACACGGCAGAAGGCGGGCCGAACGTGACCTTCGGGTTTAACGCGCTTGCCGAAAATTATTATTACAGAACGAAAGACGACGGCTCCTACTGGAATGGCTCCGGTTGCGGCAATGAGTTCCGCAGCGAATCCAAAATGGGCCGCAAGTTCATCGTGGACAGCCTGAAATACTGGGTAAAGGAATACAAGGTGGACGGCTTCCGCTTTGATTTAATGGGGCTTATAGACATTGATACCGTCGAACAGGCTATAGCGGAACTGAAAAAAACCAATCCCGATATCTTCATATACGGCGAACCCTGGACTGCAGGCGAAACACCCATTGAAAAAATCACCAAGGGCAGCCAGCGCGGGAAAAACTTTTCCGTTTTCAACGACGATTTCCGCAACGCCGTCAAAGGCAGCGTTTTCGATCTTAAGCCGGGTTATGTGCAGGCCGGGCTTTACCGGAAAGAGGTAGTGTCCGGAATAAGAGGAAGCATTGACGCATTCGCGGCCTCGCCTCTGGAAAGCATCAATTACGTCAGCTGCCACGACAACCACACCCTGTTCGACCGCATTGACCGGACCGAGGATATGAAAGCCACGCCCGAAGAGAAAACGAAAATGACCATGCTGGCAAACGGGATAATCCTGACCTCGCAGGGAATTCCCTTCCTGCATGCCGGAGAAGAATTCCTGCGCACGAAAAA
>Ga0172379_10002386_pt1 | contig 33376 bp, 31 predicted proteins | sample GrowelOW334metaG_FD_119756 | JGI IMG/M metagenome (GOLD analysis project Ga0172379, IMG submission 119756) | Groundwater microbial communities from an aquifer near a municipal landfill in Southern Ontario, Canada - Groundwater well OW334 metaG | ecosystem: Environmental > Aquatic > Deep...
GCTTATCGCAGCCAGGCTACGTCCTTCATCGCTCTTTTCAGTCAAGGCATCCACCATATACTCTTACCGCGTCTCCTATTAGGAGACTTAAAAATCATGTGATTACTTTGCTCTTTCTATTGTTACTTATACAATATATTTTTACCTTTTTCTTTTACAATACTTTTGTTTGTGTTTGCTTAATTGGCAGACCCCTGCCCTTAAGTAACACGATTCAGTTTTCAAAGTACGGTCCTCTCTGTCGATTTCCTGTAAAAAAAATAAAAGCAAAAAGCTCTTATTCACATTTACATCTGTTCTTCCTGTACCGTGATGACTATTATAGGGAAAACAAAAAAAGTGTCAAGCTTTTTCAAGATGACACTTTGTGAAGATAATAATAGCGAGTATTAGAGCGGTATTTCCAGCTTGTTGATAAGTTTTTTGTGTGGATAATCCAAGACGTCGCGAACGAACTTGTCACAAATGCCGACACGATAGATGAATTCTTGTGTATCGAAGTATGCATATGAGATCTCTTTACCGACTTCAGCTTCAACGGCGTGCAGTGCATTCTCGATCGCTCCCTTTTTCAATTCGTCGCCGACAATAAGCAAATCGACACGGCTATCATCTGTTTGAGTGAAGATCCCTGCAACGATAAGTAATTTTATTTTCCCCGCATTCTTAAATTTATTCGCGATCTCAGACTCGCGCATCAACTCGGTATTGATGATGAAATTTTTAAGTGAGGTAAGAAGTTCAAAATCATTGTTGAGTCCCCAACCTTGCACACGTGTCTTTTTTTCTTGAGATACGGATTTTTTTTCAGAAGCATTTTCTTTGAAAGCGCTTTTCTTTTTGATCATGCCGACCTTCTCGAGAAGTGCAACTTCTTTGCGCACCATTTTCAAAGTTACTTTGCTTCTTTTTGAAATTTCCGCATTGTCAAAAACGTCTTCTGAATTTAATAAAAACAAGCGAATAATTTTAACGCGCGCTTGAGAACCGAATAATGTTCCGAATATATCCATAATGCGTATATTTTATCACTGGACGTAAAGAAATGAAACCCCTTGACAAATTCATTTGAATATGCTATAAAGGTACCAGGATGTTCACTAAACAAAAGAACATCAGGTCGTACATTAATAGACAATAGCTCTTCAGGAAGGTTCCCTTTTGGAATTGGAAAGGTGAGCAAAAAAATGAAAAAGTTTTTCATGGACACCGAGAACCTCGTTCTCTTTATATTGGGCGATTTCGTCCTCGGTGCTCTTCTCCACAAGAATGTGGAAGGTGTTATGGCTGCTGGGAAATACATTATGACCCACCCCAATAACGCGATGTTCGCTATCATTTTCGCCGCTGTTGCCGCGATTATATATAGCAAGGTAAAGAAAGGTGGTAACAATGGTTTCCGCCCGACCTACAACCAGAACAACCAGCCTCCTCGCTCATAAGCGAACTGGCACAGGTTACTGATTTTCCTTAAAAATCAATTTGTACACCGTTCCATATGGAACCGCCCGTCAGTGCGATAACTTAGACATTGTTCTTAGCCCTATCAGTGGCATATAACTGAAGAATTTAACTCCAAAGAGTAAAAATTCGGACCGTCTCAAAAGACGGTCTTTTTTTTACCCGCTTTTTCAAACGCGTTTTTCCAAGTACCAAAAATCCCCGACATGTGTCGGGGATTATTTTTTAGTTGATAGTTATCTAATAAATGAGATAACCTGATATTCTTTTTTATGACTGAAACAAATGAACTTACTTATCATCAAGAATAATCGGAATATTGACCGACACACCGTGCTTCTTGTCGATCAAGAAGAATGCTTGCCGCGGAACATCCCAATCCGCTTTGATGGATAATGCAAAAGCATTGTATCCGATAAGCGAACCATTCGCGATGAAGTTCTTCATGCTCATATAGGTATGGAAGTGTCCGAAGATGTCGAGATCGACAGGATTGATCTTGTTCCATTGCGCGATTGCTTTGTTCACCGGGATCGTAAGACCTCCAACTCCACCGTTGTAATTGATCTTGTGTCCGTGATGAAAACGGATCTTCGTATCATACACTTTCATGAATGAATGATATTCTGACGCGATCTGGAATTTCACTCGGGGTTCGAGTTTGAAATTCTGAGCAAGAGCGTGATACAAAAGCGTTTCCAACGAATTCCCCGTTTCGGTCGCATGATGCACCTTCTTCGTTATGCGAGGATGGTTCCCAACATGACACACGATGGTGATCTGAAGATCTGTTTGTGCCAAGATAAACTTGATACCGGACACCAAAAGCGTTTCGGCGTAAAGAATCGCATCGGCGGGAAGAAGAAGACATGTTTCCAAGTTCTCTTCGTGCGGACGCGCGGTGATCATGTCACCGAGGATCGGAATGAGAAGATTCGTGATCTTAACACCCTGCTGTTCTTTTTTGATCAAACTCACGGTCTTCTGAAAGAATTTCTCGGAACGTTTTTTCGCGATCTCAAGATTGTACCGATTGTTCTTGATCGCGGGACCCGAACGAACTTCTTCTTCAACGTGCCAGTCGGAAATGACCGCCACGGCTGTTGCCTCGGAGATCTCCGAACTTTCCTTTGGAAGAATGATCACTTCCTCCTTGTTGTTTTGCAACAAGTTCCATGTTTCCTTGAATTCCTTGAATTCCTCTTTCGTTTCCTTGAGTTGTTTCAAGACCTCTTTGTACTTCTTTTGAGTACCTTTACCCACCTCTTTATCTTCAAAATACTTTTCGTCTTTTTCCACTTGATCAGCGACAGAAACTTTCGACTTCTTGGTAGAAGTTTTTGTACGTTTCGTCATAAAAATATGTTAATGAACTTATAATAAGCTTTAAAGCCTCTATTAGTTTCGACCTGCTTTCAGGCTACTATTAAAAAGGTGCGGCGTCAACAGACGAAAAAACTGCCTTAAACATACAAAAAAAAGGCAGTCAACATATGCCGACCGCCTTTTCTTTTTATATTCTCTCTTATTTCACCGTTTTAGTAGACGTCGCCGCTTTGGCAGCGGCTGCGGCATCAGCTTTTTCTTTCAAGATCGCAAGCTCTGGCATCAACTTCTCAACATCTTCAACGCTCTTGAAACTTTGATATGTTTTGCCATCAATAATGAGCGCGGGAAGTTCTTTCTTCACTTTATGTAATGAGATCAATGTCTGCAATGCGGAAAGGTCAAGGTCGTAATCAAATGAATACACGCGAAGACCCGGATATTTATTATGGAGTTCCGTCAAAACATATCCCATTTTCTTACAATCATTACATTGTCCATCGATGTTCGAGTAAAAATACAAAATGGATACGGGCTTTGTTTTACAACGATCAGCAATCTTTTTGGTCAAAAGATAATCTTTCATCTCGAGCAAAGAATAGTTCTTCTTTAACCACTTTACTTCGTCGGAATTTGATTGGAATTGATTTTCCGCATAGGCAACCTTCGTACCAAGAGAAGAAAGTTCTGTCGAAAGTGAAGAATTACCCACATTCTCGCACGAAGCTTCCGCGAGCAATGAGAACTGCATTTCCGAGGAGAGAATGTCGATCGCAACGCGATCTTGTGCGCTCTGCAATTCTTTGACCTTCTCCCCACTAAACATGTTGCTTACAAAAAAAGCTGTCGCAAAAAGTCCGGCCGTTATTAAAAAAGTGATGATATATTTTTTTGAATCTATTTTATACATACTCATGATATTATTTTACAATCTTATCTCCACGTCACTCTCTTCCCCATAACAACATTATACGCCGCTTTCAAAAGACATACTGATGAAAATATTCCATAGAACAGAAAGAAAAATACCACATTCATACCTAACTTGGTATTTCCATTTGAAAGTTTCCTTCCGACAAAAACAGCAATGACAGTCGCCATAGTAATGAAAAAAGTAACGACAGCAAGAAAGGTGGTGTTGAAGAAGAACCAATCAAATGCAGTGAATTGCATGGGATAAAAATGGATCCCCACCGTATTTATTTCAAGCGCTTTTTCAAAGACGCGTTTCCCCAATTCATATATTCCCAAGAGCGTAAGAAAAATAGCCGCAAGTGCCGACAGTGCTCCCGTTGGTAAGGTGAACATTCCGACGTTCCCATATTTTCGATTGAATATCATTTTTCGATAATCGATCATATTGACCACGTATCCATACGCCCAACGAAGACGTTGTATATAGAGACCTTTTAGGGTTCGCGGTGTGACCGTTTCAACAAATGCTTTCGGTGCATTTGCGATTGGATAGTGGTGCTGATGCATACGCATCGACAGTTCCATATCCTCGGTATTGTGCGCCTTTTTGTATCCACCAAGATCATCAAAAACTTTCTTTCTAAAGAACGAGAACGAACCCGGCGCGATGTTTTGTGCGTTCATTTTACCGAGCATTTTCCTGAAGAAAATACAAAGCTCATATTCAATAACTTGAACTCGTTGGAGGGCGTTTTGAGGCGAATGGACGCGTATTGCCGGTGTGACTGCCATGATCTTCTTGTCTCTAAAAACCTTCACAATTTCGGTAACCGCATCAGGATGAACAAATGAATCCGCGTCGAGACAGCCGATCAATTCCCCTTTTGCGATCGAGATACCGAAATTAACCGCTGTGTGTTTTCCGCCGTTCTCTTTATGAAACACGCGAATGAACGAATATTGTGAGAATTTTTTTGCAATCTTAAATGTTTTGTCAGTGCTACCATCGTCAATAATAACCACGTCCAATTTGTCTTTTGGATACTTAAGTGCCAAAACAGAATTGATCGTACCGGCAAGTGTTTTCTCCTCATTCCACACTGGTATCACGATCGTAACGATCGGGCTATACAGTTCTCCTTTTTCTTCTTGTTCCTTCTCTTCTTCCGCCACAAACACCCCGTCCTTTTCAAGGAAAGTAATAAGCAAGAAAACTTGCGTGTAGAGCGTTATAAAGAATATAAAATACGTAAACACGTTAAAAAGGCTTGTTAAAAACAGTACTCTTATCAGATCAAACCAGTGGCGCTATTATGCAACGTTTTTCCATTTTTTGCAAGCCCTCCAAACAAAACTACAACCTTAAAAATGAAGGAGGCTTAGCCTCCTTCATTGATACCATCTTTAAAAACAATAGCGCTTTTTTAAGTTCATTTACAACAAAGAATCTATTGAGAGTTCCGCCGGAATTTTATTCTGCAAACCTTTGGATTCTAAAATATAACCCAGAATATCTTTTTTATACCCTTCCGTTCCCCGAAACAAATCCAATATAAATTTTCTATCCGTCACCGAAGGAAAATTCTTGATCCCCACATAATCCCGATAACTACTCCATTTATAACTCTCAAGGAATTTAATGAAGGAGGCTAAGCCTCCTTCATTCTTATCTTCTTCTTTCATTAACTTAAGCGGATTAAGATGAATATAATGTGGAATGAATAACATGTGCGAATCTTCCTTAATATGAACCGCTTTAAATGTCCCCTGAAACAATCCTCCAGAATGTTCGTATTTTGCATTGAAAAACATTGAGTAACCTGTTCCAAGTTTGTGCATAAACCTACTTATACCACCCTCCATATTCTGACTGACCAACAAATGATAATGATTCGGCATCAGACAAAAAGCGTGGATATTCACCAACCGATCTTTTTTTTGAGTTTGCTCAAATGAGGGAGGCTTAGCCTCCTTCATTTCAAGAAGTCTTCCGAGGTTTGACACTGTTGTGTCTGGATCGTTGAGATAAAAAAGATAATGAATAAATCTTACATAATCACCATCCTCTAAAAAGACTTCTCTTTTCTCAGTTCCTCTATTATAGATATGATAAAAGTGTTCACCAACGAATTTTAAGTTTCTCATTGCAATATAATACCATATGACATATTCAAAATGAGGGAGGCTTAGCCTCCTTCATTTTGCTTTGCTCTTTCCTTTTGGTTTGAATGAGAGTTCGACAAAAAACAGCCACTTGCGGGGGCTGTTTTTTTGTTTTCTTTTTTAAAGAAAAGACTATTTAAGTGTAACTTTTCCTCCGGCGGCTTCGATTTGTTTCTTGATGTTTTCTGCTTCCTCTTTTTTGGCAGCTTCTTTAAGAACTGAAGGAACGGCTTCTACGAGGTCCTTAGCTTCTTTGAGTCCAAGACCGAGTAATTCTTTAACAACTTTCATGACAGGGATCTTTGCTCCGCCGTCTGATGTAAGTTCAACGATGAATTCACTCTTTTCTTCTGCAGCTTCTCCAGCGGCAGCAGGTCCGGCAACAGCAACGGCTGCGGCTGAAACACCGAATTTATTCTCGAGAACTTTTACGAGTTCGTGGAGTTCAATAACTGACATTTGTTCGATCTCATCGACGAGTTTTTTAAATTTTGCAGGAACTTCTTTTATTTCTTCCATAATAATTTTTATTTAATATAAGTAATTAAGCTTTTTTGTTTGCGGCAATTTGATCAAGAGCAACAACGAATTGTTGAATTGGTGAATTGATCAAGTTGACGAATTGGCCACGAAGGACAATAAGCGGTGGAATGGTTGCAATAACCATCATAGCTTCTTTGTTCATGTATTTTCCTTCGAAAACACCTCCAACAATAGAAACCTTATCTTTGAATGCCTTTTGGAATTCAAAAATTCCACGTGCTGGTGCTAAAAGATCTTTACTGTGAACGAGAGCGAGCTCTCCTTCAAGTTCCGGCATTTCTCCTTCGATTTTTGCATCGTTCAGAGCTCGTTTTGCCAGTGACTTTTTTGCAACCAAATATGATATTCCCTCTTTTTTCAAACCCTTACGGAGTTTGGTTGTGTCTTCCATTGAAAGACCGTGGAAATTTACAAAAACAACTGATGCTGCGTCTTTGATAACGCTCAGTGCATTTGCGTAAATTTCTTGTTTTTTATCTTTTGTGATCGCCATGATTTGTAAAAACAATGTTAAACTTTTTTGTCCCCATTTTTTGGAAACAAAAAAACGGCTAAACGCCGCGTAGAACACTCTAAAAAAAGAGTGGATTCGACCTGAATAGGATTTATTGTTGATTTCTCTCAACAACCTATCTTCTACGGACTTGTTTAGAAGTATACCCGTAAAAGTAAAAACGTCAAGAAAAAATACAAGTCCATAAAGTCCAAAGTCTATAAAGTCCTTAAAGTCAGAACGGAACACTCGTTAATACAAAAAACCCATCCAAATGAAATCTGTTTAGACAGGTAATCTGGGTTTTGTGCCTTATACTCCTGGATTGCCGCGTCGCAGGCTCCTCGCAAAGACGGACGACAACGTTTTGAACGAGGATTATTGTGGTTGATACAAATCAACGTACTATTTCAGACTGATTTGGATTTGCTGTAACACCCGAACTGTTTGTTTTGACATAATGATCCCATTCAACATACCTTGCAATAACAATACCCAAAAGCCCAAGTAAAATCATGGCAATAAACCCGAAAGCGAAGTTGAAAAAAGTTTTGTTGAACAGCTTTTCCATACTCTTATTGTACCCAAAAACCCACTTCTTGGCAAAAAAAACTTCAAGGCTGTAACCTTGAAGTTTTTAAAGTTTTTTATAATTTATTCTCAACAACGGACAGAGCTTCTTTTATTTCTTCGGATGTCGGTTTCAAAACCAACGCTTTTTTATACCACTCCACCGATTTTGTAAAATCACCTTCTTGTTTGTAGTAATCAGCCAAGTAGAGCGTCAAGCTGACTTTATCAGCATTGTTATCGATACCTTTCTGAATCAGGGCAGGTATCTCAGACTTTTTGTCTTTCATGAATGCACGATATACGTCGGCGAGGTTGGTGTAATGGGCAGACTCGGACGGAGCCAGAGCAATCAGTTGTTTCATATATACTTCGGCTTTAGGATAGTTCCCTTTTGCTGTGTATATCACCGCAAGGTTATTGATCGCGGTTGGGTGATTTGATTGTTTTGTGAGAACGTATTCATATTGTTTTATCGCTGTATCTTTTTGCCCGAGTTGATCTAAATTAACTGCAATAAAGAACGAGTTCTTTATAATCTCAATATCATTTGTTGACGTATCAAGAATCGCAAGTTCTTTTTTTAATTCTTGTACTTTTGTGTCGTTGTTCTTTTTTCCATCAGAAAGTTTTTCAACATCTGTTATTGAGGCAAACCCGAGTCTTTTCAACGTCTGAGCTGAGGTGTCATACGTTGCTGCTACTAATGTTACAGGAGTTCCTGTTGCGTTTGTTGTTGATATGGAATTTGTACCCAGACCTGGTATTTCTGAAGTTATTTTTTTATTACTAATAATTTGGCTTACAACAAAAGCTGTACCAAAAACGAATATAAGTACCCCAATAATTGCTTTTTTGTTTTTCATAGTACCTATGAGTATATCAAAATAGATAGGTTGGTCAACGAATTGTTTTTAGAAATAAGAGGTTTAGTAACAATACTCCTGGATTGCCGCGTCGCAGGCTCCTCGCAAGGACGGACGACGACGGACGACGGATAGCAGATGATCTGTACTTTCCAGCAAGGACGGACGACGACGGACGAAGGTCTCACGAATAACTTTCTGGAATACACAAAACCCCCTGACTCCGAGGAGTTAGGGGGTTTGTGTTTATCAGTCAAAAGACTGAACTATTCCATGTACATTTAGCTAATAGCTAAATGATTATGGGTGTGAGATCGTTCTTGAGGTAACGCTTCCTCCCAAGAGATAACCGTTGAACCAGTCATTCGAGGTTATTGGAAGATCAACAGCATATGTTGTTGCTGTTGCATTTACCGTGTAGAGGTGTGAAGTACCAGCATTGTAATCAGACCAAATGATGTTTGCCAATGAGTTGGCAGCGGCACCATCTGAAAGCTGAACCAATTTGGTTGTTGATGCTGCAGCTGAAACGGCTGAAGCCTCAACATAGTTGTGACCAGATGTTTCTGCAGATGCATCAGTTAACAAAGCAACCGATACTGAGTCTGTCGTAGCAAAAGCCGATGGCTGTGCTGTTAAGACGTATGTATTTGTTGTTCCCTTTGTAATAGCCTCTTCACCAGCAATTCCACCGAAGGTTACGACAACTCTCTTAGAATCATCTGAGTAAGCTTCTGTGTAGGTTGCGGCTTCAAGATCTGTACCTGTAGCACTTTCTGAAATAACAACGCTTGATGTGTAATCAACACCGTTCTTGTACAACTTCCAGTTGCCCAAGGTAAGTGTTCCACCTGTTGCATTGTCAGTAATTGTTACTGAGAATTTCATTTGTCGAAGTGCAGCTTGATCAGCTGGGTCAACAGCAACAGTGAAGGCGTACAAACCATTGTCAATACCGTTTGTTACGGCTGTTGAAAGGCCTGAAGCTGTCGATGATGTGTTAACTGTGATAACTGTATTTCGAACAAGTTTAGAATTACCGAAGATATCAAGTGCTACGTCACCTGAAGCGAGAACGGTGCTTGAGTTTGTTCCAACAGCGACAAAGTTTGCATCATCAAGTCGTACCATAAGGTCTTGATTTGATGTTGCTCCTGTTGTCAATGTTGCTTTCACCGTAAGTACCTTTGAGTCATTCTTTGGAATAACAAGAGTTACACCCGTGAAGGCAATAATACCTGTTGAGTCCATAGATCCGACTCCTGAAACTGCGGTTGCTCCATCAAACAACTGAAGTGTTTCAATTGAACCATAGTTAGCTGTTGTAGAAGCACGAACTTGTACGTCTGTTACTTTCAACTCTTCGTTTGTTGCGGTAAGTTTGAATTTACCAAGAACAACGTTTGAAGCTCCAGCTGTAACGAGACTTGTTTGTGATTCAGTATCATCAATAGCTTTTACAGCTGTGAGTGATCCTGAAGCAGAAATAGTCATACGTACTCCTGTGTTTGCAGTTGTGTCGTTTGTTGCGCCTGAGATTGTTGGAGTAACTGTGTTACCGGCAACATCTTGAGCTGTTGTAGCTGATACTGCGAATTTAACGCGTGTATCTGCTGTTGCTGTTGTTGGTGTAACAACTTTCAAGATAAGTGTCTTTGATGCACCTGCAGCAATTGTGTAGTTAAGTGATGAGAATGTAAGAACACCTCCACCAACATGACTTGCGCTTGCTGTTGGGCTCTTTGTGACACCAACTTGTGTTGTTCCATCCCAAAGACTTGCTTGTAAGATATTGTCTGTAATATCTGTTGTTCCGTTGCTTCCAAGTGTAAATACACCTGTTGTTGTTGCAACGTATCCTTGGATTGTCAACGATGATAATTTAACAGCACCACCAGAACTTGCTTTCATAACAATTCCGAGAGCGTTGAATGTTGCTCCCTTGATTTGTGTTCCTGTAGTTGGTGTTGATGCAATTGTCATTGTAAGTCCTGGCAAGAGAACGTTGTGGTTGTTACCTACAACGGCTGCTGCTGGAACGATAGCTGTTGTTGCTACGAATTGGTTGTTATCAATATTCTTGATAGCTGTAGCACTAAAAGCTGTAAGTGTAGCTTTGATTGTTTCTGCAGTTCCGAACGAAGCGTTCGTATTGTTTGCAACATCAGCTGTAACTTTGAAGGTTCGTGAAACACCTGCTGTCAGATTGATGTAATCTGTGAATGTAAGTGTTTGTGAAACCTTGTTACCTGTAGCTGAGAGGTCTTGTGGGCCAGCAACAACAAGGCCTGATGCTACGTCGATGATTTTAACATCGGTATAGTTTGCAGTTGTTGAAGCATTGTTGAGACCATCATATACATCAGCTGGTGCGCTTGCTGTCAATGTGATGCCCGTACTTCGAACTTCAACATTTGAAGCTGAAGATATTGTGAAGTTGAGCAATTCAACATCGTTTGAATTTGCAGCATAGTTTGTTGTTGAAGGACCATTAGAAACGATTGTTACTTGTCCTCCTGTGATTGTTGTCCATGAAGCGTCTGAACCATCAGCGGCGCTATTTTCGTAAGCTGTAATAGTTACAGCACCACTCTGACCGTACAAACTTCCGACAGCAGTAACATCTGAAGCAGCTTCAACATAAAGTTTAATTGTTTCATCTGGTCGTGCTGATCCTGAAACGTCAGCATAAACTTCAAAGGTCTTTGAACCTCCTCGGTCAATAACGATTCCCGGATTAACGGTGAAGTTGATCAAGTTCTTTGCGTCTTGAGCGGCTACTGTTGCGAGAACAGTTTCATCTCCAGACTTCTTCAAAATGAAGTTTCCAACATTCGATGAAGAAATTGAACCGGCGTTGTAAAGTGAAACTTTACTCAAAGTAGCGGACTCAACTGAATTTGCAGTTACAGTGAAGATTGCAACTTTAGCACCCTTCTCTCCAACGCTTGCTCCTGGGAGTGATCCGGCTTTTGCAACGGTGATACCACCAATAAGATTTCCATCAATACTGATTGAAGGACCAAAGATTGGTGAAGCAACGGTGAATGTGGAAGCTGATTGAACAGAAGCGGCACTTTCAATTCCGAAAGCGTATCCTCCGTAGATATTTGCTGTTGCAAGAATATCAACTGATACAGTGATCTCTTTTGATGTTCCTTTTGGAATTACCAAGTTAAGACCTGTAAATGATGCAGCTTTTGTAGCTGTTGTAAGTGTCTTTCCTGATGAAAGGCGTGTTGCTCCATCATATACGTATACAGCTGAGATGTATGAAGGTGCTCCTGTTCCTGCTGCTTTCACAACAAGTCCATTAACTGTTACATCTGCGTCGTTTGAACCTTGAATCTTGAATTTCAATACTGGAACATTTGTTGCTCCGGCATTAACAGCAGAAACGTTAGGTTGTGTAGCTGATGCAACAACTGTCAATGCTCCAGCAACTGGTGTTGTTGTAGTAGTTGTCGTTGTTGTTGTAGTAGTTGTTGTAGTTGTTGTACATGCAGTAGCCAAGGCAGCTCGTGTCTTTGCTCCAACATATCCAGCTACCGGTGTGATACCTTTAGCTGTTTGGAATTTCTTCACAGCTGATTGTGTCAAACCACCGAAGTATTCTGATTCACTTCCTTTTGAACCTACTCCAGTTGCAGCAACTTGTGTTGCAACATCTCCATTGAGAACAACTTGAAGTGCTTTTACATCGGCACCCTTTGAACCCAATTTAAGATCTGTACTAAATGTGTAAGGAGAACATGTTGATGTTCCACTTGCTGGTGTTCCTTGCATAGCTGTGACTTGCGCCTGCAACGCTGCAATTTGTGCCAAAAGTTCTTCTGTTGTTACGGCTCCTGCTGTATTCACAACCATTGTGAATGCCAATGCAGCTCCGACAACGCCAGCGAAAACTTTAGCTGATTTTGTTTTTTTGAATAACATATTTTATTAATTTAAAATGACCGAACAAAATGTAAGATCATTTTTATTTTTTAACACTGCGTATGCTTACTAATAAATTTTTTGCACACAGTGTTCGCAATTATGCTTATAATTTTGCCCAACCAGATAGGTGATTAGGCAAGCTGATAATCGTGACAATTTACGACCTTTATTTTTACTAAACTTTGACTAACTAAATTTCGTACGACACGTATCGTTCGTACATTAATACGATTGACGCGATTGCCGAAACAAAAACGTAGTTTGTGCTTTGTGCACAACTTTACATATTCTGTTTTCAACGATCCATCCGATCATATCAACTTCGTGTTTTTTACACATGCTTCGCATATACACGCAAAGCAGGCGTGGTGCACAACGGTGCACAACACTACCTCCCTTAATTATATTCGTTGCAAGACAAACCTGCAAAAAATATAGCTGGATAAAATGTGGATAACTTTTAAAGATACGCTTAAAATAGCGTACCCCTTGAGAACCCCTTCATTCGACCCATCTGACAATGAATGATACTCGCGTACCACCGAATGTCAATTTTAAGAACGGCAAGAAACAGTAACCCGCTTCTACCACAGTATATAGCCATCTAATCATAAAAGGTTACAAAATATCTTTCACTTTTTTTCACCTTTCGATATGTCCTTAATGACTCTTTTTTTAAAAAACTACACGAGTGAATAACGACTCCATCTGCGATCTCCTGTCCTTTTGATTTGTCCGTTTTGAAGCATATCAACAAGCTCTCTTTGGATCGTTTTTTCACCGCATTTTGATACCTGCTGTGAGATGTCTTTTATAGTAACTTCTCCTTTGGTCTTTAGTACCGCCACGATCTCTTCCCTACGTTTGTTTTTTGCAACATCCACCTTCCCTTCCTTCTTGACGACCGTGTTATTTGAAGAAGTTGGAGCGAGATCCAAATACTCGGATCGGACAATTCTTTCTTTTGACGTTTCGATATTTTTGTCCTTTATATCAAAAACTTTTTTTGATATTTCAAACGTTTTGTCTGATAGATTCATTTTTGTCTTTAATTGTTCCAAAACACCTTCTGTTCGTATTGTCTGAGAAACACTTTCTCGCACCATTTCTTCTTTCCCGCTTTGAAGTGTTTTTATCGGAGATCCTGCAAAGAAAGAATCTTGGAGCGCGATCTTATTGAGCGAGTTCGTTATCTCTTCCTGACTTGCGATGGAAGACATGAGATCGTGATATTCTTTCTTCAATATCGCATAATTCATTTCGGAGATAAAACCTGCAAGATGACATATTTCGATCAGAGCGAGAACTTCCCCTATGGAAGCGTGTGTTCTTGAAAGTAATGTCCATTGTTCGGATGGATTCTTCTCTTTGAGAGCGGAAGAATCTGAGAGCATTGAGAGTCCGAGATCGCGGAGTTTCCACTTGATCGGTTCTTTATCGGAAAGAAAGTTGGTGATCATATACATCGCGGTCACCAGTTTTTCACTCTTGGTTTCTACGAAGTTGTAAAAGTCAGTTTTATTTTCTTTTTTGTCTGATACGTTTTCCATATGAATACTTTCTTACACGATAAATTTGTCTTATTAAAATTAGTTTTTGTCCTTTAATATCGTCGATGTTTTCGTCTTTGCGAGCTTTCGAAGCCCGCCCGGATGAAATCCGTTCGGACGGGCAATCAAGGAGTATGTGGTATAAACCCTGGATTGCCGCGTCGTTCCGCTCTGGCTCCACTCAGTACCTGAGCTGTCCACTCATTGGACTTTTTGTTTCGTACCTCACAAAAATCCTCAATGAGTCTTGCGAAATGGGTCCCATCCCATTCCTCACCTCGCAAAGACGGGACGGAAATGTTTTTGTCTTTAAGAATGTTTTGTCTTATTTGTAGTAAGAGCATAAAACATACTGTCCTATAATTTGAAACATTCGCAAAACAAACATTCTTGTCTTATTAAATTGTCTCTTAAATGTGCGAACTTTTATGCTGTCCAATATAAAGGAATGTCTGTTAAAAGTCAAGGTCTTTTTATTGTCTCTTACAAATTATATCTTTATTTTACTTACTATTTACGATATGTCCTTATCCTTTTCATATATAGAGTATTACAAACGTTTGTGATATTATTGGGGTACATTTTAAGTTTAGAAACATGGCAAAAAAGAAACATCACAAGCAAGAAAAAAACGACCAACAAGATCTTCGAGGAGGATTCTTTGACGGCATTACCGAAGAAGTCCGACACGCCTCCCTTTCATTATTATTTCTCACGCTCTCTATATTTTTCATTCTTTCAAAAAGTTATGCCGGACCAGTCGGCGCAAAAATCTATGAATGGTTCCACAACGGATTATTCGGTGTCGGTTATTATATTCTTCCGATTCTTTTTCTTCTTCTTTCCATTTCATACTTCAAAGGTTCTCGTCCGAAATTTCCCGCACTCACCGTTCTTGTTTCATTTTGTTTTTTCATCTCAACACTCGGTCTTATTTCTCTCGTTGGAGCGGATGGAACCGGTGGTTTTGTCGGCGATCATATCAAAGGTCCGATGAATGCAATGGTCGGTTCGATCATGAGTTTTATTTTTCTTCTTGCGTTTTGTATGGTTTCACTTTTGTTCATGTTCAACACGCGACCTTCCCGCGAAGCATTTTTGTTCTGGAAAAGATTCATGCGAAGAAGCGACAAAGAACTCGCGTATGAAGAGAGTCTTTTAGAATCAAGTCCGATCGCTGAAAAATCGATCGCAAAGATAGAAGAAGCCGCTGAGAAGATCGTTGCCGCGGAAAAAATATTGGAAGAAAAGATCAAAGAAGAACCTGTTGAGAAAAAAGAAAAAACATCTTTGAAAGAGATGTTGAACATTGGAAAAACCAAATCTCAAAATTTTGCTGACACGCATGTGGGCGACAGACCGTTCGTTCCCCCACCACTCTCCATTCTTTCAAAAGATAAAGGCAAGCCGGAGGTCGGTGATATTAAAGCAAACACAAATATCATCAAACGTACACTTCAAAATTTCGGAGTCATGGTTGAGATGGACGAAGTATCTGTCGGACCTTCGATCACACGCTATGCGCTCAAGCCTGCAGAGGGTGTAAAACTTTCACGCATCGTCGGTCTTCAGAATGATCTCTCACTCGCACTTGCCGCTCACCCTATTCGTATCGAAGCACCGATCCCTGGCAAATCACTCGTCGGTATTGAGATCCCAAACACGATCAAAACTACCGTCGGTCTTGGGTCGCTTTTGGCGGAATCCGAATATCAAGAATCCGACAAACCACTCCTTGTTGCTGTTGGAAAAGCGATCTCAGGAAAAGCATTTTTTGGCAACCTTGCAAAGATGCCACACCTCCTTATCGCAGGTACGACAGGTTCCGGAAAATCTGTCACCGTTCATGCGATGATCAATTCCCTTCTCTTCCGCAATCCACCTGAGAATTTGAAATTCATTTTAGTCGATCCAAAACGTGTCGAGATGACTCTTTACAATGGTATCCCCCACTTACTTACACCGGTCATCACCGATCCTAAAAAAACAATCAAAGCACTTAGGTGGGCTGGAAAAGAAATGGAACGACGATACGACATTCTTGAAACGGAAAAAGTTCAGAACATCGCGTCATATCACAAGACCGTTTACGCTCCTGCGATCAAAAAATATCTTGCCGATCAAGCGAAGCAAAAAGAGTCCGGAGAGACGACAGAACTGGAAGATCACAAGACTACACCAAAACTTCCCGAACGACTCCCCTACATCGTTATTGTCATCGATGAGTTGGCTGATATCATGACCGCCTATCCGAGAGAGTTGGAATCAGCGATCGTTCGTTTGGCACAGATGAGTCGTGCTGTCGGTATCCATCTTATACTCTCGACTCAACGTCCTTCCGTGAACGTCATCACCGGTCTCATCAAGGCAAACATCCCTGCTCGTGCCGCTCTTCAAGTTTCTTCACAGATCGATTCACGAACAATCCTTGATACCGGTGGAGCTGAAAAACTCCTCGGCGCCGGAGACATGCTCTTCCTTTCGGGAGATATGTCAAAACCGGTTCGTGTTCAATCAGCATACATATCTGAGAGTGAGATCAAAACGGTTGTGAAACACATCACTGACGCCTACCGAGATATGCTGCCGGATATGATCGACATGAGCGCACCTCAAGAGAACAGTACTGATGTTATCTTCTCTTCAGCTGTTGAAGACGAGGAAGATGAAAAAGGTGGTAAGCTCGACGATGATATGGATGACGATCTTTATGAAGATGCACGTAAGGTGGTTATTACCACGCGACAAGCTTCAACTTCATACTTACAGCGAAAACTCGGTGTTGGATATTCACGAGCGGCAAAGCTTATCGATGTATTGGAAGAACGTGGAGTCATCGGACCAAAGAACGGTTCAAAACAGCGCGAGATATATGAGAAAGTTGCAGGTAGTGATAATTACACCGAGGGCGAACAAAAAGAAAATTCGTTGAATGATTTGTAAAAAACAAAAAAGTATGAGAAATAGAAAAATAACCGTTATTATACCCATCATTTGTACACTCTTTTTCTCTGCAGTAATCTTTGGTTATGCATACTTTAAAGCTCGTGCATATCTCGAAGGACCTCAAATAGCGCTTACCCTCCCCTATGACGGACAAACCGTTACTGATCCTCTCCTTTCCATTGTTGGAAAAGCCGCCCATGCTTCAGTACTTATTTTGAACGGCCGAAAGATATCTGTAGATACAACCGGCGATTTTAAAGAAGATATGCTCCTCTACCCCGGATACAATATTGTCACCCTTGAAGCAACGGATCGATTCGAAAAGAAAATTAAAAAACAGCTTAAAATAGTTTATCAAGAAAAAGAGGCGAAGCAGGAATTAACGCTCGCTCAATAAATAAAAATATATGGTAGAAAAAAAAGACAAAAAAACAAAGGCAGATATGGCAACAGGAAACATTGAGGACACGCTCAAAGCGATCCAAATGAAGTTCGGTGAAGGTGCTATTATGCGTCTCGGTGAAAAACCAAAAGTTGGAATACAAGCAGTTTCATCAGGTTCTGTAGGACTTGATCATGCACTCGGTATCGGAGGTTTTCCACGCGGACGTATTATCGAGATCTTTGGACCGGAATCATCGGGAAAAACAACACTTGCCCTTCACGCTGTGGCCGAAGCTCAAAAACTCGGTGGTGTGTGTGCATTCATCGATGCAGAACATGCGATGGATCCAGAATATTCAAAGAAACTCGGAGTAAATATTGACCAATTACTCATCTCACAACCTGATACGGGCGAACAAGCACTTGAAATCACCGAGAGTTTGGTTCGTTCAGGCAAAATCGATGTGATTGTAATCGACTCAGTGGCTGCTTTGACACCAAAAGACGAAATAGAGGGCGAAATGGGCGCCTACCACGTAGGTAAACAGGCTCGTTTGATGTCACAAGCACTTCGAAAATTGACTGCTATTGTGGACAAAACGAAGACAGTGGTCATTTTCATTAACCAAATTCGTATGCAAATCGGTGTAATGTTCGGTAATCCTGAAACGACTCCTGGAGGAAAAGCACTTAAATTCTATACTTCAGTGCGTTTGGATATCCGCCGTATCGCTCAAATCAAAAAAGGTGAAGATGTTATCGGTTCACGAACGCGTGTTAAAGTGGTCAAGAACAAAGTTGCCTCCCCTTTCAAACAAGCTGAATTCGATATTCTTTACGGAGAAGGAATTTCACGCGAAGGAGAACTTCTCATGCTTGGTGAAAAATTTGAGATCGTCACAAAATCAGGAGGATCTTCATACTCATTCGGTGAAGAAAAACTCGGACGCGGTTATGACGCCGCTCGTTTATTCTTGAAAGAGAATAAGAAGATCGCCGACACAATCGCAAAAGAGATTGCTAAAAAGTTGGCAGAGCTTGAAAAATAGGATATAGTACCGTTAGAATTCTTCTATTAAATATAATATGACCCCGTCGGTCTTTGCGAGGAGGTACGACGAAGCAATCCAGAGTATGTGGAACAAACCCCTGGATTGCTTCACCACACCGAGTACTTCCATTTTCATCTCCCTTTGGTCGTGAAAATTAGGTCGCGCAAGCTCGCAAAGACGACTAACGTTATACATTCTTAAAGAATGAGTTCGATTGGAAGTGGTTTAAGATTACAAATTTTTTAAAATCGTAGCGTTTATGGCAATACTTAATTACAACGAGATCGTCAAAAGAAAATACATTGATATCGACGGAGAACCGTTCGAGGTGATGGATTCGTGGGTCTTTCGAAAACAACAGCGCAAACCGGTCAATCAAGCTAAACTCAAAAGCCTTATTTCAGGAAAAGTGACTGAGCGTGCATTTCATGCAACCGAAAAGGTTGAGGAAGCTGAAATGGAATCTGGAACGATCAAATATCTTTACTCAGGCAAGGGCGAGCATTGGTTCTGCGACAATGAGAATCCTCAAGACCGATTTACGCTTGATAATAATGTCATCGGCGACGCGCTCAAATACATTCCAACAAACAGCACGGTGAATACTCTTGTCTATGATGAAAAGATCATCGGTTTGAAAGTGCCGATCAAAGTCGAGCTTTTGGTCAAAGAGGCTCCACCCGCAGTTCGCGGCAACACCGCCCAAGGTGGAAGCAAACAGATCACACTTGAAACAGGTGCCATCATCAACGGTCCCCTCTTCATCAACGAAGGCGACTACATCCGCATCAACACCGACACGGGAGAATATGTGGAACGGGTGGATAATAAGAAGTAATAAAGTAACAAGTAACGAGTATAAAGTTAAAACGCGCGGGCTTCAGCCCGCGCGTTTTTTGTCATACTAAATACTTGTTACTCCATAACTCGTCTACACCGCAAACATTCCTATGAACATTAAAAGAATGAGAATAATAACAAGCAATTCACTTGTCACGGTCATGACGTTCATTTGGTTTTCTTTTATAACGGAGTAGCCGATGATACAAACCCAACCAAGAGTTGCTATGATACCCGGCCAATACAGGGCGAAAATACCGTAAAATGGAAAGATACAATTAAATATTCCCGCCGGTATAAAACCGGTCGTCATCGCCCAGAACATATACAGCGTTTCTTTTTTGTGTGTCGGATCGGTTTGTTGTTTATATTTCTGCCAAAGAGCAGAAAGAGCGGCACAAAAAGAACCAAAAAAGAAAATGAAAAAGAAAATAATGTGTTTTCCCGGATACCAACCAAGATACCCGTTCGATGTTTTAAATACCTCCCCCACTACAGTTTGTTCAGAAAAAGTAATAGCGGTCGAAGTTCCAAAAAAAGATACCATATCTTTCGCAAAATAAAAGAGTGCTGTTAAAATACCGGCTGAAATAAAAATGGCTCTGATGAAAACAGGCGGTTTGTAATTATCCGGATAAGTAAGAGCGAAATAAAAAACCGCGAACGGTATGACCGTACCAAAAAAATAACCTCCGCGAATAAAAAGTGCCGTTAAAATATCGTCTCTCCCCCAAAACAAATATGCCGTCCCTGTACACGAAACCCAAAATGCCGTCAATACAATAGCAAAAGCAAAAGATCTTGGAGAATGTTTTTTACTGCCAAGACCAAAAATGATCGCAAGACAAAAAAGAATAACGGCAACAAAAAAAGTTGTGGTCGCATAAATACTATTTGAAAACATACTCCATAATTATAACCCCATGCCGCCCCCCCCCCGCAACAAAAAAACAAATGAAAGAGGCCGGGCCTCTTTCATTTTTCCGTCGTCGTGACTTTATGACTTTCGACTTTATAGACTTTACAGACTCACAAAAAACAAAACCCCCGCGACTTTTATCGCGGGGGTTTTGTTTTTTGTTTTTTATTGTTGAATGAACGGCATAAGTCCCATAAATCGGGCGCGTTTGATGGCGGTTTCAACTTGTCGTTGATATTTTGCGGTCAAACCGGATCGTTTTCTTGAGAGGATGTTTCCGTGAGGTCCGACAAATCGTTTCAAAAGCTCAGTGCTTTTGTAGTCGACGTGTTTGATCTTATTCTTTGTGAAGTAGCAGGTTTCTTTATTCATAATAATGGTTAAGTTTTTTTAATTAGAAAGGAATGTCGTCGGGATTGATATCTTCCTCGGGATATTCGATCGTATCAAGTACTTCCTTCGCAGGTGCCCCGTTTCCGGCAGGCTTCTGTGCAGGTTTTGATCCTGATGATTGTTGCGGCGCTGTGCCACCAGTCGTTCGCGGTCCGAATTGTACCGTATCGGCAATAATTTCCGTTCGGTAGTTCTTCTTTCCATCTTGACCGTCCCACGTTCTCGTTTGCATTCTTCCTTCGACCAATACCGAAGCGCCTTTTGTTAAATATTTAGCGGCATTTTCAGCTTGGCGGCCAAAGACCACAACATTGTGATAATCGGTGCTTTCTTGTTTGTTTCCCTCTTTATCTTTCCATACTCTGTTTGTCGCAACACTGAAGGACGTTACTGCAATTCCCGAAGGCAATGACTTTTGTTCCGGATCACGCGTTAAATTTCCTATAATGATTGCTTTGTTGAAGTACATAGTGTTTGAAAAGATTATTCAATAATTAATTTATCGATGCCTTTATCAATATCCTCTTTTGAGGCTGATTCTTCTTTTACAACTTCTCTTACCTCTTTAACTTCTTTTGAGGCATTTTCTTCTCGGACAGACTTTGCTTTTTCATCAACTTCAGCCGCGAGAGCTGCTTTGATCGGAGCAAGAGTATCTTCCTTCGTTGTTTTAATAAGTATGAAACGGATAATTTCCGTATCTTTTTTGAGTGTTGCGTGAATTGCCTCTGTGGCAGCAGGATCAGCTTCAAATTTCATCCAACCAAAGTATCCCGTTTTATGTGGAATTCTTTTGTTTGAAACGATCAATGTCATTTCATAAGCAAGATCCAAGAATTTTGGTTCTCCCTCGTCAAAAATTTTGCCGCCCTCAGCTTCGATAATACCGCGAAGTGCGGCTACTTTACCGGAAAGCTGTTCTTGCGCGACACCTGGAATAATAAGATAACCAACCTCGTAAACTCGCGGTTCGAGTTCGTTATCTTGTGTCTCTGTTTCTTTTTTCATAATCCGCTCATACTAACAATTTTTGCCGGAAATGTCAAAAAATAGACTCCTAGGCACGCTAAAGCTTTTAGGCCACCGTTATATTTATCGGCATAACGAGTTTTTAGGCTATTAGATCACACAAACATTGACAATGCGAGCGGCGTCGCTTATTATGTGTATATCACGACGAAAGAGGTTCTCAAAGGGTTCCGTCCCGCGAGAGCCTTTTTCTTTACCTCTTTTTATACTCTAGCTTCCCTTTTAACGGATTAAGAAAATTGAAAATATTATTATCGGGCGGACACAGTTTCTTTAGAAGTCCTGAGTATCTTTGTTGATTCGGGATAACCACTTTACTTAATTTATCTTGACCAAGAAGATACTCAACAAGACAATAAAAATCTCCGTCGCCGGAAACAATAACAGCCTTCTCAAAATTCGAGAATTGGATCATAGTATGTAAAACAAGTTCGGCATCAACATTCCCCTTCACGCTGCCATTCGGAAGTTCCATCGTTGGTTTAAAAACACAAATATAACCATATTCTTGTAAATGGGAATAAAGAGCCTCATTTCCCGGAACATATCCGATGAACAAAAAAGCTTTTTTGACGGCATATTTTTCCGAAAGATACACTCTGAAACGAGCAAAATCCAATTTCCACCCCATGTCGCGTGTGGCAAGATTCAAATTCTGACTATCTATAAAGGCATAGTTGTTTTGTTTTTCTTTCATTTTTATAAACTAAAATTTTTCTAAATTAAAAATTCTGAACGCATTGTCGACCATCGCTTTTTGAACCATTTCAAGGTCTTCACCGCGAATTTCGGCCAATTTTTTAACCACTTCTTCGACATAAATCGGTTCGCAACGTTTACCGCGGTATGGGATTGGGGCGACGTATGGAGCGTCGGTCTCGGACATAATTCTTGAAAGCGGGGCGTATTTTATAACTTCGTCATAATTTCTCGCAAAAGTAATAACTCCCGTAAAGGACACGGTAAAATCAAGGTCAAAATATTGTTTGGCGGTTTCAACGGTGTCGGCAAAAAAATGTATATCTCCGCGAAGTGAATCACCATATTCCTTTTTTTTGTCCTTGAGAATGTCCAATATGTCCTTGTGAGCATCGCGACAATGGATCATCATCGGCTTGTTCAAAGACACAGCGAGATCTATATGATCTTCAAATAATTTCTTTTGACGAACTTTTTCATTGATCTCATTTTCGGGAAGCAAACGGAAATAATCCAAACCACATTCCCCTATGCTGACCACTTTCGAATTTTCTTTTGCGAGCTTGATATAAAATTCGCGGTCAAAAATTTCTTTTGTATTATCAGATGGATGTTGCGCGATCGATGCAAAAAATCCTTGCTCATTTCTTGCAATATCACACGCTTTCTGTGACATATCCGCACCGGTACCAACCGTTATCGTAAAAACATTTTTCTCTCGTATTCTCGCAATCACTTCTTCGCGATCACTATCAAAAGCCGCGTCGTTGAGATGCGAGTGGATATCAAAAAGAAACGGGCGATCGTTCATAAAATTTACGCTTGTTCTTCTTCAACAGGCTGAGGTGCCGGCTGTTGTTCCTCTTCCATTTTCTTCAATTCAATACGCGCAAAAAGAGCTTCGTATAAAGGCTGAGTTTGGAAAGATAACGGTACACCATATTTTTCATCCATTGCTTCCACACCGATCGCTGTCCATATCTTCTTCGAGGTATCCGGCATGAACGGAGCAACCATGACACCGACAAAATACAATCCGTACAAAATATTCCACAAAATATTCTCAGTCTTTTCTCGATCTTCTTTTATGAGTTTGAATGGTTCGTGCTTGGTGATGTATCCATCCAAAAGACCGATGAATTTCCAAATGACGTCAGCTGCTTGCTGTACTTCGAACGCATCCATTTTTTCCTGATATTCCGGAAGTAACACCCATTCGATTGTATACGGAATGCTGTATCCTTGAAGGTATTCAGTTCCTTTGAACAGATCACGACGAACTAAAAGAGGAACATCTACATATCCTTCTTTTTTTGTGATCGTACCGTTAAAATATGTTTGCGTCATTTTGATTGTTCGGGAAACAAGATTTCCCAAACCGTTCGCAAGATTTGCATTGTATGCGGTAACGAATTTTTCTTCAGAAAAGTCTCCATCTTCAAAAGGAGGGATCTCGCGTGCAAGAAAATACCTGAAAGCGTCAGCACCATAATCATTGATATATTGCATCGGATCAACGACGTTTCCGATTGATTTTGACATCTTTTGACCATCGGACATGATCATTCCATGAACCCAAATATTCTTCGGCATCGGTAATTTTGCCGCAAGCAACATTGCCGGCCAGAAGATTGCATGAAAACGAAGGATGTCTTTCCCTACAATATGGACATCGGCCGGCCAGAATTTTTTAAAATTTTCATCGTTTTCGGTACCATAACCAAGCGCTGAGATATAATTGAAAAGCGCATCGCACCAGACATACATGTTTTGCCCCGGTTCTCCGGGAACGGGAATACCCCACGGAATATCGCGCTCGGGACGAGAGAAACTAATATCCTCAATTCCCTCTTTTATAATAGAAAGCATCTCATGTTTTCTCGACTCGGGCAAAATACGGATCGTGTCCGACTCTATCAATTTAGCGACCTCGTCGGCATATTTTGAAAGTTTGAAAAAATAATTCTCTTCTTCGATCTCTTCAGGCGCGATCTTGTGATCAGGACATTTTCCGTCAACAAGATCTTTTTCCGTCTTGAACGCTTCGCAACCAACGCAATACAATCCTTTGTAAATTCCCTTATAGATATCTCCTGTTTCTTTTATTTGATTCCATAAAGCGATCGCTCCCGGCCAATGTTTTTCTTTATCGGATGTTCGAATAAAATCATCGTTCGACAACAACATTGCTTCGTACAGATCTTTGAATTTCTGTGCATTCATATCAACAAATTCCTGCGGGCCCATATCGGCTTTTCTGGCAGAGCGCAAAATCTTGTCTCCGTGTTCATCGGTGCCCGTCAAAAAGAATGTTGGCATTCCCTTCTCGCGTTTATATCGAGCGAGAATATCAGCAAGCAATCCTTCGTATGCATGACCCAAATGTGGACCCGCATTGGCATAGTGAATGGCTGTTGTTATATAAAAAGAATTTTTATTGTCCATACGTATTATTATATAGTATTATTTGTTACTTTTCAGCAAATCTTTCCTTTCTTGGATATCGTTAGTGAATTCCACCAGCGCGGACGCAATCGGAACGGCGAGAATCGCTCCTAAAACCCCCGCCGACTCAACTCCGATAACAATGGCAATAATAACCAGTATCGGCGAAACACCAATAACATTTCTAATAACGAGCGGATAGATAAGATGGCTTTCGAACTGTTGAATGATCACATAAAAAAGAGCTACAGCTGTAGCGGCCATGACAGGTTCGGGAAACAAACCTGTTCCGTTGGTAAAAGCAATAAGAATAGCCGGTATAGATGCTAACACAGGTCCAAAAACAGGGACAATCTCAAAGATCGCAATAAGAAAAGCCAGTGAAAGCGCGTATGGAACCTGCATTAAAGAGAGCCCCAAATAGGCTAAAACAGCCACAATGAGACCGAGCACCATTTGTCCGTACATCCAAAGGCCGATCTTATGTTGTGTTCTTTGCCACAGACCGATCACATAATCTTCATATTGATCTGGTGTTACCAAACGAAGAAAATTCTTAACACCATGTTTCTGTACTGACAAATAAAATGCAAACACAAGAATAAGAATAAAACTGAACAATCCTCCAAAAACAGTACGAACAAAAGCAAAAGCACCTTTCGAAGAACTTGAACCAGGATCAGAAATAAAACTGCTCAATGTATCAGAAATATTCATCGGGGAAAGCTCTTTACTGACTTGCACACTTTTTTGAACAATTGATGTTTTACTCTCCGAAACATATGACGAGAGATTGTATGTCGAATCAATGCTGATGATATCACTCACTATTGGACGAACGAACAGAAAAAAGAAACCTATAAGAGCGGCGATAATCGATATGTAAATAAATCCAACAGCAACCGATCTCGGCAAGCCCCAACTTGAAACTTTCTTTGTCGCCGGTTCAACAGCAGATGCCATAACCACCGCAGTCAAAAGGATCAATACAAGGTCGCGAAAGAAGAATAAAAAATAGAACAACACCAAAATAAGCACGGTCTTAAAGATCGTCCCCGTAGTAATCGATATTGTTACGCCGTCTTTGTTTTTTTCGTGTTCTGTCATGGACACATTGTAACATTGAGTACGGCATAATCGCAAATAAAGGCTATGAGGCACGCTTCGCTTTTAGGCCACCGGTTTGCCACGGGCAAACCGAGTTTTTAGGCTACTAGGAAAAATCCCCTTTTGAGGGGATTTTTTAACGTCGTTTTCCTAATCGCCTAAAAGCTTTGTCTGCCTTTTTGGCAGACAAGCGGCCTAAAAGCGAAGCGTGCCTAATAGCCTTTTCTACTCCTTGAAGGTTAAAATTTTCTCGAATGGGGCATTGTCTTTGAATGGTCCAACAATAGCCATGTTCAACTTCTCATCCTTGAATATGCTTTTGGCGAGTCTCTTGATGTCTTTTGCGGTCACCACATTGATCTCTTTAATAAGCTGTTCAGGAGACTTGATCGGTTTCTTGAATATTTCCTGTCCGCCGTAGAAAACCGCGATCGAGTCGGACGATTCCAATCCGAGGATTATATTTCCTGCAATGAAGTCTTTTACTTTTTTGAGTTCCTCTTTTGAAACTTCTTCCTCAGTAAGTTTCTTACATTCAACAATGATAGCTTTTATAACTTCCTCAACTCTTTGGTTGTTCACTCCGGTACTGATGGAAAGATACCCATGATCGGTAAATTCATTGCTGGAAGCGTGTACATAATATCCCACACCCATCTCATCTCGAAGTTTTTGAAAAAGACGCGAGCTCATCCCCTTCCCAAGTACTGCAGTAAGAACGTTGAGCGTTGCATTGTCTTTGTGATACAGATCAACCGTTCGAACTCCCAAGACCAAATGGGTTTGATCGGTCTCTTTGTGTTTGATCAACAACTCCGGTTTTTTCTGTGCTGAAACAACTTTTTTCTTTCCTGTTTTCTTATCAACGTTTATGTGTTCGAATTTCTTTTCAATATCTTTGATCAATTCTTTTTCATTGAAACCGCCACCCACTACAACCACGGTCGTTGCTGTTGCCACATAATGTTTTGAACGATATGACACAATATCTTCACGCGTCATATTTTGAACGATCTCTTTCGTTCCCGCAACATTCCATCCCGCAGGCTGATCGCCATAAAGCACTTTCATAAAAAGATCGTGAACATCGCGCATCGGCATATCTTCGTACATACTGATCTCATCGATGATCACTCCTTTTTCTTTTTCAATCTCATCCTTGTTAAAAACTGGGTGCAAATAAACATCTGAAATAATATCAAGAAGCTGTGGCAAATGTTTTTTGTGTGCTTTCGCATAATATCCCGTCAATTCCTCTCCGGTAAAAGCGTTACTTTGAGCTCCCAAACCGTCGAGTTCTTTAGTGATATCGAACGACGTTGGACGTTTTTCCGTTCCTTTGAAACAAAGATGCTCCAAAAAATGCGAAACCCCGTTTATTTCTTTCGTTTCATACTTTGAACCCGCTTCGACAAGCACCACGACCGTCGCCGTCTGATTTTCCACCATCGGTACCGTGATAATTCTCATTCCGTTCTTTAACACTGTCTTTTTATATTTCATACGCAAATAATTTAATTGATTAAAACAAGTTTACCATGTTTTAACCCAAACAAAAACCCGCCTTTATTACGGCAGGTTTTTTACTTTTTACGGTACTCTGGGCGGAAAAGGGTTTCTTCCGTAAGAATTCTCTGATAACAGTTTGCGATACAAACTGCAATTTTTGAGAGACGTTACGTGTCTTTCTATTATTTCTCTTGCCCTTCGAACGGCTTCATTCATATTCAATTTTTGAATATCATCTTTTTCTCCAACAGCATGAACTCTCCAACCACCATGAGGCAATAATGACACCCACGGATGTTTTTTGTTCATAAAAAATTTGTTTAACAAGAACCGACGACCGATCGGCTCTTTTTTGAATAAGCGATCGAATACCTTAACTGAGGACGATCATATCTTTTTATTATGTTTGTGTCAAAAAAAACGCCAATTATCCTCGGACAAATGGCGTTCTTTTTTTGACTTTACGGACTTTATAGACTTTCGACTTTATGGACTCGTTTTTTATCCCAGTTTTTCTTTGAGATATGCCGGAAGTTCCGCGATAGCGACCCGTTCTTGTTTCATTGTATCGCGGTCGCGAACGGTCACTGCTTTGTCGTTCAACGAATCAAAATCTACGGTCACGCAGAATGGCGTTCCGATCTCATCTTGGCGGCGATAGCGTTTTCCGATCGATTGTGTTTCATCATATTGGCATGCAAATTGTTTTTTGAGCGTGTCAAAAATTGGAAGTGCTACCGCAGAAAGTTCTTCTTTTTTTGAAAGTGGTAAGATTGCAATTTTTATCGGAGCGAGCGCTTTCGGCAAATGAAGGACAGCTCGTGTTTCACCCTCAACCTCTTCTTCGGCATACGCATCAGAAAGTACCGCAAGAAAAAGTCGACCGACACCCACGGACGATTCGATAATATGCGGAATGAATTTTTCATTTTTTTCCTGATCGAAATAATCGAGCGAGACGCCGGAACCTTTACTGTGTTGTGTAAGATCATAATTTCCTCGTGCATGAACACCTTCAAGTTCTTTCCAACCGAACGGGAATTTATATTCGATGTCATATGCTTCTTTTGCATAAAAGACGAGATTTTCGTGTTGATGCCATCGCATATTTTCAGCTTTCAAACCAAGATCAAGTAATGAATTCCAACGATATTCCCGAAGCTTCTCATATTCTTTCATATCCTCCGCAGGTGTCGTGAAATATTGCATTTCTATCTGCTCGAATTCGCGTGTTCTAAAAATAAATTGTCGAGCCGTGATCTCATTTCGAAAAGCTTTCCCTGTTTGCGCGATACCGAACGGCAATTTCGGATGCATCGTATCCAAAACATTTTTATAGTTCACATAAATTCCCTGGCATGTTTCCCCACGAAGATACGCAGGATTGTTTCCTTCGCTTGAAAAATCTCCAAGATTCGACTTCACCAAAAGATTGAAAAGTTTCACTTCAGTAAAATCCTTACCGCCGCATTTCGGACATTTTATCTTGGCCTTATTCTCGTCGAAAATTTTATTGATCTCTTCGACCGACATTTTCTCATCAGCCAACACTCCAACATCTTCGAGTAAGTGGTCGGCACGACTTCGTGTGTGACACGTTCGACATCCAACGAGCGGATCGGAAAAGTTCGCGACATGTCCCGACGCTTCCCAAATGCGCGGACTCATAAAAATAGCGGAATCCAAACCGAAGATATCACCGCGCTCGCGAACCATTCTCTGCCACCATTGTGCTTTGATATTGTTCGCCAATTCAACCCCCATCGGGCCAAAGTCGTATACCCCGCCAAAACCACCATATATCTCAGACGAAGCAAAAACAAACCCCCGACGTTTTGCCAACGACACAATTTTTTCCATCCCGTTAGAAGTATCACTTCTAACGGGATCCATCAACGGAACTTCCTTTTCATTTGCATTTCCCATATTTTTATATTTATTTCTCTATTTTTACCATACTTTGACTTTTCCAACAACAAATCATCTCATACAAACGTATCCACACAAAAAGGGATCCGAACGGTGTTAGTGCCTAAGGAGCCCTTTTTTTATGCGTGAAATTCTATTTTTATACGCACCGATCCATTTTCTAATTTCATGATCATTTTGGACTCTACCTTATAACTTTCCCGTCTCGCGCCATATCAAATCCCTTCTCAGAGAGAGAATTTGTGGTAAGTGGCGATTTAGAACTTGAAACATTGGTATTGGTAAAACTGTCAATCGCAGTTAGTGTTGTTTGCGTGATAATTTCGGGCGACGATCCCAAGTGTGAGAGGCTTGGAATGATACCTATTTGGAAAGAGATTTCTTTTGGAGGATTGATAACCCCACTACCGGAAGGGATCCCCGCTCCTGATGAAACAGATCCGGCATTCCACTTTATCTCTCCGCTATTAGGGTCGTAATAGATACTCTCCTTCTTTGATGAAACGACATTTTTCCAAGTCGCGTATGGTGGCAACTTCGCCCGAACGACCGCGTTCGATATGTTGCTTGAACCATTGTTGATCTGCCACTTTATCGTATACGTAGTTTCAACATTCGCCTGTGGTGGAATAGGACCGGTGTTCACAAAAGAAGAACTCGCTTTATAAAAAATCTTTGAAACAAGGTCGACTGACGTTTGCAAACGAGCTTTCCCAATCGCGGGCGTCTTCAATTCCTCAGGAACAAGAACATCCGAAAGACGTCTCGCATTCGCGGTGGCGCTTATCTCGATCTGCGGATCTTTATAGAGTGTCCCATTTTTCCCAACGATCGAATCAACATCAAAAGAAAAACCAACGACCCCCGAAGCACCCGGTAATACCTTACCAAGATCGGAATCAGTTCGTTGTTCCCAAACAATCGTGTCATCAACGGAACGATAAAAACCTTTTTGTTCAATGGTCTTGATCGAGAGCCGATCCGCTATCGGATGGTTGATCTTCGCTTCAATAACCATGTTCATAAGCGTGTCAGAAGTGTTGTTAGACCACGGAATAGAAACGTTAACGGATTTATTACCTTCAATAATAACCGGAGTTGTAGCCACCTGACCATTTATGTTTATCGTTAATCCAATAAACGGCTTTTTAATAATGGTTGATTCTTCAACACTTCCATAAAGCGTTTCAATTTGATCCGGACTATTTTTATCTTGCAAACCAAGTTTTGCCGAAAAAGCTTTACTATTATCATCAACACCCTCGATGATCCCGCGAATACGAATTTCCTGCGGAGTGAACGGCTTTAGCGGTTCCAATACCCACGTGGTATTTTTGGAATCAAAAGCTGCCGGCGTGGCACTCTTAAAAGTAAAACCAAAAGGATAATTCATTTTTACCATAAGACCTTCAAGCGTTTCACTTGTGCTTGGAACAACCGATACCAAAAGCTCTATTTCCTGTCCCGAGCTCACCTCTTTCAAAACCTTCATGTCCAAACTGACCTGTGATGAAACGATTAAAATACTGTGCTCGTAATCGTTCTTGGAAATGGCGCTTGAACCGGTAAAATGATATTCCACCCGAGCTCTCACGGCAATCGTTTTCTTTTCCTCACCAAAGAACATCACCGAGAATTTCTGTTCCACGACTTCATTCGGCGCTATAGTACCAAGCATTTTTGTGATCCTTAAAGTAGTTTCTTTTCCTTCGAACGTTGCGCGAGCCCCTTCCGGAAGATCAACGATCAACTCCGCACCCTCAAGATTCGTGGCATTTTTATTCTCAACCAAAACCTGCATTTCAACCGGTTTACCCGCATCTACCGAAACATCTCCAACAATAGAAATATTGACATTCTTCGATGAAAATTCATTTCTGCCTCCGGAAAAAATATATAAAGCAAAACCCACTGCAACGGCAAAGAACACAACAGAACCTATGAGAATTTTCTTGAGCATTTTTCTCCTATTTTTCATATAAACATTTTCAAGATTTGTCGCTACGATCGGCGTTTCGCCCCACGTGCCGGGAACTTCATAATTCTTTTTGCGCAACGAACTGATAAGTTGTTCATCCTCGTGCTGCCGCGAATACAAACCACTTTCAGCATTTTTAATTTTACTTTTTTGTTCAGATTGTCCTTCGTACATATACACTAAGTATAAAGTCTATAAAGTCGAAAGTCCATAAAGTCCCGATGTATAAAAACGCAGTTTGCCATTGGCAAACTGCGTTTTTCCGTTTTAGACTTTCGACTTTATAGACTTTATGGACTTTCGACTCTACAAGTGTGTCTCCCCGAGCGAAACATTCACCTCTTTCAAAAGAGCATATTTTTTATTAATCCCCTGTTGAAGTATTTCCTCATTCCATTCCTGCGACAAAAAGAATTCGTTGACCGCGTCTTTTTTTACATACCCAAGGTGATGCAAGACGCGCAAAACAAAAATAACTTCAAGCGATTCAAGATTTTTTTTATCAAAAGTATTTGTTTCAACATATCGAAGTGTGTCAACAAAAAAATTAAACAATATTGGGTCGGCCCCTTCTTCCAGAAGTCGTTTGAGAAGTGCCGAGATCCGCGCCACAAACATTCTTTTTTCTGCCGAAGCAAGTACGTCGTTAAACGTCGCAATATTCTCAACGTCCGTCAGTCGCCACATACTTTTCCCTTTGATCAAAGAAATACGAACGTGCGAAAAGTCCTGCAGGTTACCGCGAAGTTTCGAGCCTAGTTTCCGAACCCCCTGTCCCCACACACCAACCAATCCAAGTTCCTCAGTATAAATATGGTAAAACCGACTCGATTCCGCCGCGAGCGAACTTGAGAGAATGACCCCTTCGGTTGTGTAAAGATAATAGGACATTACAACTAGTATAAAGTCGAAAGTCCATAAAGTCCATAAACAAAAAAACGCATTTTGCCCTTGGTAAAATGCGTTTTTTGTATTTTATAAAAATAACTTCAAACTAAAAATAAGTGATCACTGTTATAACTCCGTTCGCACCACTGGCACCCTCGCCGTTTGTACATGAACCACCAGTGTTACCATTTGTACAACTACCTGCCGCACCACCACCGCCACCAGGAAAACCACCAATACCACCATTACCAGGACTTCCCACTCCAGAGTTTGGATTAACATAGCCACCACCGCCACCACCCGTTCCACCTATAAACAGAGCGCTTGATACGGAATTTCCAGGACCTCCACTGCTTGCGCTACAAGAATTACAATTATATGCATTTCCACCAGCTGAACCGCCAGCTAAAATATAGTTTGTTGTGAAGCCTCCACCACCCTGTCCTTGTCCGCCGGCACCACCGCGAGGAGAACGTAAAATATCTGTACTTACTCCAGGGGCTCCTTCGCTTCCACCAGTACCACCAGCTTCAGATTCTCCAGACCATGCTGTACCACCAAGACCCGCTGTCGCCCCACCTTTTTTACCACCACGAGCTTTAAGCCAAGCACCAAACACAGAATCTGTTCCATCTGTTGGAACACCTCCATTCGCACCTATTCCACCAACTCCACCAATTCCAACGGTTACCGCTTCTGTTGAGCCAAGAACACTTGCAAGAAAAGTTTTATGTGTGTATGCACCACCACCACCTCCGCCAAGCCCACCTTGTGTATCACGATTCTTTCCACCAGCACCACCACCACCGGCACCAAAAGCATAAACCTCAACAGACTTTGCTCCGGCAGGTTTTGTCCATGTCCCGTTCACAAGAAAAGTCTGAACATTGATTCCACTACCTCCACTCATCCCCGCCACCGTTGCGATCGTTGCAGATGAAGAAGCCGCTGTAAAACAATTCAAACCACCAACATCACAGAATTTTGTCGCACCAACAAGTCCATCAACTTGAAGTCTTAAATTGTTATTAAAAGTTGAAGACGTTGTTGCCAACCACAAACCTCCAAACACAGTAAGACCGATGGTAGCTTGAGAAGTACTTGCATTCAAAACGAGATTTCCTCCTTTATACTGAACACCATCTCCAGTATTAATCGGAGCCATCACGTTTCCGTTGGGCGGATTTAATGCTGGTGCATTCCATGCGGCATAGGTGATACCGATACCGTAACTCAAGAGTAAGGCGAAGAGTCCGGTACCGAGGGCTTTTGCGATGTCTTGTTTGGTTAATTTCATTTGAATAAAAATTAGAGTTAAGTAGCAAAAGTAGTTGATAATTTCTTCTTTTTTTGTTGACTTAAATACGTTGAAACGAGAACTTTTTGTCTGAAAATATTTGTTCCTCTGTGACGATGTAAAAGCTCAACAAGC
>Ga0172379_10002387_pt1 | contig 33373 bp, 39 predicted proteins | sample GrowelOW334metaG_FD_119756 | JGI IMG/M metagenome (GOLD analysis project Ga0172379, IMG submission 119756) | Groundwater microbial communities from an aquifer near a municipal landfill in Southern Ontario, Canada - Groundwater well OW334 metaG | ecosystem: Environmental > Aquatic > Deep...
ATCGCCCGGATACGCCTCGCGTCCCGGTGGACGACGAAGCAGGAGAGACATCTGGCGATATGCGACAGCTTGTTTGGAAAGGTCGTCGTACACCACAAGCGCGTCCTTGCCCTGTTCCATGAAATATTCACCGATGGAGGCCCCTGCAAACGGCGCGAGGAATTGGAGCGCCGCAGAAGCGGAAGCGGGCGCCGTTACGACGATGCTGTACTCCATCGCTCCGCGACTCTCAAGCTCGGCGACCAGCTTCGCTGTCTTGGACTCCTTCTGGCCGATGGCGACATAGATACAGATCGGGCGTGTCTCCGGTGACTCGGTCTTCTGGTTGATAATCGTATCGATCGCGATACTGGTCTTGCCGGTGCCACGGTCACCGATGATAAGCTCGCGTTGTCCGCGACCAATCGGGATCATCGCGTCAACTGCCTTAATGCCCGTGTGGAGCGGCACGTTCACCGGTGCGCGATCAATAACACCGTACGCCTCGCTCTCTATGTTCCGCAATTTTTTTGCATGCGTAGGACCCTTCCCGTCTACCGGCTCGCCAAGCGGGTTCACGACGCGACCGATAAGCGAATCATCGACCGGGATCGAAAGGAGTCGTCCGAGCCGTCGCACCAGCATTCCCTCATAAATCTTTGACGCATCACCGAGAATAACCGCGCGCACGCCGTCCTCCTCCAGGTTCAACACAAGACCGTAGATAGGGCTCGGGTCTTTGAGCGCCTCCACGAGAGATCGGTCAAAGGTTGGGTCGAAAAGCACCATCTCAGACAAGGCGGCTCTGGAAAGGCCGTCAATCTCCGCGATACCGTCTCCTGTCGCGCGGACGATACCCGTCTCTTCAGCGCCTATTTCAGGCGCCCAAGCGGCAATCTCTTTCTCGATTCTTTCAATGATGCTTTGCATACGCTAGTGGGTAACGTTCTGGTAAATGTGTAAAAGTGCGCGTTTCGCGGAATGATCTATCAATTTCTCTTTATCCCGTGCGCGCCAACCGTGGATAAGGGAGTGATTCACGTGTGTGTGGGTGGTGATGATACCTTCTCGTGCGGCTCCCCGAAGCGCCGCCTCCGACTCTTTCTGGTGAGCAACCTCTACGACCGGTCGCAGGGCGTGCCGGCGTGCTGCAACCTTTCGGAGCTCTCGTGCAATCTGGGGAAGTGTCTTCATACGCCCCGAACTTTTCAAGTGCATGATGAGCTTAGATACCGCCGCGTCTGAGACCTCTTTATCTTCAACCTCGGCAACTGCTTCAAGAAGGCGGGTGTACGTATCAATCATATTTCTTTTTCAAAATCTTCTCGGCGGCTAAGATAGCAAGCCGCGCGATCTCTTGTTCGCTCTCGCGCCGAGCACGTGCGATGACTTCCTCTGCTCGCACCCCAGCATCTTCAGTCACTGCCACAGCACGCGCTTCGGCTTCTTTCAGTAAACGTGCTTTTCCCGCATTTCCTGCTTCACGAGCATCAGACACTATCATTTCCGCCTGCCCATCGGCCACCGACAGGCGCTTATTCGCTTCTCCGTCGGCATTCGCAAGCATCTCTCCCGCATGTGCCGCATCCTCAACTCCTTTCGCTACGATATCTCGCCGCTTCTGCAACATGGCGAACACTGGTTTGTAGAGGAAATACGTAAGCGCGACAAGCACAATGCTAAAGTTTATCGCTTGTGCGATAAGCACATGCCAATCAATACCGAAGGCGGAAATAAGTTGCTGCATACCGACGAATGCTTCTGACTATACGAACTTGATGATGAAGGCAACGACGAGTGCAAGAATACCGAGCGCTTCGGTAAACACGATTGCGAGAATCATGTTTGACACAATCTTGCCCGATGCTTCAGGATTCCTCCCGATCGCTTCCATCGCCTTCCCACCGATGAGGCCGATACCGATACCGGGACCGATGACGCCAATACTCGCCGCGAGTGCCATACCTATCATGCGTGCTGATTCTATATCCATAACGTTATACGTAGTTAAATAATAAAGACCCGTTAATGCATCTCATGCGGCTCAGTGACTGCCAGCTTTATAAAGAAAAGCGTCAGCATCGCGAAAACGAGTGCTTGCACAAGGCCGATGAACATCTCAAATCCCATTAAAGGCGCCGGAAGAACGTATGGCAAAAAATAGCCAGCGACCAACACCAACACCTCACCCGCGAAAATATTTCCGAAGAGACGAAATGAGAACGAGATAAGCCGACCCAGATTGCTGATGAGCTCGATGAGCCCAACCACAAATCCGATCGGCGACTTCAGATTAACATATTTTCCCGCATATTTGAAAATACCGAGGGTCACGACACCCGTAACCTCAATCGTGAGGAAGGCGATTATCGCGAGAGCGAGGGTGAAATTGAGGTCGGTAGTCGGCGCGCGCAGTATCGGGAGGAATTCAGACGCATGCCAGAGTCCGATGGAGCCAATACCCGGGAAAAACTCGATTTCATTGATAAAAGCGATGAAGAGAAACATGGAAGCAACCAAGGGGAAGAACTTGCGTGCCAGCGCCTCGCTCTCAAGCACCTCGGCCATGTAGGCGAGCGCGCCCTCAAACATCCATTCTATGCCCGCCTGCAGCTTCCCAGGGACTACCTTGAGCGAACGGCCGAAGAAATACCCCAAACCGATCAGTAACGCCATAACCACCCACGCCATAATGAGCGAGTTAGTGATGGGGAAACCGAAAACGGAGCCTAATTGCTCCGCTTTGAGGACAACTGAGATACCCTCTTGCATGGGTGCATTCTACCAGACACCCCCCAGAGTATGCTATATACTAGAGGGAGTTAGTCTTAATACAATTATATTCATTATGGCACTAAACGCAGCACTATCGAAACCGCTCAACCTTTCCGCTGAACTCGAGGCGGTAGTCGGAGCAGGCCCACTCCCAAGAACAGAGGTGGTCAAGAAGCTTTGGGAATACATTAAGAAGAATAATCTTCAGAATCCGGCAAACAAGAGAAACATTCTCGCCGATGAGAAGCTGAAGGCAGTCTTTGGCGGCAAAGCTGAGGTGACGATGTTCGAGATGACGAAGCTCGTCTCGGCACACATGAAATAACGGGATTTCCCGTGTAAGAAAAGACCCGCCGAAAGGCGGGTCTTTTCTTACTTTTTGTGGACCCGAGGGGGATCGAACCCCTTGCCTCGTCCATGCCATGGACGCGCTCTACCAAGTGAGCTACGGGCCCGTATTCTGTTCCGACGCACGGTGGACCTAGGGAGAATCGGACTCCCGCCTCGTCAATGCGAATGACGCGTAATACCACTTTACTATAGGCCCCGACACGAGCGATTCTAACATATTGATATTCTGTCGGGCTATCTGGGAACCACCCTGCACTTCGTTTAGTCGGGCTATCGGGAATCGGACCCGATCTACATGCACCCCATGCATGCGTACTACCGGTATACTATAGCCCGCGAGCGAGGTAGACAGAATTGTACTCTATTCTGTCTCGCCGAACGAGCGGGATATATGGGAGTTTCCATATAGCCCGTTTGCGGAGATGTTCTCGGTCGGGCCGCCGGGAATCGAACCCGGTCTCTACGAACCCGAATCGTATGTACTACCGGCATACTCCGGCCCGACACAGAACACCTCCTACTCGCGCAAACTGCGCTTGTGCGCTCTATAGGATTCGAACCTATGACCTTTCGCGTGTGAGGCGAACGCTCTAACCAACTGAGCTAAGAGCGCGAGCACGCATGTACCATAACAGATATTGAATCGGATTCCCAGATTACTGTTCGGCGGCACCGAGGGCCAGATAATACTTCCTGTCCTCGTGCCCGATATGATTGATCCACCACTGTCCTAAGAATTCCTCAATCTCTATAAGCGTATCATTGGGTGCTGATCCTGAATCTAGTTTATTTTTAAAATCTACATACTTCTTGCGGAAATTATCGTGCTGTTTCTTGTGCTCTTCAATACCGTCAAATCCTCGTTTTTCCATATATCGTTCTTCATAAGACAAATGTTCGTCAATATATTTCTCTAGAAAAGAAATGGCGTCAGTAACTTCAGCTGAAGTCGTCCCAAAGACCATTGAGTCAATCAGTTTGTTCACCTGCGCTAACAAGCGCTGGTGCTGTGCGTCAATCGTGCTCTCACCGACTGACATTTCTTCTGTCCATTCAAAGTGAAGCGCCATAACTCTATGTAACCTATCACAAAACGAGCCCTTTAGGGGGCTGTGCATTTCTTGAATTCAGAACGTTGGTGGACCCTAGCGGATTCGGACCGCTGACCCCCTCATTGCAAATGAGGTGCTCTACCAGCTGAGCTAAGGGCCCAATAATTACACTTTACCGCGAGAGGGCGAGATTGACCAGATGGGTGAGGAAATCGCGGAACGATACGCCGACCGCGGCAAGCGACTTGGGCAGGAGCGATTCCGCCGTGAGCCCTGGGAGCGTGTTGGTCTCCAGATAATAAATCGCTTTCGGGGTCACGATGAAGTCGCTTCGCGAATAGTGACGCAGACCAAGTGCGCGGTGTATCACTTTTGCGGCGCGCTGGAGCTCTTCGGAAACGACACGGGAGAAATTGCCGGGACACACCTCGCGCGTCTCGCCTGAATATTTCGCACCGTACGAGAAGAAGTCGTCCTTCGGAGGGATGATTTCTATCGGCGGGAGTGCGTACAACGACTGGCCGCGCAGACCTTCAACAACACCGGCCGTTGCTTCCCTTCCGCGGATATGTTCCTCTACCAAAATGCTCGGCGCGCCGTCAGCAAAGAGTCTCTCAATCGCCGAGTACACGGGCGCGTATCCGCCGACGATAGAGACACCGACCGACGAACCCCATCCCACGGGCTTCACCACAACCGGCTGATGAAAGGTGCGGATAATCTCGTGCGCCGCGACTTCACCGTCCTCAGCGCGTTCAATGTAGTGATACGCGGGAGTGAGTAACCCAATTTCTTTCGCACGAGTTTTTGCCATGACCTTATGCATCGCGAGATACGAGCCGAAGGAATCGGCACCCGCATACGGCACACTGAAACGATCAAGAAGTTTCTGTACCTGCCCGTCTTCGCCGTATTCGCCGTGCAGTCCGATAAGAGCGACATCCAGCTGGCGCAGTATGCGTTCGGGCGCCGTCGCCCGTCCACGGTCGTGCCACTGTCCCGTACGATCAATATAAATATCGCGAGTGATGTACTGCTCCTCAGGCAGATTTGCGAGTATCGCGGCGCCCGTCTTGAGCGAGACATCGTGCTCGCGTGACGGCCCGCCCCGCAACACTCCAACGACGGTTTGCATAGAAACAGTATACCAAACACGTACAGGGTTTATTCTTAACGCATACCACGACTCCGAGCTTGGCGATGACGAGTGATTGAGAAACGGTGTGCCTCGCTGTTAGCGAGTACAGCGTCCGCCTCGCTGATGCGGGCGGCACGGACGCCGATCACTTCGCGTGGCCTATGCCGTTCATCCTTCACCACGGCCGCTACCGGGACACTAAGGCTCGCTTCGGTAAGTACCGCCTCTGCAGCTTTCTTCTGTGCTTTCCCACCGTCAACCACAATGACACTTGGGAATGACCACTCGGGGTGTCCGAGACGTCGAGTAAGAATTTCTTTCAATGATGCAATGTCGTCGTTCTTTGTCACACCTCGTATACGAAACGTTCGATACTCTTTCTTAACCGGAACCCCGCCCATGATGACCGTCATCACGCCGATGGCATTGGTACCCGAGAGGTGCGCCGTGTCATAAGCTTCAATCCGCATACCCAGACTTTTCCCGCGAGGTTCCTCTAGATTTTCATCTTTTATAAGCGAAACGTCTTGGATATGGTCAAGCGCGAAGAGTTGTCGACGTATCTCCGCCGCATCTTCAAAATGCTCTTCGCGTGCCGCACGCGCCATCTCTCTCGCAAGCACTTTCCGAAGTGTCGTGGCTCGCCCACTCAAGAAGAGCATGACATTGCGTATCGTGCGACGATATTCTTTTGCATCGAACGTGCGCGGATACTGTTTAATTTGCGTATTGAATTCTATTTTCGCCGCCTGGTGCTTACTCTTCGTGCCAACGGGTTTTGGTGTATCAAAAAATGGAAAGATGCGTCGGATAAGACGCAGGCCTTCGCGCAATTGCGCGCCGGAGGGGAACGGCCCGTATATCGCCCGTAAGTGCTGTCCGTAAGGTGTCACCTCGCGGCGAGGTGACACCTTACGGACAAAGTCGATATCCTTCCCGCGTACTACGAGAACTCGCGGGATTTCTTCTTCGGTAATAACAGCATACAGAAATGTCTTGTCATCTTTACCGTCCACGTTTGCCTTCGGCATATATTTCTTAATGAGCGCGGCCTCCCTCACCAGCGCCTCAAGGATGGTTGGTGTGGTCTCGTGCGCAACACGGTCGGCCCGCGTCACCATATCCACCACACGCGGACCGCGCGTGGCAATAAGATCATCGTCAAAGTAAGACCTCACCCGGTCCCGAAGACTGGTCGCCTTCCCGACATATAAGACGGTACGTCCTTTTTTGAAGAAATACACACCCGGTACATCCGGCAGATTGAGTTTATGGAGCTCGCTTCGTTGCATGGCGTTTTAACACTTTTCTTAAATATTCACCTGTGTGAGAGCCGTCGGTATCAGCAATCTCTTCCGGTGTACCCTTCGCAACAACTTTTCCGCCTCCTTCCCCGCCCTCGGGACCGAAATCAATGATGTAATCGGAACTCTTGATGACATCAAGATTGTGTTCAATAACCACAACGGTGTTGCCGCGTCGCACGAGCTCTTGAAGAATTTCAATCAGCTTAACCACGTCTTCATAATGGAGGCCTACCGTCGGTTCGTCCAAGAGATAAATTGTCTTCATCGTCATGGAGCGGTAGAGCTCACTCGCGATCTTCACGCGTTGCGCTTCGCCGCCCGACAGCGTCGTCGCGCTTTGTCCAAGCGTGAGGTACTCAAGTCCGGTCGCGTTCAAGCTCATCAGGCGGTCGGCAATCGCCGGAATATCATCGAAGAATTTCCCAGCCTCCTCAATCGTCATCCCCAAGACTTCGTGAATGGTCTTCCCGCGGAACGTGACTTCGAGCGTTTCCTTCATAAATCGTTTGCCCATACAGATGTCGCAGGTCACGTACACCGTCGGGAGGAAGTGCATCTCAACAGCAATGGAACCGTTGCCCTGACACGCCTCACAACGACCACCGGGCACGTTGAAGGAGAAGCGTCCGGGCTTCCATCCCCGAGCGCGCGCTTCGGGAGTGGCGGCGAAGAGGTCGCGGATATGGGTGAAAGCACCGGTGTACGTCGCGGGATTAGAGCGCGGAGTGCGGCCAATCGGTGACTGGTCTATGAGGATCGCACGCCCGACGTATTCAGTACCGGTCAAGGATGCGATGTGTTCCAGCTTCGTCTCGCGACGTGCCGCACGGGCGGCGATATTGCGGTGAAGAATATCGTAAAGAAAAGTGGATTTCCCGCTCCCCGAAACACCGGTGATACAGACGAGTTTCCCGAGCGGGACGTCAATATTTTGATTCTTCAGGTTGTGCAGTGTTGCTCCACGCACTTTCAACCAACCCTTCTCGCCAGTGCGGCGGGATTCTGGCATGGGAATCTCTTTTTCCTGCCGCAGATACGAGAGTGTGAGTGAGCCACTCTCGTTCTCTTTCGCTGTCAGGAGATCATCCAACCAACCAGAGACCACAATCTCTCCACCGTGCACACCAGCACCAGGACCGACGTCCACAATATAATCCGCAGAATAAATAGTGTCCTCGTCGTGCTCAACGACGATAATGGTGTTGCCGAGTTCTTTCAGCGTACTAAGCGTCTTGATCAGACGGTCATTGTCGCGCTGGTGGAGCCCGATAGTCGGTTCATCAAGCACATACAGAGCGCCTGTGAGCCCGCTCCCGAGCTGGGACGCGAGTCGGATACGCTGACTCTCACCGCCCGAGAGCGTAGCCGCGGAACGGTTGAGTGTTAAATAGTCCAGACCAACATTCAACATAAACGTGAGACGGCTATCAATTTCTTTCAAAATGGGCGCGGCAATGTCCTTCTTCATTTCCGAGAGCTCTACAGTGTCTACAAACTCCTTCGCCTCTCTAATGGAGAAGTTGGTGAAGTCCACGACGGATTTGCCGAGCGTTTTGTCCTTTTTACTCTTGAGATACACGCGAAGTGCCTCGGGGCGCAGACGCTTCCCCTCACACACCGGACACACGTTTTCAGAAAAAAGCGATTCTGTTCCAAGGCCGTGACACGTCGGGCACGCGCCGTAGGGCGAATTGAAGGAGAAAAGGCGCGGCTCAACCTCCGGGAAGGACGCCCCGTCTTCAGGACAGATAAACTTAGATGAGAGTGTCTCAAGTGTGCCGTCCGCGTGCTTAATCTTCACCAAGCCGTCTGCCTGTTTGAGCGCGAGTTCGAGCGCTTCGGAGAGGCGCTCGCGAGCGCTCTGGGTGGAACGCGCAAATTCTGAAACGAAAATAGAATCCACCACTGCATCAATGCTGTGCTGTTTATTGCGCTCCATAACAATCTTCTCGCGGAGCGAGTGCACCTTGCCGTCGACCACCACTTTTTCATACCCTTTACTCAAGAGATCGTAGAGCAGTTGATAGTATTCGCCTTTTCTGCCGACAACTACTGGCGCGTAAATAGTGACGGCGCTCTTGTCTACCGCAACTCCCATCACGCTTGTGCTTGTGGTCGCCCTCTTCGCCTCCACGCGCGAGAACACCATCTTGATCATTTCTTCTTTAGAAAGTCGTACGATCGGCACGTCGTGGTGGATACAGTACGGCTGACCGGCACGAGCATAGAGCACGCGGAGATAGTCATAAATCTCGGTGACGGTGGCGACTGTGGAGCGCGGATTATTGGAACGACTCTTTTGATCTATAGAAATAGCCGGTGAGAGACCGGTAATCTCGTCCACGTCCGGCTTCGCCATTTGATTCAAGAATTGACGCGCGTAGGCGGAAAGCGACTCCACGTAACGCCGCTGACCTTCGGCGAAGATGGTGTCAAAAGCGAGCGAGGACTTCCCGCTTCCCGAGAGGCCGGTGATGACCGTCATCGCACCGCGCGGCATTTCCACCGAAATATTTTTCAAATTATGGGTACGCGCACCCCTCACGCGAAGCCAGTCGCTCCCGTGTTTGTGCTTATGCTCCTCCTTGGCGCTTTGCTTTTTCATTTGGATATGTAAACCCCTGCCCGTGGCGGGGCAGGTACGGTATGAGTATATCACATACCCAATTTGCGACTAAGGCTTATAGATGCTAGAAACTACTTGAACAACTTGTTCTGTCATTGGAGTTCGCCATGTGCTGGAGAGATGATGTGCCAAGCCCGCGCGTCTGCGTCACCTGCGGTGAGGACTATTACGGCGATTTGGGACACCGGTTTTGCCCTGGTCCCCGCAATGTTCCGGTGACTTCCGAGCGTACTGAAACACCAGTACAAAAGCCAGAAGCAGAAAGTGCCACAGGCTGAAGACGAAACGGGGACCACGAGGTCCCCGTCATCAATTTCCTGAGAGCGGTTTGCGGGTGCGGGGTTTTTTATGTTTTAGCATGCTTGAGATGTATTTGACAGATTTGAAGTGTCATGTATTATATTGGCAGGAAACCCACAACCGAGGAATGTTTTATGGAGCTCATCGTCAAATTAATTGGCGCCATCTGTTTAGCTGCCGGTGCGTACCTAGTGAGAGGAAGCGTCGAGCTGCCAGACGTTCTTTTTGCGCTGTCCACCCTATGTTGGTATGCAGCGTACTATCTCAAATCCAGAAAGTAGGAGCACTCCTGTGACAACAAAAAGGCATCGGAAACGATGCCTTTTTCAATTCCCTGAAAGTGGTTTGCGGGTGCGGGGTTTTTTATGTTTGGGGCCGGTGCCTTCTAGTTTATAAATCTCATCGCGGATGAGCGCCGCGGTCTCAAAGTCGAGTTTCTCTACTGCCTCACCCATCTCTTCCCTCTTACGCTTAATAAACTCTTTCGGATCGTCTTTATACGCGAGCGTGTCTAACACCAAGAGCTCGTCAATGGTCCGCTGATGTTCGGTACGCATGGACGCGGCGATGTCGTGAATTTCTTTTTTAATCGTGAGCGGCGTGATGCCGTGTTTCGTGTTGTAGGCTATTTGGAGCGCACGACGGCGATTCGTCTCGCCTATCGCACGGTCAAGTGAGCCAGTCATCTGATCGGCATAGAGCACCACGTGGCCCAAGACGTTTCTCGCCGCACGCCCGATGGTCTGGATAAGTGATGTCTCACTGCGGAGGAACCCCTCCTTGTCAGCATCCAAGATACCGACAAGCTCTACTTCCGGCAGGTCGAGTCCTTCGCGAAGCAAGTTCACGCCGACCAGGATATCAAAAACGCCTTTGCGGAAATTAGTGAGAATATCGATACGGTCTATGGTCTTCACATCAGAGTGAAGATACTCCGCCTTAATTCCCTTCTCGCGCAAGAACGCGGAGAGATCTTCGGCCATCTGTTTGGTGAGTGTAGTCGCGAGTGCGCGGCCGCCGCGTGCTATCACCATCTCCGCTTCGGAGATGAAGTCCGCAATTTGCCCTTTGTATTTCCCCGTCTCACTCACCCCACGCACTACGAGCTCGGGGTCAATAAGGCCGGTCGGACGGATAACTTGTTCCACCACCTGCTCCGAGTGCGCGCGCTCATACGGCCCCGGCGTCGCGCTTGTGTACAGCACTTGCCCAATCCTCTCCTCAAACTCTTCAAAACGGAGTGGGCGATTATCACGCGCCGAAGGGAGACGGAAGCCGTATTCAACCAGTACGTCTTTGCGTGACTTGTCACCCGCATACATGCCTCCTATCTGCGGGACAGTGACATGCGACTCGTCAATAATCGTGAGAAAGTCCGCGGAGCCGTCTTTCTTGTGCGGGAAATATGAGAGCAACGTAAACGGTGGTTGTCCCGGTGCACGTCCGTCGAAATGGCGGGAATAATTCTCAATACCGCTTGTGTACCCGAGCTCCTTGATGAACGCGAGGTCGTGCATGGTGCGACGTTTCAGGCGCTCGTGCTCAAGCGGTTTTTCCTCGCGTTTAAACTTCGCGAGCTGTTCTTCAAGTTCCACCTTGATGTCTGCAATCGCACGAGTGCGCTCGTCCTCGCTCGTGATGAAATGTTTCGCCGGGAAAACGAAGACCGACTTCGGCTCCGCCATCTTTGCGCGCGAGACCGGGTCAAGCTGATCAATGTGTGCGATAAGGTCGCCGGCAAACGTGACTTTATAGATTGCGCGTTCGTTGACCGGCATAAACTCAAGCGAATTACCGATGGCGCGCAACTGCCCCGGATTCAAGTCGGCATTGGTTCGTTCAAAATATATCCCGACGAGCTTTCGTATGAGGGCGGCACGGTCTTCGGAAGCGCCTTTTTCAATCTTCACGTGCACTTTTTCATATTCCTCGGGTGAACCGAGTCCGTAAATCGCAGAAACCGAAGCGACAATGATAACGTCCTTGCGAGTGAGGAGCGCTTGGGTGGCCGCGTGGCGCAAGCGATCAATCTCGGCATTTATCATCGCCTCCTTCTCTATATACGTATCCGAGTGCGCGATGTACGCCTCCGGCTGGTAGTAATCGTAGTAAGAGACGAAATAATGCACGGCATTCTCGGGAAAAAATTCCCGATATTCTTGGGCAAGCTGGGCTGCGAGTGTCTTGTTGTGCGCAAGCACCAGCGTCGGCTTATCATTCTGTGCGATAACATTTGCAACCGTAAAGGTCTTGCCCGAGCCGGTCACACCGAAAAGGGTCTGGTGTTGCAGACCCTTTGTAAGCCCTTCTTCAAGTTTCGCAATTGCCTGTGGTTGATCCCCTGCGGGTTGAAATGGAAGATGTAATTTGAAATTAGCCATAGTAGTCACGAATGAAGTCTGCACGAAAGTCCTCAAACCGTCCATCAAGAATCGCCTGTCGCGCATCCTTAAAGAGAGCGAGGATGAAGCCAATATTGTGCATGGAGCAAATCACTGATCCGAGCATCTCCTTAGAGCGGATAAGGTGCGCGACGTAGGCGCGAGTAAATGTCTCGGTACCGGGGGTGGAGATCTCAGGATCAAGAGGTCCAAAATCGTTTTTGAATTTTTCACCCGTGAGGTGGATGATGCCACGCTTCGTGTAGATGGAGCCGTGACGTCCGATGCGTGTCGGTGCGACACAATCAAAGAGGTCCATACCGTTCGCGATACCCTCTAAGATATCGCCCGGCTCGCCGATACCGAGAAAATGTTTCGGGAGGGTCTCAGGGAGTTCGTTGACGGCAGCAGCAAGCGCTTCGCGCATATCCTCTTTTGAAAACGACCCGCCGATGCCGATGCCATCAAAACCCATTTCAGCGATTGTTCGTGCCGACTCCTTGCGCAAGTCCGGGTATCGTCCGCCCTGCACGATGCCGAAGAGCGCTTGCTTCTTACTCGCCTCAATATTCTGACGATGCGTTTTCAAACTTCGATCTGCCCAACGATGCGTCCGTTCCATCGCTTCTTTCTGATATTCGTACGGCGCCGTCGGTGAGGTGCATTCGTCAAAAGCGAAAAAGATGTCGGCACCAAGCGCGTGCTGAATCTCTACCGAGCGCTCAGGCGTAAAACGATGCAGTGAACCATCAAGGTGTGAGGTGAACGAGACTCCCTCATCATCTATAACGGCAAGCTGGCCGTGCTGGCTCGCGATGTCCGCGTCGTAGACAGCCATCGACTCTTCCTCCGGTGCGTCTTCTTTCGTAAACTTTGAAATCGTTTTACCAAATGCGGCGCCGAGCGAGAAGACCTGGAAACCGCCCGAGTCGGTCATCGTGGAACCCTCCCAGCCCATAAATTTTCCGAGGCCACCGGCTTCCTGCACGACCTTCTCGCCCGGCTGAAGATACAGATGGTAAGTATTGGCGAGGACGACCTCCGCACCGAGCCGGACAAGATGCTCGGGCAAGACGCCCTTCACATTTGCCTTGGTACCGACACTTGCAAAGGCCGGTGTACGAATAACCCCGTGCGGAGTTGTAAGAGTGCCGGCGCGCGCCTTACTTGCCACCGCGCGCTTCTCAATGTTGAAGTCAATAACACTCATTATTTTCTTACTGTAGCGTATACGAGAGACATTGACAAACGCTAATAAATTAAGTACTCTCCTCTTCAGCGGGTTTAAACGGCTCATTTCGAGCTAACCCATGGAGGTCTTTGAGATGAGAAGTAAAACTGGTTTGCTCGCCATTCTGGCGATCTTTTCCCTGCTTAGCGCGTGCGCTTCGCAGGGCCCGGTAACAAAGACGGGGTTCACGATGCCCGACGGAGAGCGCGGAACGATCGTCGCTCACAACCAGCGGGTCCCCGACTGGATGCTCGCGCGTAGCGGCCTGAAGCTCAATTTCGTCGTCAGGGGCGACGTGAGTGATAAGCAGCTCGCGGCCGTCGCGGAAACGGAACGGGCGTGTAGGATCTACACCGGCGTAGTGCGGCCGAACAATCTGGTCGCCGTGTTGTCGAGCGGGATACTCTACGCCGGAGCGGGCGCTATCGGCCTCGGCCTGGGTGCGCAGGCATTCACGGGTGCTGTAGCAAACCAATACGCTCGTTATGGCGCATGGGCATCGGGCTTGTCGGGCCTCGCAAACGGCACCATCACGCTCGGAGGTAAGACATATACTTTCGAGAACTGCGGACGTGAAGTTCTCGGGCTCTTCCCGGAGTATGGGGTGCACATCATCCAAAAAAGTCCGTAGTGAACTGAAAAGGAGGGGCGAAAATGGGCGCGGAACCGAAAGTTCCGCGCCCATATCTATTTCTATACTGACTAGCGAGCTGTTTTCTGAACCTTCAGAAGCTCTACCTCGAATACAAGAGTGGAATTAGCCGGGATAATGTCTCCGACCGCTTGCTCGCCATATGCAAGCGATGCGGGAATGACGAGCAGGCGCTTCCCACCCTCCTTCATACCGACAATACCCTGATCCCAGCCCTTGATCACCTGACCGGCGCCGAGATTAAACGTGAAGCCCGCACTGCCATGATTGGCCGAGGCATCAAAGACGGTGCCGTTGGTGAGTGCGCCGACGTAGTTCACCGTCACGCTGTCACCTGCCACTGCGGCTGCGCCGGTACCGACGACTTCATCTTTTACAGTAAGTTGCGTTATGTTTTCAGTGGGCATAGTAGCGGTTGGTGATGGTTGATCAGTTTGAGTAGTAAGAGCGGCGTCTGCGGCTGCCTGATTCGTCGTGTCCGCAGAAGTCGGTGCGCTAAATGGCGAGAGACCCGGCATAACGAAGAACATAACCACAACAGCGAGAGCGAGTGCGACGGCGATACCAGTTTGGATTGGTTGCATATATATAAGATTAATAGCCCGATTATACTATGGCTTTTGAAAATCTTTAAACCGCTTCACCTCTTCGGCGACCGCCGCCTTTGCGAGAGCTTCGTGCTCTGGCACTTCGCGATTCAGAAATGCCTGTAGAGCATCTGAATCGCCAGCTTCAGCAAGCTTCTTGAATTCTTCACGCGCGCTCTCAGAGAGCTTCTCAATGATAGCGAATGTCGCGGCCTTAAGCGCAATTTCGCCAAATTGAGAAATAAGCGCCTGCTGTTGTTCCTGCGGGAGATCCTTGATTCCGAGATCGGCGGCAATTGCCGCGGTTAGTTCATCTTGCATAGGAGGCATCATACCATGGGTTATTTAATAAGTTTTCGTAAATCATCCAGCTCGGGCGGTCCCATAAATTTTGAGAAGAAACCGAAGAATCCGTGTGTTCGCACCGGCATGCCCGGCGTAATCTGCCCGTCAACAAAATGCCACGGGATACGGTACGCGCCGGAGTCATCTGCCGCGAAGACAACACCGTTTGGATTCCGTGTAAGGTAGTCCAGAATCGCGTTCGCGCGTTCTACCGGAGTACCGCCAAAGACAAATGTATGCGCAGAATCTACACCAGCATAGATGTGCGGCTCGGCGGTCGGTATCTCAAGTCCAAAATGATTTGAAATAATTTCGTGTGGCACAGCTACCGGCGCCTCCACCGGAGGAGACGTCTCTAGGTGGAGTTCAGAATCTGGAGCCTCTGGCGGTTGCATGGAAGAAATAGATTCAAACGGCTTGTGCAGAACTTCTGTTGGTGCGATTGGCATCTCCGCTGGATGCATGGAAGAGATAGACTCAAACGGCTTGTGCAGGACTTCAGTCGGTGTGGTTGGCGCTTCTGCTGGATGCATGGACGAGATGGATTCAAACGGTTTGTGCAGAACTTCAGTCGGCGTGGCTGGTGCCTCTGACGGTTGCATGGACGAAATAGACTCAAATGGTTTCGCTGTAGAAACTGCCTCCTCGGGAGAAACGGTTGGCTCCACAGGATGCGGGGCCGAATCCACTGGCACTACCTCTGATGCTTTGATTGCTCCGTCCAGACGTATCTGCCCGTCAGCATCAATAGTCATGTGCGCGTTGAGACCGATTCGAACGCTCGTGCCGTCGGCATTGAAGAGGTGGTATTCGGGGTTGACGGCGATGTTGTGCACGACTCCATCAATCGTACTGTCGTTAGCCTCAAGTAGCTGACGAATGTCGCTCCCCTCAGGGTAATCATTCGGATTGAGATGCATTTCGTGAAGCTTTTCCGCAAGTTGTTTCGCCATATACTCGTATCCGTGCCCAGGCACCGCGTCAGCGGTTGGCATCTCAACCGCTGGAGGTAGCACTATCGCCTCACCCGCGCCCGGGGCGGGCGCGGTATGTGCCACTACTGGCTCATGTACAAATTCTGGGTACGGCGAAGCAGATGATTCCTCCGCGGAACTGAAAAGATGGTGGTGTCCAAGCCAATCAGCCAGACTTTCCATCGCATAATGTCCAGCCACTGCAGTACCACCGGTATAGGCCGCACCAAGAGCGGCGGCGTATGTGTTTTTAAACCTGCCTGATTTATTGGCTAGCCAATGTTCCGAATTTTTTTCAATACGCGCTTCCATGCCTTTCCGGCGATTGAGTGCGAAGCCAGCACCACCGAGAGCACGAACACCGTACATACCGCCTGCAAGAACTGCAGAAAGAGTCGGTAGCGCCGCGACCGCTGCAACTGAGCTACTGCCGATAAGCGCGGCAGTGATATACAACTTCTGTCGAGGAGGTAATTTATTATACGACTCAGTAAGAGTTTTCAAATCTACTTTCAGCTTTTCACCTTTTTGAGCTAGTGAAACATTCCTATCGGCAAAGTATTTTACGTATCCCGCTGCACTCTCAACACCAGAGCGTATAGAACGACCCATTTCTATCGGGTGCGTAATGACATCTACAGCCCCATCTAAATCCCCAGCAATATTCGAACTGAACGAGCGCAAACCGGCGCCCAACTTTTTGCCGCGTTCTGCTAAATAGTTTTTCAAACGCTCGCCGCGTTCCCCTACAGCCAATCTCTCTTTCGCACCAGTAATAAGAGAATGCAATTTGTCGCGCCACCACTTCGGTGTTTCTTCTGTCAACACTCCCTCCCCCTCAAGCACAATTTCTTCAGCGGGTCCCGATTCCTCAACCACAATACCGTCCTTTGACTCGGCAGCCCGCTCCGCTGCAATCCTCTTGTCAATTTCCTGTTGCTCCTCCTTCTCAAGCTTCTCGGCCACAGGGTCAACAATAATCGCGTCGGCAGCATTCGCGCGTTCTTCCGCAGATATTGGTCGATGAGGTTTGGGCGACGCGTTTATTCCTTTTTTAGCCATATGTCAGTGCTTGAGGTAACGCTCTCGGATCATATTTTCTACGGTAGCACGATCGCGACCATACGTGAGCGACGAGAGATGAATAAGATCGTCTATCTGCGACGGATTCCCTGAAGATAGGTCGGGGGTCTTCATGTCAAAAGGCTTTTGAGGTATCCCTCGTGAGAGAATCTTCACGTAGGCATTTCTGTTTTCTATATTGACGAAATCAAGCGTTTCGAACACCGGCGCGAATTGTTTTGCGAAGAATTCAGCATCTTCTTCGCCGACACGGAAGACGGCCATGTTACCGACGTTGCCGAACACGGCATCACGCGTTTTCTCATCTATCTGATTAAGGAATTGGTGAGCAACCGAGAGCGCGAGCTTGTACTTACGCGCTTCCGAGAGGATACCCGGGATGGAGTCGGTGGTCACGTTCTGGAACTCGTCTATATACAGGTAGAAGGGCGGATACGACGCGCGAGGGTTGTCAGCGCGTGAGAGTGCCGCCATGAAGAGCTTGCCGACAATAATGAGCCCGAGTAGGTTCGCATTCTTTTCCCCAAGACGGCCCTTGGAAAGATTGATAAGAAGTATTTTCTTGGTATCCATAACTTCGCGGAACTTGAAGGAAGATTCCTGCTGGCCGACGATGGGGCGAATAAAGTCATTTGCGGTGAAGTCGTCAAACTTGTTGGTGATATACGGAACGATGTTCTCAAGCGCCGCATCGCCGCCGGCCTTCGTCGCGATCTCTTGCCAAAATTGATTGACGATAGGGTTCAGGCTCTTTGCGAGTTTCTCGCGACGGAACTCGCTGTTCGAGAGCACGCGGGCGATGTCGAGAATGGTTGACCCGCTTGCGGGATCCTCCATCACGAGCTGGGTCGCATTGCGGAAATATTGTTCAAAGGCCGGTCCCATGGACTCGGGTACGTCGCCATAGAGCCGGCGGAATATCATGAGGAGCTCGTTCACGATGAAGGTCTTCTGCTCCGGTCGTGAGAAATCGTATTCCAAGAAGTTGAGACCGAAGGGGCGTGAGAGATCAGCGGGATCAAAGTAGATAACATCCTGGTATCGCTCAGGCGGCACGGCCGCGAGAATATCCAAAATGTCGGAACCGTGCGGGTCTATGAAGCAACACCCTTCCCCGTTTTTGATGTCCTGAATAATCATTGACTTCATAAGCCCTGTCTTACCGGTGCCGGTCTGACCGATGATGTAGAGGTGGCGCAGACGATCCTCAGGCTCCAGATGAATCTCCGTCTGAGCATTGCGGTACGTGTTGATACCGAGCAGGGCGCCCGTCTGCGGTAGAGAGAGCGGTGCTGGTGCGTGTGTGAAGCGTGCCTGCTTCAAGTGTGGCGAGCTCTCAATGCCCGACGGTGGGAAATGGTAAATAGTCGTGAGCTCGCGAAGCGACAGAGGAAGTGCGGAGGAATCCGGGAGACGGAAGGAAAAATCTTCAAACACGCCTTGTGCCTGGCGCTCGGTGGCACGTGCAAATGTCAAATGGTTTCCCTGCGTATTGGCAAACTGGTTAAACGCAGATTCAAGCTCACCGAGCACCTGTTCGGCCTTATGTGAGTCACTAGAAGATGCTACGAGCCGTATCGTCGCGCCCACAATGGGCGTTGCAATCTTCTTCTCCACCTGTTCAATATGCGTCTTGTTCGCTTCTATCTGGCGTGTCTCCGCCTCTTTTGCTTTCTGCTCATCCTTGGGCTTACTGGAGAAAAGTGTTTTGCCAACATCACGCGCGAACTCACCGAGTGCAGTTTCCGGAGTGGAAAATGCCGTTCCATGCTTCTCTCCCTTGCGAAGCGCCTGCAGAATTTTCCGATAATGCTTCACGTGCCGTTCGGCTCTCGGCTCAATAATAATCTGAATCGCCGCGCCCTCGCCCGTATGCTCTATTTTGGCAAATGCGTTCGTGAGTGCGTTAATCGGGTCATAGTCAAAGTCGGTGTAGTCCGTGAGCGGGAGCGCCGGACTCGCCGCAAAGCGTGCGGTGGCCGCAAGCGACGTGCCGTCTGCAACGAAGATGTTGTAGTCATGCGGCTGAGGTACCAGATGAGCATCGGGGAATATAGCGAGAAGTTGTTTCTCAAAAAGATTTTTCTTGGAGTTCGGCACCGCGGCATAGAACTGTAGCTCGGGGCTGTTGGCGGGTACGGCGAGCTCAAGCGCGTAATAATGCGGCTCACCGCTTGCGGCATCCTCAATAGAGAGAAGGCCCGCATAGAACTGTTCCATGCCTGAAATAAGTTCTTTGAGCGTTTTTGTGCGACTCCCCGCCGCCTCATCACCCTTCGGGCCCGGAAGAGCGATCTCGTACAACGTCATCTGTAGTGCCTGAAAGCGCGGAGCCTTCTCGTCTATACCGAGTGCCGGAAACCCTGCGGCGACGTATTGCACGAGATAGCGGTGGAAATCGTCGGCGATATGCGGGTCATGCAGTTTCTCAAGTACGGTGAAGGCGTTCTTGATACCCTTCTCCTCCATCGTCTGTTGTAAACTCCGTATCGCTTGCTCACTCCCACCGAGATTAAGCTCGGCGAGTATCGCCGACGCCGTATCGACCGCCGCTTTTTCACCGATGCGATATTTCTTTGCAAGTACCTCAACCGGAGCAGTATGGTGCTGATGCAGCGTCTCGGAAATAATCTGTGCCCGTTCCAGCACCCCCTTCCCTGCGAGCTCCGCCTCCTTGCGCGTTACTTGCTCGCGCAAATAGGCGAGCTCTTCTTCGGGCGTGGACAACTTCGGTACTGATTCCATTTCTTACAGTATACTCTACGAGCATGCTTGATTTCTTTCTTGCCTGTGCGCATCTCGACCCGATGGCGATTATCAAGACGGGAAGCTATCTCGGTATCGCGATTATTATCTTTGCAGAGAGCGGTCTTCTCTTTGGGATTTTCTTCCCTGGCGACTCACTTCTTTTCGCTTCCGGCCTGCTCGCAGGCGGTGGCGTACTTGCTCTCACTCCGCTTATTATACTCGTCGTCATCGCGGCAGTACTCGGCGACTCGGTCGGCTACTGGTTCGGCGTCAATGTCGGCTCCAACTTTTTCAAGCGCAAGGATTCACGCTTTTTCAAGCAAGAATATTTAAAACGCACCGAGCGTTTTTACCAGAAATACGGAGGCCGAGCGGTCGTACTCGCGCGTTTCGTACCTATTGTACGCACCATTGCACCGATTCTCGCCGGTGTCGGCTCTATGAAATACTCGACCTTCCTTTCTTACAATGCGTTCGGCGGATGCCTCTGGGGTATCGGGATGATATCGCTCGGCTATGTACTCGGCTCACTCATCCCGAACAGTGTGGATTACATTCTCCCCATTTCGCTCATTATTATCTTTATCTCTTTCCTGCCAATCTTTATCAATTTCGCCCGCGGCAAACGCGCGGTCTAGTAGCCGAGTCCGTTGAGGGTTGTGGTGTATGAGCCGATGAACGACGGTATGGCGAAGGCAAGTCCAATCATGGGAAGTACAATGAGTGCGACAGTAACAACGCCCGTCCAGAAAAGATATTTCCGCACTTTTTCTGAGGCCTGATACGCCCGGTCGGCCTTCGCTCCTATCTCATCAAGTTTCGTTAACAGTTCAGGATCAATCATATTACGGCTTGTTCCAGAAATGAAAGACCCAGTTGATGACGGCGAGCACCAGTGCGAAGAGGAGCGCGGTGGTGAAACTGGCAACCTTGAATCCCGGCACAACATAAGAAGCAAGAAGAACGAGGAACGCGTTTATGACGAGCGAGAAGAGGCCGAGCGTTAGAATGTTAATCGGAAGTGTGAGGACCATAAGAATCGGGCGGACAAAGAGATTCAGAGCACCAAGCACAACTGCGGCAATGAGTGCACTGACGAGCGTCACACTGACGCCCTGCACAAGATATGAGGCAATAAGAATGACGAGCGTTGCGACGCACCAATGGAAAAGTAGTTTCATACGGAAATTATACCAGACGCACGACCATGTAGAGCGTGAGAGCACCGAGGATAGTCATGATGGTGGTGAGCGCTCGCGGATGCCGGTGATGGCTCTCGGGAATCAGGTCGCTCGCCGAGAGATAGAGGAAGGTACCGACAAACACTGCGAGCACGAGCCCAATATACGGCTCGGGGATACGGAAAAGGAGTGTTGAAGCGGCACCAAGCACGGGTGCCGCCGCATCTACCAAGAGCCAATTGAAGGCCCTTTTCCAGCTCCCGCCGTTTTTGAGTACTAGATTAACCGTGTTGATGCCATCGGAAAAATCATGCGTGAGCACGGCGGCGGTAACGACGATACCGAGCGCAGCCGATGCCTGAAATCCGATGCCGATCGCCATACCATCAAGAAGGCTGTGAGCAGAAAGAGTAAATGCGCCGAAGAAACCGCGGGGAGCATTTACCCCGTCGTCCTCTTCATGCGTATGCAGGAGAATGAGCCGGTCCAAAATAAGGTAGCCGAAGAATCCGAGCGCGATAAAGAGCGCGACGGTCGCGGCGGAGTGATACAGAGTCCCGAGACCTATCGCCTCTGGCAAAAGATCAAAGAGCGCAACGCCCGCCACCGCGCCGGCTGAAAAACCGAGGATAAGATGCAACTGGTCGCGGAAGCGTAGTGCGAAGGAGCCGCCCACGAAGGTGGCTATCGAGGCGGCAAGAGAGATAAGTAACAGGGTCATATCAGGTAGTGATATGGCTGATACTCGGCCTTACTTCAATAACGGATCAATAGCCGCTTTGAATGTTGCAAACGGGTACGCGCCGGCGACCAATTGTGTGCCGATAACAAACGACGGGGTGGAATTAATACCGGCCGTCTTCCCTTCGGTCTTGTCCGTGTCCATGAGTGCCTGGTAGGCGACAGTGTTCGCCTTCACATCTGCGGCGACCTTCGCGGCGTCAATGCCGGGAATCGTCGCATTGAGCTTGTCTATCGAAGCGGCATCACCGAAGCCCTGGTCCCCTTCTTGGTCTTGAGCGGTATACATCGCCGTGCGCCAGGCGAAGTATTGGCTCGGATACAGTTTCCAAACCGAACGGCTGTAGAGCGCCGCGGTGATGGAGTCCTGACCGAGGAATGTAAAGTCCATGAAGACAATTTTCACCTTGCCGGTGTCTACATACTCCGTGATAACTTGCGGCAGAGTGTCGAGCTCAAAACTTTTACAAGCAGGACACTGATAGTCGGACCATTCAACAATCGTAATTGGGGCATTCGCATTTCCAATAAAGGGATCCCCGTCAATCTTCATATTCTTGACATCTACAGTTGGTGCCGCTGCGGGTTGTGCGCCCCAAAAAACCGCTCCCGTAATCAATAATCCAGTGAACACAACGACGACGATGAGAATGATCTTGGTACTTGTCTGGTTGAAGTCCATAGAGTCTGAACTATTTTTTACCCAGTGCGGTATCTATTGCCGTCTGGAATCTCGCGTAGGGGTATGCGCCGGAAATCACTTCGGTGCCGATAACAAACGATGGAGTTGCATTGACACCGACCTTCTGTGCCTCGGCCTTATCCGCATCAACGAGCGCCTGATACGTAGCGGTGTTCGCCTTCACATCCGCAGTGACCTTTGCGGCGTCAATGCCGGGGATCGTCGCATCGAGCTTGTCGATGGAAGCGGCATCACCGAAGCCTTGATCCCCTTCTTGATCTTGCGCGGTATACATCGCCGTGCGCCAAGCGAAGTATTGGTTCGGATACAGTTTCCAAACCGAACGGCTGTAGAGCGCCGCGGTGATGGAGTCCTGACCGAGGAATGTAAAGTCCATAAACACGATCTTTACCTTGCCGGTATCAACGTAGTTCTTGATAATGTCCGGGATTGAGGGTGGTGTCGGTATTTGCGGTATACCTCCCACTTCAGCGGCTTTACAGAAAGGACACTGGAAGTCGCTCCAAAAAGCGATAGTGACCGGTGCATTTGCCTGACCGATAAACGGATCGTCGGCGGTCTTCACATTTTTAATATTCACCGACGGTGCCGCACCTGTTCCCGCCGTAGCGCCCGAGGGTGCGACAGTTGGGTGTGTGCCATTCCAGACCACGGCACCCGCGATAAGAATACCCGCAACAACCACTGCTCCCGGTAAGAAATACTTATCGCTTATTTTGTTGGTTTCCATATCCGGAGATGATACCATAAGGACGGAACGCAACCATAAGGAGAACCCTATGAAAATCGCAACCCTCGGCATCGTGCTCCAAGGCGGTTTTGTCCTTTTGGGGGAGAAAAAGAAAGGAGAGATAGGCACAGGAGTGCTCTCTGGGCCCGGCGGTAAGCTTGACCCGGGCGAAACGCTCGAGGAGTGCCTCATTCGCGAGACGCGCGAAGAGCTGGAGATAGAGCTTGATCCGGCTTCGCTCGAACTGGTCGCCGTCATCGACTTCCATGCCGGTGGCGTAGTTGACTTCCGTGTGTACACCTACCGCGCAAAGATTTTGTCGGGAGAAATTCATGAGACCGCCGACATGATTCCGGCGTGGTACCCGCTCAATGCAGACACCTTCGAACGGACCTACGACGCGGATCGTCACTGGCTCCCGAAGGCCGCACGCGGCGAGAAGTTTTGCGCGAACGTCTACTATCGAGACCGCGCGCGAGACTTCGATCGCATTGAGTTCTTTCCTTTCACCCCTTAACCGGCCGCGCTATGCGCGGCCGTTTTCAGTACCAAGCTTATTGATACTGAATGTAGATTGGTGCGGGGATGAGCTTGAAGACTTCAGTGGGAGTGAGCAAGCCGTCGGCGGGCGGTCTCACATCGTTCTTATAAAAGAGCTTTATGCCGGTGAATTGTACGGGCTCAGGTGCTATGACTCTGTTGTAGGTACCGTACTTTTTTGCCTTGGAGCCGAAGCCGTCCATATCCATAACAATCTGCACCTCGGGCAGTGGGAGTATCTTTTTATAATTCGTCACCATAGCCTGAGTGAAGCGATGCACCACAAGAACCTTCGGCGGTAGCTGATACTGTTGTACCAGCCCTGCGAGGTACTGCGCCGCATAGTTTATGTCTGCCGCATCAAAGGTGCCGATAACCGTACCGGGCCTCTCACCGTGCTTCATAGAAAACTCCGGATCAATAGCGAGGTGCACCTGCGGCATCTTGAGATATTTCTCCAGCAACGGGAGCTCGTGCTCAACGGTGCTTAACCCCACCTGCACGTCCAAGATGACAATTCCTTGCACCCGTGCCGCAAGATCAAGTGCGTGGTCTATCTGGTCATCCGGCATACGGAGAATATATTTCCCCTCCTTTCCTGCGCTCGCCTGCGCGACAACAGCGATGTACTGAATCGCGGGCAGAACTGGCGTTGTCGGATCGGCCGCTCCCCACTTCTTCACTTCAGCGGTAAGCATCGGTAACAACTGCTCGGTCGGGTATTCTCCAAGCACACCCATCCCTTTGGAATAGAAGTTCCCGTAATACGCAAGAATGCGCTTAAACGGTAGGATAGCGCCTGCGTTTGGATACACCGCCTTCACCGGCCAGAGCCGCGGCGTGCTAGACGCCGCCGCGGTCGTCGTAGCGAGTGTGGTGATGCTCACGTGTGCGAGCGCAAGAAGTCGTGCGTCGTAGTCGACTTTATTTAGAGTCGGCAAGGGGATAAAGCGCTCTAGCGCCTCCGACCGATACTCGTTTGAAACGAGCGGGGAGAAACCGAGTATGTACACGAGCGCAACACCCGCAACACTAGCGCCTGCGGTTCGCAACAGTATGGGAGACATGATGAGTGTATTCTACCTGTTTTTAACTTTTATTCACTGTCCTGAGAGGCAAGTTCTGCGAGATCGACAAGCACTTCGTCCGCGTGTGTCTTGGACTGTACCTTTTCATACACCTTTGCAATCTTGCCGGACGGCTCAATGAGGAACGAGGTGCGGCTCGTACCCAGATAGGTCTTCCCCATGAATTTTTTCTCACCGAAAACACCATACTTCCCCACCACCTCTTTGTGTTCGTCGGCAAGTAAGGTAAAAGGCAGATTATAGCCATCCGCAAATTTCTTATGACTCTGTACTGAGTCAGTGGAAACGCCGAGCACGACGGCATCTATTTTCTGAAAATCTTTAAACTGGTCACGAATGGTGCACGCCTCAATCGTGCAGCCGGGCGTATCATCTTTTGGGTAGAAATAGAGAAGCACCCACTTCCCTTTGTACGCTGAGAGTGTGTGCGTCACGCCGTCTTGATCCGGCAGTGAGAAATCAGGCGCTGGTTGCCCCACGAGTGGTGTCGTCATGCACAACAGTATATCAAAACAAGAACCGGTTTGGACAAAGCTGAAATGTCCTACTCAACCACCCCTTGGTTAAACATTTACTCGAATTGTGCAATAAAAAAGACAAGTTTTTACCGATGACTCAGCGAGAACTTATGGGTAGTTTCTTCCGTCTCCTGTGATGGGTATCGTATCTCCTAAATATTTCGGTTTCGTATGAAAGACGAGATCAAACACCGCCTTCTCGTCGGCGAATACTTCGCGAACATAGTTGCGGAATAAGATATACCCAACATCAGTCCGTACACCATAGGCCTGTATGCCAAGACGACGCGCGGTGAAAACGGCACGAGGCAGATGGAATGATTGGGTCGTGATGAGGATGGAAGTAACGCCGAAAATGTCACGGGCGCGATACAGACTGCTATAGGTGTCGAAGCCCGCGTGATCAAGAAAAATATCTTGGTCGGGAATGCCTTTACCGAGAAGATAGAGACGAACCGGATTCACTTCGTTGTGGCTCACTGTGCTGTTGTCACCAGAGACGAGTATCTTCAACACTTTCCCTGCTTTGTATAAATCGATAGCCACGTCCACACGATCTATAAAAATCGAAGAGGGTGCGCCGTTTGAAAGGATCGCCGCACCAGGAATCAACGCGACTTCTGCGCTCGGTGCCTCGTTCGCAGTGTCGTATATATAATTCTTAGTCGTCACATAAAAAACTAGGGCGGTGAGAAGAACGAAAGCAAGCATTGCTCCGCAACCGAGTGCGAGGAAGAAAATGGGACGACGCCTCATCATACCTACGGAAATTAGAAGGATTCTTGACTCTGGTATTCTTCTTTCGTTGCGACGTCTCCCCTCTCGATGTGTTCGATAATTTCAGGAGTTGGGGGAATGTTTTTTGCAAAGAGAGTAAGCGTCTTCTGCTTTCTTAACTCCTCTTCGAGCCTCTCAACTTCTGTAATGAGTTTTCCGTATTTAAAATAATTGCTGATGCTCCCCGGAAGAAGTAGAAGCAGAGTCACCAGCACTCCCACACAAATAGCCGATATCAATATAAGAGCTAACGAGCCGGTAATTTGCCAATTGAAGAACGTGACGGTGATGAGCGTTACATTTTCTAAAGCGAAAATAACAGCCACACCCCCGAGTAACAACCCAAGAATGAAGAGAATAATCATGGGGTTTTGTTTATGAATAGAGTAGATATCTCTATGTATGGTGTCGTTCCAAAAACCAAAATATTACAACCACTCGAGTATACGTCCGTAAGGTGTCACCTTACGGTGCTTAATGCAATTAGCCTCCAACCATAAACGTTTCGTTGCACGACGGTCCATACCCTTTGTATACGCAACTCGCAAACCAATCGCATGTTGGAAGATTCACGCCACAAAGTCCGGGTTGTCCGGGATATGATCCTTGCACTGGCACGGGAGTGCCTTCAAGTGCGGCTCGCAAAGCGAAATGAGAACCATCGCCGATGCCCGGTATGTAATATCCGTATTGATACCCCCACCCCAACGAGAGATTGGTCCCGTACAAAGGGTCCGTCGGAATCGTGCCGATGTAGGTTGGCACGAGTGCATTGTGGAGACATCCGCTTGCCGCGTCTTGCGCATTTAGATACTCCTCGTTGGGGGGAGCGCCACAGAGGGGATAGTAGCCGTGGTCAGTGCGATACATCTCTATTGCGATCTGAAGTGTCTTCATATTCGATAATCTCGTCGCATCCCGTGCCTTACTGCGGGCAGTGTTGAGACTCGCCAACACGATCGAGGAGAGGAGACCGATAATCGCAACGACCACCAAGAGTTCGATAAGTGTGAATCCTCGGCGGGTCGATGGGGAACGCATGGAGTTTAACGCGCCGGTATCCCTGAATAAGCGTCTGGCGGCAATTGACTTACCGAAGTTTTTGAACTCCCGCCAAAAAGCAAAAAGGCTGTCGCCATAATCGCAATCGCCGCGATACCAAGGAGTATATAATTGGCTTGACGCTTGTCCTTAGCCCAACCCCACTTTTGCACAAGCGCGACAATCCCTTGCGATTCTGCGGGGGCTGATTGCTTAAACACCTCTTCGTTATCGTTGAATTGGATACCTTCCATAACTCTACCAGTATAACCCGAATACGGTTCAGCTAGAAACGGTTGTGAGTAAGCCCGCAAGATGACGTCTTGCGGGCTTATAAAAAATGCGCTGCCGATTACATCTCGGCAGCGCATTGACGGAATGATGCTCGCGCATATCCCGTCACAGTATCGTCAGTTGAGGTTGCCCAGTCCCGGGCCCGCCGGGCTCTTGTACAGGATCCCGTGCGCGCCGGCCGAGGGGTCGTTGTAGACTTCCTGGACGACAGCGAACTCACCCCAGATTGCCACACCAATCTCCTGGCCGGCGCTTGTGTACCACTTGCCGTTGATAAGCTTGTCGGTGCTGTCTGCAGCGACGATCTTTACGAAGTACGTCCATTGCTTCGACTTGCCGCCCACGTCGACCTTGCCGGACTGCTCGTTGGTGAGCCATGCCCCGGAGCCGATATAGGACGAATAGCCGAAGTGCCGATCGAGCTTCGTATCGCCGTCGCAGTCCAGATTCGACATCCAGGCACTGTTCCACTTCATTATCAGGCTGTCCTCGGCGTACGCTTGGCACCAGGCGGCATCGCGATACGCATCGCAATACCCACCATTAAACAACTGGGCCTTCCGTAAGGTGACACCTTACGGGCCTACAGCACCGTAACCCCGCAAGATGTCATCTTAAGATTTAAAAGGAAAAGGCTGACGCTAGTGCGCCAGCCCTTCTTTCCGAGCCCTTGATCTGTCTATCGGGCGGAGAACTTCTTGCCGGCTTCAAATACTGCCCGGCTCATTCGCCAGATTGCCTTGCGATCAGCCTTGCTCAAACTCTTGAGAGCCTGCCCAATTCCAGGCACAGCCTTCATCGCCTTTTGAATCTCCACCTTGGAAGCGGTCTCGCGAACGACCTGAACATGGATGTTGGCAGCCTTGTGAACCCAGACCTCCAGCGTATCGTCCAATGGATTCGCCGGACGCGAAGCGTAGTGCTCGTTGGATTCCTTGGTGAACCCATTCGCGAGGAGCATCTCCTGCAACTTCGCAGGGCCGTCGTCGGGAACGGCGACGAAGAAGTCCCAGTCCGACGTCTCGCTTTCGTAGCCGAAACAGCGAGAGCCCGTCAGGTGGAACTCGAATGGCGCTTGATCGAGTGCCATCATAGCCGCAATGAAACCGCTTATACCTTTGAGCATGTGCTTCTCCCGTAGATATGCGTGATTGAATGAGCCTTGCTTGTTTTTATATAAAAATTCACCGTATGTCAATGGCTACGGTGGTCCGTAAGGTGTCACCTTACGGGTTCACACTACTTTCGAAAAATCGGCGTAGATGGAAAGAAGGGCGAAGAGAAAACTTACCGATAGCGGGCCGAGGAAGATACCTATCGGACCGAAGAGCGCGAGTCCGCCAAGAACCGAGAGAAGGACGAGAAGGGGGTGGAGCTTCATCCCTCTGCCGACGAGCTTAGGGCCAAGTAGGTTATCGATAAGTCCTACGGCGAGAGCGCCCCAGATAAGAAGCCCAAACGCCTGAATCGTCGTTCCCGTAAGAAAGAGGAATGCGACCGCCGGAGCGAAGACGAGCGCTGTCCCGATACCAGGAATGAGCGCCGCAATCGCCGCGACCATTCCCCAGAGAATCGCGTTTGGTATGCCGAAGAGCAAGAAGCCGAGTGTCGTGAGGAGTCCTTGCACGAGCGCAATCACGAAATTTCCCTTGATGATTGAATTAATCGCGAGTTCAAGCCGATCGAAGACTCCCTTATCTTCTTTGTCGCTCAAAGGCGAGAGCGCAATTAGTATGTGCCGCACCCGTTTCCCGTCGCGCAAGAGATAATAGAGAGCAATGAAGAAGATGAGCGATGACAGAAGGAGCCGAGAGACGCTTGAAAATATATCTCCAGCGTGTCCCGCAATCCACTGCAGGACTTCTCTCATATAGGTATCGAGATCTGTTGAAACGCCACGAGTGAATTCTCCGAACCCAGGAATGATGGCGCCAAATGTGTCATTCGCCCTGAGGAATAGGTTCGTGAAGGCGCCTTGCCCAGCGCCTGCATCAAGCGAGACGTAGAGACTATGCGCTTCGTTCGCCACAAGCACCCCAACAAGAGAGAGCGGAAGGAGGATGAGTAATACACTTACGATGACGGTGAGAAGCGCGGACGTGCTCGGCCAGCCACCAAGCGCATGAGAGATTCTCGTATAGAGCCCTTCCAGCACGACTGCGAATATGACTGCGAGAGCTAGTGGCTTCAAAAATGGCCACAAGACCGCGGTGGCAAGAACAATAGCCCCCACAACAGACAGTATGAGAAAATACGGCCGAAGCATTTGTTGTTGCATAGTACAAGGTAGTATAGCAAGAACTGCTTCTACTGGCTGTCCTACAGGGACCGCGAGTACGCTTTTTCGTAAGGTGACACCTTACGGATTTACTGTGCTACTCTACATGAGAACCCTCTTATTTATTCGCCTAGATTTCAATAGATATGAATGAGTTTCATCCATCCGATCTGACCAGGGGTAAGGCATTCCGCGACTCTATTCGTTACAAGCCAAACGTTTCTACCGAACGGCTCGACCGAGCACATGCCATTTTGACTCGCGCACTAGAAGAGCACGGCCACGAAAGTTTGACTGCCAAAAACTTTCATGAAGTGCTGGAGCATATGCACAAGGACTCTCGTTGGCACGACCTCTATTCAGCAGGACCGGAACTCGAGAATGCACTCCGTACGCACCTGAAGATCGAGGAACCGAATCACGCTCCGACTCCTTCTCCATCGCCAAAGACAGTAGAAGATGCCTCCGAGGCATAACGCTGCCGCAAAGTGAGAAGCTAACCTCTGACCAACAAGATTAATTCTGTGAGCTTTTCGTTCATCCCTTCGCTGATCTTGAGTCGTTTTGGTGAAATGCTGTCCATTTCAATATCAGTGCTTTGAGCTGGCAGAACATATACATTGCCACTCTCTGGATTTTTCCCAAGAACAATTTTCATACCTTCGTTTTTCATTCTTTCAAGAATCTCATCTGTGGGCGTTGAATATCCTGGAGCCTCTTCGTCTCCGGTTTTCATTTCCAAATACCCTTCTGGATCGACACCCAAGAAAGGAAAATTCTCCTGACTTTCAAATAGTTCTCTTGCGAGAGAAATTATTTTCTCTTTTCTCGTCGGCTCTTTTTCGTAATGAAATGGAATACCTTCGGACATAATCGAAGTATACACTTAATTTTACTGGCCGCGTGGTACGACGCGGGAACCAGTTTAACTAAAGCACAAACGGAATAATGGCTCGTACCCGCCTTGCATACGCAGGATATTCTTCAGGAAAGTATTTAATTAGCAATTTCTCTTCTTTGTATGCTTTGTAGTAAGCCCCTAAAAAGAAAAGCACAAAAAAGAGAAACCAAATAGAACTCCCTGAATATATTGCTACACCAAGAACCATCAGAAGGAGCCCACTATAAATAGGATGACGCGCATATGAATAAGGACCGTGTGTGATTAATTCGTGATTTTCTTTAAACACTACATTGGCACTCCAATTCTTCCCAAGAGTAATGCGTGCCCAAATCATAATTGCCATCCCTAAAAAAGTAGCCGCATCCGCGACAATGCCTGTTGTAAATGAGCGAGGCCAGAAATTAATACCGAGAAATGGAACGATAGTCGCTATTTGATCCTTCAGAAAAATTACTGATCCCACAATAATCAGAGCCGAGATTCTCATTGTCCACCCACCACGGTTCTCGGATGCCTGCTTTGTTGAGAAGGCAGTAACAATCCAGAAAATAATTTGAATAGCGAAACAGAGAAATATAAATATCAGTGTAAAATCTTTCACGTCGTAATTATATCACTAGCTAAAATCGTTAGCTGACCGTCTGGTACGACGTGGGCGACTTATTTTTAAGGAGTGGTAACGACTATAAAAATAGAAGTACTCTTGTGGTGAACCTGTCTATCTAAACTTTCTGAAAAACAAGAAGATGAACGAAGGCATGCTCTTTAAACTGTTCATACCGGGGAGCTGTCTGAAGGAAGGTTTCTGTGGGATAAAGAGGCGTCTGCTTAACGAGTTTGAATCCAGCACTGGTTGCGTATTGCGCGTAATTTTCTGTGGGTCGCAATATGTCATAGATCACCCCAAACGGGTATGTGGTGCGAGCCACTTTCTCTCCATTCCCAAGATCCTCTACCTCGACAGTTATGTCGAACCTAGGCGCAGAAAAAACCTCGATGTCTGAATAGATAAGGAAAAAGAATCCGTTTACGGTGAGTAGACTGTTAATCTTCTTAAGAGCTGTTTCTGGGTCAACGATGTGCTCAAATACCATTATCGAAACCACAACATCAAAAACTCTGTTGAGTTTGACTGTCTCAAGGGAACCGAGTGTGACCTGCAGTTTTGGGTAAAGATTCTTAGAGATGGCTACGCTCTTTTCTGAAGGCTCAATACCAAAATATTCAGCAGCCCCCAATTTTTCAAAGACGACTGAACTATACCCCGTTCCACTGCCTATATCCAAAACAGTTTTACCAGACAAATCGCCAAGATTCTTTTCAAGACACTCTGCAAAAAATTGACGCCTGGGTGAGTCCACACCCTCGTCTTCCCAATTCATTTCATCCAAATCATATTGTTTTGGATCGCCTGCTTTGTTTAAAAACTCTTGCATTATTGCACAATATCACGTGCTGGCCGTCTGGTACGACGTGGGCGACTTATTTTTAAGGAGTGGTAACGACTATAAAAATAGAAGTACTCTTGTGATGAACCTTTTTGAACCTTACTTAGCTTTGCCGGCGGCGTATCTCATCATTTCCTCGATAGTGATCCCGATTTTTTCTGCAACTTCTTCAAGATATCCTTTCGCACTTTCATCTTCTTGAGATAGTTCCAGGAAGGTAACGATGTCTGAAAGTATATTCTCTGCGTTCATCCCCTCTTCTTCACCAAGCTTTTCTATTAGACTATCAATAACCGATTCTTTGCTTTCAAAACTTGGCGGTTTTTCCATACGATTACTATAACCTATTAGCTGCCCGACAGGGATCATGATTACATTTTTCTCCCTCGAGTTCCAGCTCGCCGTCGCTCCGGCGTTCGAATCCCTGACGCAGGCGCTGCGCGTCTGCTTCGGCACAGCAAAATTGCACTGCGCTTATTTTGCTGGCCGTCACCACAGGAGTACTTCCATTTCTCTAACTCCTTGCAGTCGTAAGAGAAATTGGTCGCTGGTACGACGTGGGAACCTACCTCACCAATGATAGATCCCCATAAAGAACTATCGGCTGCATTGCTTCAATCTCAGCCTTAATGAATTCCATATCGGGAATGGGATTAAGAAGGAAGATTTTCTTTTTAAGAATGTACGCGAAACCCATTTCGAGAAACCCGCTACCGCCAATATAATTGCTCACGCTTCTTTTGTCGTAATTTAATACAAGGACGGCATCAGATTTCTGAATTAATTTATAGTGATCTTCAATCAAATTACGTTCTATCTTTCTTTTGAAACTTTCGCTATCGACTTTCTTAAGTGCTCCTTGGACATATTCTGTTGTGCTGTGTGGCAAGAAAGCTTCATGACCGAACTTGCTCAATACTGCGTCAGCGGCAAGCATTTCTTTTGCAAAACTCATACTGCCACAGATAGTGATTTTCATGTTTTTATTTTACCTCGATTTGCTGGCCGTCTGGGACGATATTGGAACCAACTTATATATTTAATTTTATTCTTCCTTCCAGTGGAAAGACGGTCAGGTTTGGAAACTGGTTAAATTTGCTTATTAAATCTTCTTTGTCTTTTAAAGGAAAATAAAAACTTTCATCTGCCTTGGAAGCATTCACATATACAAAGTACCTTCTTGTTGATTCGCAGTTTCTGCACGTAACCATAACTGTGCCAATATATTCATGGCCTACTTGTAAATATTCTTTAAGAAGACTGGTATAGCCTTGTTTTTGCCCTGGTTTGATAAATATACTTGTATCAAAAGGAATCGGTAAAATATTTGGTTCTGGCTCACTAAGGTCTCTAATTACGAAGCCATAATATGGTTCTTCGGCCGTACGTTTCGACTCATTTACTAAGGCGTATTGTGGAATTTTTGGATTACCCAGATACTTAAAATCCATTTGTAAGTCTGCCCTCACAAGGTAGTCACTAAGCTGAAAATATCCAACAAGGCCAGCAAGAATTACTAGAGGGAAACCAAAAACGGTCATCCACGATCCAACCTTCTCTATATTTATTTTTTTAATATACCACTTCATTGTGATTTGCTG
>Ga0172379_10002388_pt1 | contig 33352 bp, 37 predicted proteins | sample GrowelOW334metaG_FD_119756 | JGI IMG/M metagenome (GOLD analysis project Ga0172379, IMG submission 119756) | Groundwater microbial communities from an aquifer near a municipal landfill in Southern Ontario, Canada - Groundwater well OW334 metaG | ecosystem: Environmental > Aquatic > Deep...
CCCATGCTGAGCTAGCCAGCGTTCCCGCCAAGCTAGCATTTCCCAGTGTTCAGCTTTAAATAAAAAGCTGGGTAGTGGAAAATAACAATTTATGGACAGACTAGGCCTTTTTTGGTATAGTGAGTTTGTTTTATGGAGAGTCGTCACACCAATCCAACCCACTCTCGCTCACCACGGGTCGATTCCGTTCATGTTCCGCATGGAGTAAGAAAAACCGAGCTTAAATCCGCTAAAAAGAAAGCTACTCCTCGTTGGAAACGTTGGTTGAAACGTGGTGCTTTAATAATATTAATCGGCTTTATCACTTGCAGTGCTTTGGGCGTTGGTGTATTTGCCTGGTATGCCAAAGATTTGCCTAGTCCAAGCCAAATAGAACACCGCACCTTGGCCGAAAGCACTAAAATTTTTGATCGCTCTGGTGAACATTTATTATATGAGACTGGAAAAAATGTTCGTCGTACTTACGTAACCTTAGATCAGATTTCGCCTTTTTTAATTAACGCCACTGTAGCATTAGAAGATAAAAATTTTTATCAACATCGTGGTTTTGATCCAGTGGCCATCATTAGAACTATCTGGACCGACATAAAAACCGGAAAAAAATATGGCGGATCAACTATTACACAACAATTTGTTAAGCAAGCGGTATTAACTAATGAAAAAAAATTTGATCGCAAGATAAAAGAGTTGATTTTATCTATAGAACTAGAGCGTCGTTATAGTAAACAACAGATTTTAGAGTACTATCTTAACGAAAATCCTTACGGAGGTATTAATCTTGGCGTAGAAGCCGCGGCTCAAGCTTATTTTAATAAATCAGCTAAAGATATTTCGCTGGCCGAAGCAGCTACATTAGCAGCTATTCCACAAGCTCCGTCTTATTACACCGACACAACCAATGCCGCCGACTTATTAAAGCGACGAAATTATACATTAGATCGCCTGGTTGAAGAAAATTATGCCACTGCCGCAGAAGTAGAAACGGCCAAACAAACCGAATTAAAATTAAATAAAGTATTAGTGCAAAAAGATGCACCGCATTTTGTAGATTATGTAATGCAACAATTAGAAGATGATTTTGGTGGAAATTTTATTGATCAAGGCCTAAAGGTAACTACTACATTAGATTATAATAAGCAAGTTATCGCTCAAGAAGAAATTACTAAGGGCATGACTATTGTAGAAAAATATGGCGGTAGCAATGCCGCGCTAGTAACTATTGATGCTAAAACTGGCCAAGTATTAACCATGGTTGGTTCGAAAAATTATTACGCCACTGATTACGAAGGAGAATATAATGTAACTACCAGTCTTAATCAACCAGGTTCATCATTTAAACCAATTGTTTATTTAACCGCTTTTGCTAATGGCTATAATTCCAATACAATGATATTCGATGTAGAAACGGACTTTCCTATAGAAAGTGGTGTATATCATCCTCATAATTACGACCTAAGCACACACGGTCCTTTACCAATGCGCCGTACGTTAGCTATGTCGCTAAATATTCCTGCGGTAAAAACGTTTTATTTGGCCGGCAAAGACAAGGTAATAGATACGGCTGAAAGTCTAGGTTACGGCACTTTTTATGATCGTTCACAAATTGGTTTGGCCGCCGCATTAGGTAGTAATGATGTTAAATTATTGGAACATGCCGCTGCTTTTGCCACTTTAGCTCGTGAAGGCGAACGCCATCCTACTACTACTATTCTTAAAGTAGAAGATCGCCAAAATAAAATCCTTTATGAATGGCAAAACAATTCCAGCCAAGCTGTAGACAAAACCGCCACTCAAATGTTAAATGCCATATTATCAGATCCGGCTAACCGTGGCGGCATATTCCCTGGTTTGGTTATTCCTGGTAAAACATTGGCCGCCAAAACAGGCACAACCAATGATTTTAAAGATGCTTGGGCCATGGGTTATACTCCAAGCTTTGCTACCGGTGTATGGGCTGGTAATAATCAAGGCTCTGTAGCAATGGATAAGGGAGCCGACGGTTCTTTTGTGGCCGCTCCAATTATGATTAGTTACATGAAGCGCATTTTAGAGGGCTTGTCAGATGAAAAATTCTCCCCCATGCAAACTATAAAAGCTAATAAACCTGTTTTACAAGGAGCCGTTGGCACTACTACACAAAAATATGTGGATAAAAATACCAAAAAATTAATTAAAGACGAGTGCTTAGCTGCGTATCCAGCTGAATATAAAATCCAACAAGACTTCAAAGAAGTGCACACTATTTTGTATTATCTTACCAAAGAAGATCCGCTTGGTCCGGCTCCCACTCATCCAGAAAAAGATACTATGTTCAAAAGTTGGGAAACCGGCGTATTAGGTTGGGCTAGTGGACAAGCTGCCTACTTAACTAGTAAAACAGAATATGAGGATTGTAATTTACACGCCGCTAATCAAACACCAACTATAACCATTGTCTATCCTGCTAGCAATACTTCTATTACTAAAGCTGTATTTAGTATTGGCGCTCAAATTAATGCCGGCGCCACTGGTCGCACTATTAAACAAGTGGAATATTTAATCGATAATGCTCGCGTTGATATAAAAACCACAGCTCCATTCGATTCAACTTATACCGGTCACAGCCTTACTGCCGGTACCCATACTCTAACTGTTAAAGCTACTAATGATCGTAATAATATTGGCACAGCTACGATTAAATTCACTATTATTACTGAATCTACTAACAATAATAAATCCAACACTAATACAAACAAAAATACTAACACCAAAAACAAAGTAAATGGCAATTAGTTATATTTTAAATTGAAGACGTTGAATAGTAACCGAACAAGCTTGTTTAATATATTGAAACAACAAGGTTTCTTGTTGTTTCAATAAATGTGCCGCAATAGAGTTGGCTGATTGAATCACTAAAACCTGCTGTCGAACATATTGTGGGATCAATTCATTATGATAATCTGGCAATTCACTACTAATAAATAATTTAGTGGCTTCTATTACTTGTGCCGCGCGTACGGTTTCTGTAACGCCAGCTCGATTTAAGCGTTTAATAATATCGTGCTGCTGTAATGCTAATAATGCCATGTGATTATTGTTTTATTGGCATAATTACATAAGCATAGTCCGTTTGTTGTTCAGCTTGCAACACAACCGGACTAATCTCATCAATAATAATAATATTAACATTAGCGCTGTCTATTTGTTGCAAGCCTTCTAACATATATCGATAATTAAAAGTAATTGACGCGGCTTGTCCCTTGATATTAGCCGCCAACATAATAGTATTATCACCTAATTGCATATTAGCTGCTTTAATCTCAATAGTATTGTTATCTGGGTTAACCGTGAGGGTAACATCATTAATGCCTTGGCGTGAAAATAAAGCCGCTCCTTTAATGGCTTTGATTAGCTGTTTTACTAATAATCTAGCCACCGTGTTGCCTTGTAAAGAAATAATCTGTTGATATTCCGGAAAATTTCCTTCTACCAAACGTGAAACAAATTCAATATCTTTAATTACACAGGCTAATTGATGTTCCGTAACAAATAAGTCAACTTGTTCTATTTCAATGGCTTCTAAAATACGTAATAATTCTTGAGCCGCTGCGTACGGTAAAATCACCTTATACTCTTGATCACCTTCTACTTCTAATAAGCCCTTTTTTTCTGCTAACCGATAACTATCTGTGGCAGCTAAAATTAGCTGCCGTTCTTTAAACCAAAACAAAACTCCAGCAATTTCTGGCCTAGTTTCATCTAAGGCAGAAGCAATGATTACTTGTTGTAAATTGCGCTGTAACCGTTGTTTATTAATAATATATTTACAACTACGATCAATTTCTGGAAACACTGGAAAATCAGTAGCTTCTAGCCCTTTCATGATAGTTTGTTGTTGTTCAGAAGTAATTGCCAACTCATTACCATTCAAAACGCAATCTACTCTTTCAGTAGTTAATAAATTTATATAATTAGCAAACAGCTGCGCTGGTAATGTAAAATTCCCAGCGGTTTCCACTTTGCCACGCACAATTACTCTAATACCAATTTCTAAATTAGTAGTAAATAATTTTATAATTCCATCAGCTACTTGTAATAATACATTTTGTAGAATTGGTAAATTAGTTTGTTTAGTAGCTACATGACTAACAATTTGTAAACTTTGGTTTAAATTATCTTTTGTGCAAGAGAATTTCATAAAATAGCTACTAGATTAATTAATTTATTATATATATAAAAAATATACTAATAATACTAATAAGGCCTGTTAATATCCGGATAAGTTATTTTGCTTAATAGTTATAGGGTTAAACATATAAACTAGGGTGAATAATAAGTGAGTAAAGTTGGAAAGAAAAGTGGATAAAAAGTTATACACAAAGCGCACTAATAAATTGTGCACAAAATTAATTATATAATTTTTGTTTTATTAACAAGATATCCTGAGATAATTTATCATCAGTGGATAAGGCTTTTTGAATTTTAGTAAAAGCATGAATCGCTGTAGTATGATCACGGCCACCCAATTCATTGCCAATGGCTGGATAGGAATAACCAACTTCTTCGCGCATAATAAACATAGCAATTTGTCTAGGCACTACCAGTTCTTTTTTACGAGAGCTACCAATTAAATCTTCAAACCGAATACTATAATACTCAGACACAGCCAATAAAACTTGTTTACCAGTTAAAGCGCTATGTTTAGGGGGCTGGATAATAGTAGATAATAAACTACGAACGCTTTCCACAGTGGGCGGTGTATTAGTTAGCTGGGTGGCAGCAATTACTCGATTTAGAGCGCCTTCTAGCTCTCTAATATTATTATGCACAGATACGGCAATATAATTAAGTATATCATCAGCCAGAGTAATATTTTTTTCTTTGCATTTAATTTTTAATATAGCAATCCTAGTTTCTAAATCTGGCGCTCCTACATCTACAATCATACCCCATTCAAAGCGTGATACTAGACGATCCTCTAAAGTAGGGATAGCTTTGGGTGGGCGATCAGAAGTAATGACTATTTGTTTGTCGTTTTGGTGTAAAAAATTAAACGTGTGAAAAAAAGCTTCTTGTGTGCCCTCTTTGCCAGCTAAAAACTGAATATCATCAATTAATAATATATCAACTGAACGATATTTATTTTTAAACTGATCAGCTTGACCGAGTGTAACGGCTTTAATATATTCATTAGTGAAAGTTTCACAAGGAGTATATAAAACACGTTTATTGCTAGCTTGTTTAAGTAAAGCATTGCCAACGGCTTGCATTAAATGAGTTTTGCCTAGACCGACTCCACCGTAAATAAACAAAGGATTATAAATCGTTGCCGGGTTTTCACTCACAGCTTTACAGGCAGCATAGGCTAATTCAGTTTTTTTGCCTACGACAAAACGTTCAAAATCATAGCGGACGTTTAATTCTGAACGAGGTAAATCAGCTTTTTTAGCTATTGGCGCTGGTGTTGAAATGGGCATGGGTTTTTCCGGTCCAGTGAATTGATTTGGTTTAGTGGAAATAGCTTTAATTTCAAACGTTTCTTTTTTACTGAGAGGCGCCACTTTGAAAAAAACTTGTTTTAATTTTCCTTCAGTTATGGTTTGGAGTGATTTAAGAATTTTTTGATGATATTTATTTTCCATCCAGGCCTTGGTAAAAGCATTGGGTGTGCCAATAGTAACAGAAGAATCATTATGTTCTAAAACGAAAGTATTTTTAAACCAAGTAGTAAAATTAGCCTTGGTTAAATTTAGTTCTAATTCACCTAAGCAAGCTTCCCATAGTTGTTTTGAATCCATAGAACCTATATAGTATCACACCCTAACTAAACACAGAATTTATATGTGTATAAAAATGTTAACAAGCTGTGGACGAGATGTGGAAAATAAGTTATACTACCAGCTATGCCAAAAAGAACTTATCAACCAAAAAAAAGAACTCGGTCTAAAATACACGGGTTTCGTAAACGATCGCTTCGACCAGCTGGTCGCAAGGTTATTAAAGCCCGGCGCACTAAAGGTCGAAAACGCTTAACCGCTTAACCATGTTAGTGCGCGCCCACCGGCTAAGAGCCAGTGCGGAAATTAAAGCTCTTTATCAACAGGGGCGAAGTGTTAATCAACCCCTATTTCGAGTGGTGTATGCACCGGCCAAGCAGAGTTTTAGTAGAGCTACAGTGATTGTTTCCAAGCGCGTTTCTGTTAAGGCGGTGATTAGAAATCGTATTAAACGACAATTACGAGTACAATTAAAAAAAACACTTAGTCAATTTGTACCACCGCTCGATTTAGCAATAATCGCCAAAGTTAGTTGTGTTAAGGCCACGAGCCAAGCTATAGCTAGAGCCTGGCAATTAACAGTACAGAACATATGTGGATACAAGCAGTTTTACAAACGATCGCGTTAAAAATGATTAAAAGTTATCAGCGGTGGTTATCACCAGATCACAGTTGGTTGGCGTCGTTTACTGGATATGGTTGCAAATATCAGCCAACTTGTTCAGAATATACTTACCAAGCCATTGAACGCTTGGGCTTAATTAAGGGGATGTGGTTAGGTAGTTGGCGCATCTTGCGCTGCAATCCTTTATCCAAAGGCGGCTACGATCCTATTCCAAAACAATAATTTATGTTTGCATTATTAGGACAATTCTATAATATCGTCATCTACCAACCTATTTTTAATGGGTTGATTTACTTATATCATGTGCTACCTGGCCATGATTTAGGTGTAGCTATTATTGTGTTAACTATTTTTATTAAGTTATTGTTGTTTTGGCCGTCATTGTCAGCGCTTAAGTCACAAAAAAAACTACAGGATACACAGCCTAAAATTGAAGAAATTCGTAAAAAATATAAAGACAACAAAGAAGAACAAGGCCGCAAGCTAATGGAATTTTATAAAGAAAACAAAGTTAATCCATTTTCTTCCTGTTTGCCGCTGATTATCCAGCTGCCTATTTTAATTGCGTTATACCGAGCTTTTTTTCAGGGTTTACAAGTAGATCCCACTACGCATTTGTTGGCAGCTGGCCAAGTACAACATTTGTATGGTTATTTAGCGCAAATTTATTCAGTTCAGCCGATTAATATTACTATGTTTGGCTTTTTGGATTTAGCCGCCAAACATAATATTGTGTTAGCTATTTTGTCTGGTGCGGCTGCTTTTTTTCAAGCCAAAACCATGCAGAGTCAACGGCCAGTAGTAAAAAGCGCCGGATCTAAAGATGAAGACGTGGCCACTTTAATGAACAAGCAGATGATGTATTTATTACCGATTATGACGCTAGTTTTTGGTTATCAATTTCCGGCCGGAGTAACTTTGTATTGGTTGGTGTCTACGTTATTTAGTTTGGGACAACAACTTTATTTTTTGCGGGTTAAAAAATCATTAACCAATCAAACCAATGCGCTTAACGGACAAACAACTCATTAATTTGCCGGTTTATACGGAAATAGATGTATTATTAGGTTATGTGGTAAGTCTGGAGATTGACATTGATCATCAAACCATTACTAAATATTTTATAGCCAAACATAAATTAGTACCAGAGGTACTACGTTCATTGGTTGGTGTAAGTGTGTATGAAGTGGCACCAAGTCAAATTATTTCTATAAATACTGATAAAATGATCGTGCAGGATACGTTTACCAGGGTGAAAGCCATGGTGGTGCCAGCATTAAGCGCCCAACCACTGTAATAACAAACCATCATATTTAATATAACGATGGTTAAAATCGCCTGTTGTGAAGGTTAACGTGCCTAATACATTTTTCCAAGGCTGAATACTGCGTTCCGGCCATTCTATGATTAATAAATTATTTGGGTCTGCTTGTAATGATTCTAGGTCTAGTTGAGCCAAGCTAGCTTCTTCGGTGATACGATAAAGATCGATATGAATTAGCTGTTTTAGTAGACTGGACTGTGGTAATGGATAAACATTGAGTAATACAAATGTAGGACTGGTAATTGGAGTATTAATGCCTAAGCCTTGAGCTAGTCCCTGTACAAAGGTGGTTTTGCCAGCGCCTAGTTCGCCTTCTAATAAAATACAACCACCACGATCAATACGTTCGCCTAATTTTCTGCCGAAAGCCATAGTAATACCAGTAGAACTAGATTGACAGACCATCGTTTTCATGCTAAAATATTACTACACTTTAAACAAAAAGAAAAGAAAGTAAGAAAACCATGTCATTAGGTAACACAGAACATATCGATAGTATTTTGGCTTTAGCCGCTTCTAGTGGTGCTTCTGATGCACATTTTATTGTTGGTCGGCAGCCGGTATTTCGTATAGATGGAAATTTAGTAGATGTAGAACAAGAAACGGCGTTAACCCCGGCTAGCATGGAGGAATTAGTGTATTCTGTTATTACGCCAGAACAAAAAGAGCGCTTTTTAGAGCAGCGTGAATTGGATTTTGCGTATCAAGTAAAACGCGATGCTCGTTTTCGTGTAAATATTCATTGGGCACGTAACAATATTGGCATGGTAGCGCGGGTAATTCCAGTAACTTTACCAACTATGCAACAATTAGATGTGCCAGAAGTAATGTACGATTTATTAAATTTACATCAGGGGTTGATTTTAGTAACCGGACCAACTGGTTGTGGAAAATCTTCTACATTAGCGGCTATGATTAACCATATTAATCAAACGCGGCGGGCACATATTGTAACGCTGGAAGACCCAATTGAATATGTGTTTTTTTCGAATCAATGCATTATTCGACAGCGAGAATTATATAAAGATTTTTTGTCTTTCGGGACTGCTTTAAAACATGTGGTTCGGCAAGATCCGGATATAATTATGGTGGGAGAAATGCGCGATTTAGAAACTATTTCCGCTGCTTTAACGGTAGCTGAAACAGGACATTTAGTATTGGCTACATTGCACACACTAGGTTCGTCTCAAACCATTGATCGTATTATTGACGTGTTTCCACCGTATCAACAAGAGCAAATTCGTTTGCAGCTATCTACTGAATTACGAGCGGTTATGTCGCAACGATTAATACCACGGATTGGCGGTGGACGAGTAGCTGTCCGAGAAGTGTTAATTAATACACCGGCCGTAGCGAACTTAATTCGAGAAAATAAAATCACACAAATTCAAACAGTCATGCAAACATCATCGGCCAGCCACATGAATACACTAGATCAAGATTTAAAGCGTTTATATGAAGAGCGTGAAATTAATCGAGAAACGGCGCTAGCCTACGTAGAACATAAAGAGTTGCTAGAATAGCTATATTTGCTAGACTATACCAACTGCCCCCGTGGTGTAATGGATAACACGTCAGTCTTCGGAACTGAAAATTCTGGTTCAATTCCTGACGGGGGCACACTGGCAGGCCCTCATAGCTCAGTTGGTTAGAGCAGTCGCCTCTTAAGCGAACGGTCACTGGTTCGAATCCAGTTGGGGGCACAAATAATAATTTTCACTTAGCGTTTCACTACAAAAAAAGTAGTATTGTTTGTTTTGTCGTCTTGAAGATTTTTACCAATAATCTCAAAATTATACCTGTCTGCTAAGCCTTTTGGGCCAAGAATAGCATAATTACCTGGTAATTTATTTTTAGCCAATACCAAAGCGGCACGAGCGGTGTCTACCAAATCGCCTTTACCGCTAACCAATTTATAAGAACCATAATGTTTTTTTAAGGTAGACTGGCACTGTTTTAATACTTGAGGATGAGCAATAATAGTAGTAACTTTTTTACTAGTCTTTTTTTTCATTAAAAAATGCTTAATTGGAATAGCAAATTCATGAATAATTTTGAATTTATATTTGGCCATAGCATAAGTAGATTCTTGTACTACTCCGCCAATAGCATTTTGAATAGCAAAAACGCCATAATCAATATTACCAGCATGTAAATTACGCAATACTTTTTCTGAAGTGTATAGATATTTTATTTTTAGGTGGTGAATGTGCTGTTTAGCGGCATAATGCAAAATAGCCTCCTCATTAAAACTGCCTTTGCCACCTTGAATGCCAAATACCAAATAATTTTGATTAATACGTTTTGGTAATAATTTGTTATAGAGCTTATCGTATGATTGGCCTAAACGTAGGCGCATGGTTTTGGTATAAGGGTTGTAGTTTTGTAAGTTAAGAAACAATTCCCAGGTATCGTTACAAGTTTGTTTAGTTACTTCATGTAGCTTAGTGGCGCCTAATGTATCAATAAGCGTGGTTTGATAGCCATATTGTTCTAAGAGGCGGCCAATAAAATGAGCCATGCCTTGCGATTGAGCGGCTAATTGATCGTGTTGTTTGGCAGATAGTTTAATAACGCACAAGTGTTTACTTTTAAAATAATTTTTCCAGAATAAATAATTTTGTTGAGAGGCCATGAATTTATCAATTACCAGTGGTAAGCCAGCAAATCCGGCTTGGCTGCTATCGGGTCCAAATAAGGGGTGAGTTAACAAGGCTTGGGTTTGGGTATTATTTAAATATCGTGAGAAAACTTGTTTAGGATGCAGTTTTACCGATAATACGTCAATTAATAAATGATTAGCAAAATATGGTTTATGTGCCTTGATGATTGGTTCAAATGAAGAAATTGGTACAGCATAAAATATGGTAGGAGCAGTATAAATCTCTTTGAGGGTTTTGGCTATTATAGTATTTAATTCGGTTTTGTAATTATAAAAAACAGCTTTGTTTGTATCAAATAAAACAATTTTAAAATCGTATTTTAACAATTGGTATAGTGTTTTTCCGAACCTGCCAAAACCAACGATGGCTACAGTATCCATTTACTCCGCTTGGGGTTTCGCTAATTTAGCTTGTTTTAGAGCGTCTTTCAGTGTTTTGCCGGCCTTAAATTTTGGCACAACAACTGTTGGTACTTGAATTTTTTGCGTAGGGTTTTGTGGATCAGCGGCGGCACGAGCCGTGCGTACCCGAGGCAAAAATTTACCAAAACCAGTTAAATTAACGCTTTCGCCAGCTTGTAGACATTGAATAGTGACAAACTCAAAGGTGTCTAAAACACTTTCAACGGCTTTTTTATTTAGGCGAACGCGTTCGGAAATCGCTTCAATGAGTGATGCTTTGTTCATATATGATAAGTATATTATAGGTTGATTTGTTGGTCAATGCGTTTTAAAGATAAGGTTTTTTTAGTAGCCGGGTCTATTTCACACAATACTGAATTGAATAGTACAGGGCTACTTTCAGCCGGTGTTAAGCTTTGAGGCATTTGGGTTAAAAAGCGATATAATACCTTATCAGCTTCGGCACCAATAATGGAATTAGCCGATACAACACTACCTACATCACATACCAGGCCGGTGCCCTTAGGTAGCGTACGCAGATCAGCTGTGGGAACATGGGTGTGTGTACCAATTAATAAAGAAATTCTACCGTCAGCATAAGCGGCCAAGGCCTGCTTTTCACTAGTAGCCTCGGCGTGTAAATCTACAATAATGGCGCTATATTGTTCAGCGGAATGTTGTTTTAGAATTTCATCTAAACAATGAAATGGATTATTGGCTTGCTGTGGCATAAATACTTGACCAGTTAAATTAATGAGCAGTATTTTTCTGGTGCCAATAGAAAATTCTAAATAACCTTTGCCTGGATTATTGAGTGGCAGATTAGCTGGTCGAATGACTTTGGCGTGTTGTTGTTGTAGATAAGCTAGGCCATCTTTATTGTCCCAAATATGATTGCCAGAGGTAAAATAATCAGCGCCAGCTTTTTCCATTTCAGTAATAGTATCAGGTGTAATACCGTTACCGTGAGCTAAGTTTTCCACATTCATTATTACAGCGTCAGGCCGGTATTTTTGGCGTAATTCTGGTAATATTTTGGTTACAGCTGCTCGGCCAGCTTTACCTACCACATCACCAATTAATAGGAAATGCAATGAATTAGCGGGCATATTCTATTACTCTAGTTTCTCGAATTACATTTACTCTAATTTCTCCGGGGTATTTTAATTCCTGTTCAATTTTTATAGCAATATTTTTAGCTAGTTGAGCCGCGGCATAATCATCAAGTTGTTCTGGGCGTACGAATATGCGTACTTCTCTACCGGCTTGAATAGCGTAGACTTTTTCAATGCCGGCAAATGAAGCGGCTACTTCTTCTAGTTCTTCAAGACGCTGAATATAATTTTCATAAGAATCTTTGCGGGCACCGGTACGTGAACCAGAAATAGCATCGGCTACTTTTACAATAATCGCTTCTAGGGTAGGTGGGTAATCATCATGATGATTTAAGACAGGAGCGATAATAGCATCAGACATGCCAAATTTTTTAAGAATATCGCGGCCAATTTCTGGATGAGTACCCTGCACTTCTTGATCTACCGCTTTGCCAATATCGTGCAATAAACCACCTTTTTTGGCAATAGCTACGTCAGCGCCCAAGTGTTCGGCTAGCATAGCAGATAAAAAGGCCACTTCAATGGAATGGCGCAAAACATTCTGGCCATAAGAGGTGCGATATTTTAACCGACCTAAAATAGCTACTAATTTTGGTTCAAAACCAGTTACGCCTACTTCATACAAAGCTTCTTCGCCGGCCTTTTTAATATCTAGTGCCAAATCTTTTTTGGCGCGTTCTACCGCTTCTTCAATTCGAGCGGGATGAATTCTACCGTCAGCAATTAAAGCATCTAAGGCACGCTTGGCTAAATGCCGGCGAATTGGTGAAAAGCCTGATAAAACAATGGCTTGAGGAGTATCATCAATTAATACCTCAACGCCGGTTAATTCCTCAATGCGTTTAATATTACGGCCTTCTTTGCCAATAATTCTGCCTTTCATTTCATCGTTCGGTAAATCTACTACAGTAGTAGTGGTTTCGGCTGTGTGATTTGTTGAACAACGTTGAATAATAACAGTTAATAAATCTTTAGCTTGGCGCTCAATTTCTTCACTGCCTTGGTCTTGTAATTTTTTTAACCGGCTAAACAAAGCGTCTTTGGATTGTTCTTCGACGCGTTGTTCCAGTAATTGCAGAGCCGCCGCTTTATCCATACCAGCTACTTGTTCTAGTTGTTTTAGCTGTTCAGTTTTAATATTATGAATCTCGATTTTTATCTGTTCAATTTCTTTGGCCTTATCTTGTAAACGTTGTTGTTTATTTTCTAAATCCAGTAGCTTTTGATCGAACATGTTTTCGCGTTTTTCTAACCGGCGTTGACTTTGGATTAATTCCTGACGGCGCTCGGTTTCATCACGCTTGGCTTCTTCCATGATTTTTATAGCCTTGTCTTTGGCGGCTAATAAATATTCTTGCTGCTTACTTTTGGCTTCGGTAATGATATGTTCAGCCTTAGCTTCGGCCGAATCTTGAGTGCGCAAAGCCACTTGCTTACGATACCAATAACCAAGCGCAATACCGCCACCTAAACCAGCGACTAAAAAAACAAATACTAATACAATTAAAATAATTTCCATATAATAATGGGTAGATTGCAAAAACCTAGGCAAATTACTTTATTGCGGTTGGCAAGTTGAATTGAATTGTCCTGTAAACTGGCCCAAAAACGTATTATTTAAAGTGAAAATGCTGGTTATTCTGCAGTGTATCTACCAAAAGCACACTTAATTCTGATTAAATTTACCATATTCAATGGTAAATTAATTATAGCAACAAAGCGGTGTTTATGTAAAGACCGGTTTTTACCCAATAATCTTATCGATAATGCCGTATTTTTTGGCTTCTGCAGGAGTCATGAATTTATCGCGGTCGGTATCTTGTTCAATGCGTTTAATTGGTTGTTTAGTATGTTTGGCTAATAGTTTATTTAAAACGGATCGGCTATATAGAATATGTTCGGCTCTAATTTTGATATCAGAAGCCTGGCCTTCGGCGCCACCAAGCGGTTGATGAATCATAATTTCGGCATTAGGCAAAGCAAACCGCTTGCCGGGAGCGCCACCAGCTAATAGTAATGCGGCCATAGACGAAGCGCTGCCTACTACGGTGGTAGACACAGCACATTTAACATATTGCATAGTATCGTACACAGCTAAACCGGCGGTAACATAACCACCTGGACAATGAATGTATAGCTTAATATCTTCTGCCTGATTATCTGATTCTAAAAACAACATTTGGGCGATAATTGAATTAGCTACGGCATCATCAATGGCGGTGCCTAAAAAGATAATTCGATCTTTTAATAAACGAGAGTAAATATCATAAACGCGTTCGCCGAACGAGGTTTTTTCTATTACAGTAGGTACTAAGTTAAAGGCTTTAATGGGTGATGGTGTAGTCATGGTTAGTGTAAGTTAATGTTCCAGTTAGTGTGAAGCCGGCGGCTTTTTTGTGACCACCGCCTCCATATAGCTTAGCAAACGTTGTTACATCCAGCAAAGGGCTGGTGGTGCGCAAACTACCTTTTATAACATTAACTTTGGTTTGACTAAGAACTAATACCGCTTTATTAGAGGCGTCTTCTAGACTATTTAAAAAATTAGCAATGCCGGATATAGCCTCGTCAGTAACATTTAATTCTTGCGTATCGGCTAAAGTAATTACTGTGGTAATAAAGTGTGTTTTTGGATCTTCGTACAGGCGTTCTAAAGCCCGCCCCCATAATTTTAAAGTATTAAACGAACGTTTTTGCAGGACAGTTTTAGATAATGCTGGTAAATTAATGCCATAATTTAGTAACTGACCAGCAATTTTGATGGATTGGGGTGTGGTGGCTAAATTAGAAAAACCGCCGGTATCAGTAATTAAACCAGTTAACAAACACTGGGCAATAATTTTGTTAAAATACTTGGCGGTACTCAATAACTGAAATACTAATTCACAGGTAGACGAGGCGCGACTAGATACATAATTAATATGGCCGTAATAATCATTACTAGCATGATGATCGATGTTAATGATAGTAGTACGAGTACGTTGTTGCTTAATTTGTTCGGCCACACCACTATGCCCAAGTGAACTGCAGTCTAATAGAACAATTACGTCTAAATCGGCTCGTTCCCATAATTGAGCATGCGATCCAACTAAATGAGCTTTTGGTAAAAAATTAAAATTATCTCCTACAGCATCATGATTATACAGAGTAGCAGGAATCTGTTTAGCTTCAAGGTAATGCGCTAATGCTAACACAGAACCTAAGGCATCACCATCTGGTTTTATATGAGAAACCAACGCTATATGTTTAGCGTTGGTTAAAATACGTAAAATTTCGTTATGTAAAGTTATAGACATAACGAACAAGCGTAGCGATTTTACTTTAAGCTGTCAAGCAGTTTTTCAATATGCGCTGCTTTACGTTCGGTTTCGTCTAGTAATATTCTAAATTTAGGTACACAGCGAATTTTTATGCGCGGAATAGCCTGTTCTATGATTCTGCTGAAATTTTTATGAATCAAGGCTAAAGCGGTGCCTGTATAATTATCTGGTAAAATTGATAAATAAATAGTAGCAGTATGCAAATCTTTAGCTGTACGAACTTTGGTTATACTAACTACAACATTGGTTGGTAGTTCTAGTACAGCCCTAAACTCACGAGCTAGTTCTGTGCGCAATAATTCGTTAATTTGACGCAGACGATCTACCGGCATACATTATTAATCGTGTAATTTACGTTTGCGTGCCTCGGTTTTGTAAATTTCTAATATGTCACTTACTTTAATTTCGGTGTTGGTTTCAAGTTTAAAACCACATTCATTATTCGTGGTAACTTCCGATACATCTTGTTTATTGCTTTGTAGTTGAACAATAGTGGCTTCACCAATTTTACTGCCGTTGCGAACAATTTTAGCAATGGCTTTATTTTGTATCACGCCAGACAATACTTTACCACCGGCTACAGTAGTTTTAGCTTTGGCGCGGAAAATAGCCAATACTTTTAATTCGCCTAATTTATTATAAACAATTTCCGGAGTAAGTAATTCTTCAGCAAACACCTCTACTTGTTCTAATAATTTATAAATAATAGAAAAGGTTAATACCGTAGTTTGTGTGCCTAATGCGTAATCAGCCGCCGCGGCAGTAGCTGTAACATTAAAACCGATAAGTTTAGCTTTAGAAGCCACGGCTTGATCAATATCTTTTTCCGTAAAGTTACCTAAACCACGTTTGACAATGTTAATTTCAATTTCAGAATGAGTAATTTTTTGTAATGATTCTACTAAAGCTTCCAACGAACCAAAAGTATCGGCTTTTAATACTATATTTAACCGAGTTTTACCGCTGTTTTTTTCGGAAGCTTGTTTTAAATAAGAAAACGTTTGGTAAGATTTATTTTTTTTGCGCTTTAACACTTGTTTATCAGTAGTGGCTAATAAAATGTCTCCGACCGTTGGAGTGCCTTTTAAGCCCAAAAACTGCACTGGAATAGAAGGAGTAGCCTTAGTTAACGGCATGCCTTTCCAAGATTTTAAGGTGCGTATTTTACCAACTACATTACCTACTTCAACAATGTCGCTAATTTTTAATGTGCCGGTTTGAATTAATACCGTAGCTACTGGGCCAGCGTCTTTATCTACCCGAGCTTCAATAATAGTGCCAACGGCCAAACGATTAACATTAGCTTTAATGGCGTCTTGATTGACTTCGGTTAGTAATAAAATCATGTCTAATAAATCATTGATATGCAAATTTGATTTGGCTGATAACGGCACACAAATAGTTTTTCCGCCCCAATCCTCAGGCGTTAAATTAAGCTCAGACAATTGTTTTTTTACGTGTTCAATATCGGCTTCTGGTTTGTCGATTTTATTAATGGCTACAATAAACGGCAACTGAGCTTTTTCTAATATTTCAATGGCTTCAATAGTTTGTGGTTTAATACCATCGTCGGCAGCAATCACTAACACGGCTAAATCAGCAATGTTGGCGCCACGAGAACGCATGGCGGTAAACGCCTCATGACCAGGAGTATCAATAAAAGTAATGGCCTGATTTTTGTGTTCAATGGTATAGGCGCCGATACTTTGGGTAATGCCACCGGCTTCTTCGCTAACTACATCGGTATTACGAATAGCATCTAATAATTTAGTTTTACCATGATCTACGTGACCCATTACTACTACTACAGGTGGACGAGGTTTTAAATTTTTTTCAGCGTCGGCATGTAACGCGGTTTGTAGTTTTTGTTCACGTTCTACAGTGGCTTTGGCCTCGGTAATTTTTGTATCAGATAACGTAACGGTGTAACCCATATCTTCTGCTACAATCGATACTGTTTCAAAATCCAAATTTTGGTTGATGGTGGCCATGATGCCATTTTTCACCAATAGAGAAATTACATCTGTAACGGGCTTGCCAAGCAATTCGGCAAAATATTTAGTGGTAATAGGATTGGTTACTTCTATGGCGCGTTTTTTTATGCTAACAAGCTTAGCAGTTTCCGGTTGTTTTTCATGACGAAACAAGCTTTGATGTTGTTGCTGCTTACGTTGTTGTTTGATGGCAGTAATTAATTTAACGGCAATGCGATCATCTACTTTAATAGCGTGTTCACCTACGGCAAAACCAAGCTTAGCCACTAGCGGGAAAAACTCGTCCTTGGTCATTTTTAGTTCGCGAATAATTTCAGAAACATTCATAACCTGGTTACCGTAGCGATTTTTTTACGATCTGTCAATTAAGGCTTAACGTATTAAGCGGTTTTTTCCAACGATTAATTTAAGTTGCTTAGGCTTAAGCGTGATGGTTATAGGTGTTTTTAAAGTAATTTCATTATCTAATAATACGGCTAAGGGCTGTTCTAAATGATTAATAATAATTTTATTAGTTAAAATTTTTGTGGCAGTTTGTGGAATATTTTGTTTAGATAAAAAAGCAGTTTTAATTTTTCTTGGCTTAATTTCCAGTAACAGCTTTTGTGATTTGCTGTGAGAATTACTAATGATCACAGAATTAATATCAGCGTGGCAAGTTACGTCAAATTTGTCATCACATCTAATTTTGGTATCGCGAGCCTCGTTTAATGTCAGGGTACCTAAGAAAAACGTTTGATTCGCTTTGGCTAAATTGGTTACTGTAGTAATGCGGCGTGATAAAACATTGCAACCATCCAAAGCGGAAGTAATACCTAACCATTGTCCTAGTGGTGTGGGATCAGGAAAAGGAATATAACCTAAAGCAATCTGGCTGTGTTGAGCTAATACATTAATTGTACGGAACATCGTGCTGTCGTTACCTAACACTACTACAGTATGAGCCCCTTGTTTTAAACCACTTTCTAATAATTCTTTCATGTTACGTAAAGCCGTGAGTTTTTCTACGCGGCCATTAATACCAAGCTCAATAATTCTACTTTCTATTTGATTTAATAAAGCAGCGTGTTTGTTTTGCGTAACAAAAGTATCGTAAAAATAAAAAAACATAACAACCTAAGTAAACTATTATACAGCCGAATCGTTAGCCGTGATAGTATCTGGCCCTACATTACATTGCCCTTTAATTAAGGCACCAGTTTCTACGGCAATATTAGCAGCGGTCACGTCGCCGTAAATTTTTCCACTGGCATGAATGTGTAATTTTCCTGTGCTATTGACATTGCCATGTATGGTGCCAGCTAACACAATATCATTAGCTTCAACATTAGCTTTAATAGTTGAAGTATCTTTAATAAACAAATCACCGGTGGTTTTTAAAGTGCCAATCACATCACCATGTATCACGATATTATTAGTACCAGATACAGTGCCTTCAATTTTAATTGATTCACCGAAAATTGTTTGATTAATTTCGTTAGTGCCTTCCTCCTTAGTTGAAGCGAACATTTTTGCCATAATGAAAAAAATTATTCTTTATTTAATTTAACTAAACCTATTTTAGCATATGTTGGCGGCGAATGCATTGTTTTATTTTGTTGGATAGGATATGTTAGTTACATTAAGAAATATATTATTAATAATTATGAATCATCAGCCAACAGTTAATTTGCAAAAATATGTTAAACAGGATTTAATTTGGTTTTTTATTTTACTAACAGTGTTAATCAGCGGGTTATTTATTTTATATTATTTTGATAGAACCAATAATTGGGTGGGAATATCGGCTGAACGCTTTTATCATTTTCTATTAAATAATTAAACGACACTAAAAATAATCTAATAATAGATAATAAGCCCCTATAGTTCAATGGATAGAACAGTCCCGTCCTAAGGGATAGATGTATGTTCGATTCATACTAGGGGCACGAATTGACTTGTTATAATTGTTCCACGTGGAACAAAATTCATCCCCTGTTTTTGACACAGGAAGGTATTGCTAGTAAAATAGGTTGTGTTTTGAGGGCTCTTAGCTCAGTTGGTAGAGCGCATCCATGGCATGGATGAGGTCAGGAGTTCGAGACTCCTAGGGTCCACCATTTCATATTTATAAATCATCGCTTTTGCTCATGGATTTACTTCACTTGCCAGAACACGTTAAATTAATGGTTGTTACCAAAAACCAGTCAGTTTTAGCTATTAATAATGTTATTAAACAACACTCAGTCAAATTAATTGGCGAAAGCCGTTGGCAAGAAGCTAAACAAAAAATTGATTATTATCCTAAAAATATACCAAAACATTTTATTGGACATGTACAAACTAATAAAGCTAAGGAGATTATTGAAGCGTTTGATTGTATTGAAAGTGTTGATTCATTAAAATTGATTAATATTATTGATAAGTCTGTAGAGACATTGCATGCAATGTCTCTACGATATCAAAAATATCCAATATTTTTACAGGTAAATATCAGTAATGATCCAAATAAACATGGTTTTATGGTGTCTGAATTAAATAAAGCGATAGAACATTGTCATAAAATGTTCCACGTGGAACTTTTAGGCTTAATGACTATTACCGCCAAGCAAACTAAAGAAGCAGTTAAACAAGATTTTAAAAAAATGAAACAGTTACAAATAAAACATTGCTTAAAAGAATTATCAATGGGCATGAGTGCTGATTGGGATTTGGCTGTGGAAGAAGGAGCTACGATTATTAGAATAGGAAATAAATTATTTAATAATTACTAATTAAAAACAATTATAAGAGTCGTAAAATAATTATATTTATCATATTTTTTTCTGTTCAAGATATTACAAAGTATGATAGTATAAAAAGCCTAAAGATTAAATAGTTATAACATTAATTATATGCTTAAAGAACTAAACGATCAGAATTTTCAACAAGAAGTACTAAACGCTTCAAAACCAGTATTAGTGGATTTTTGGGCAAGCTGGTGTGGACCATGTAAAATGCTTGGGCCAATTGTAGAAGAATTAGCTAAAGATTTTGAGGGTAAAAATGTGGTAATTGGTAAATTGGAAGTAGATGCCAATCAAACGGTACCAGCGCAATACCAAATTATGAGCGTGCCAACAATTATTGTGTTTAAAGATGGGAAACCAGCTGAACAAATGGTTGGTGTGCAGAGCAAAGAGCATCTGACGGCCGTATTAAATAAATTCATGTAATTTCATGACTACATTATCATTACCAACTATTGCTAAACGAGCACAAAAATTTCAAGCCTCACCTTTACGGAAATTAGCGGCCAGTGCGGAAACCAGAAAGAAAGCCGGTGTAAAAGTTTATCATTTAAATATTGGTCAGCCGGATTTACCAACCAATCCAGCCGTGTTTAAAGCCTTGCGGTCTTTTAAAGAAAGTACCTTGGCTTATGCACCATCAAATGGAATTAACGAAGCATTGGAAGCTTGGTCTACGTATTATAAAAGCCAAAATATTAAATTAGCGGCCAACGAATTAGTGATTACTACCGGTGGGTCAGAGGCAATTATTTTTGCGTTAGAAACCGTGTGTGATCCTAATGATGAAGTGCTTGTGTTTGAGCCATTTTACACCAACTACAACACCTTTGCGGCCGAAGCGAATGTTAAATTAGTGCCAGTAACACTAGATATTAAAGCTGGTTTTCATTTACCAACAGATAAACAAATTAAACAGGCAATTTCTAAACGAACCAAAGCCATTTTAATTTGTAATCCATCTAATCCCACTGGCACGATTTTTTCAAAACCAGAATTACAGCGTTTAGTAAACCTTGCCAAACAATACGGCTTGTTTATTTTATCGGATGAAGCGTATCGTGAATTTGCCTTTGAACGCAAAGCGTATTCCATTATGGAATTTCCGGAAATTAGACAACAAGCTATTTTGTTAGATAGCGCTTCGAAACGATTTAACGTGTGTGGGGCAAGAATTGGTATTTTAGGTAGCAAAAATAAAGCGGTAATTACTGCCACGGTAAAAATGGCCATGGCTAGATTATCTGTGGCTACCATAGAACAATTAGCAATTATACCGTTGTTAAAACAGGCCGCTAAGTATACCAAACCAATTGTGACAGAATTTAGAAAACGGCGCGAAGTAGTTATTCGTGAATTAAATAAGATTCCAAATATTACTTTTTCAAAACCAGAAGGGGCGTTTTACATTGTAATTGGTTTGCCGGTGAAAGATGCAGATGAATTTGCGCGGTGGTTAATTGAAGAATTTGAGTATCATAACGAAACAGTATTATTAGCACCGGCCGCTGGTTTTTATGCTACTCCTGGTAAAGGTGTTAGCGAAGTGCGTTTGGCATTCATGTTAAATTGTGCCGATTTACGTAAAGCTTTAACAATTCTGCGCATAGCCCTGGAAGCATATTGTAAATAATCGTAAATAAGTTATAATAATTTCAATTTTATTAGAACAAATTATTAATTAATTTTTTATGTCTATGACTAAAGTAAATCCGTTTCAATCGGCCTTACAACAATTAGATAAGGCGGCTAAGCTAATGGGGTTAGATAAAACCGTTCATGAACGCTTAAAACAACCAAAGCGCGAAATTCATTTTTCATTACCCATTCGTATGGACAATGGGGCTGTAAAAGTGTTTTCCGGATATCGCGTGCAATATGATAATTCCCGCGGCCCTAATAAAGGCGGCATTCGTTTTCATCCTGATACTGATATTAATGAAGTAAAAGCATTGTCATTCTGGATGACCTTTAAATGCGCTACAGTTGGTATCCCATTAGGTGGTGGCAAAGGTGGCGTTACAGTAAATCCTAAAAAATTATCAGAACGCGAATTAGAACGGTTATCTCGTGCTTTTATGCGAGCACTCAGCAATGACGTTGGTCCAGATAAAGATGTACCAGCTCCAGATGTGTATACCAATCCAAAAATTATGGCCTGGATGTCTGACGAATACAATACGTTGCATGGTGGCCGGCAATTACCTGGCATGATTACAGGAAAACCATTGGCTGTAGGTGGTTCAGAGGGGCGCGGTTATTCCACGGCGCAAGGTGGTGTATATGTAGTATTAGAATTAGCTAAGAAGCTTAAATTAAAAAAAGGCGCTAAAGTAGCTATTCAAGGATTTGGTAATGCCGGTTCATACATGGGTAAAATTTTAGCTAAAAAAGGCTATAAAATTATTGCTGTATCTGATTCCAAAGGTGGAATTTTGAATGAACAGGGCTTAGATTTAGCGGCTGTAGAAAAACATAAAGCCGCTACTGGTTCGGTAATAAATTACGCCAAAGCCAAAACCATTACTAATGAACAAGTGTTAGCCTTAGAATGCGATATTTTAGTACCAGCCGCGTTAGAAAATGTAATTACTAAAGACAATGCTCGTAATATTAATGCTAAAGCGGTTGTTGAATTAGCGAATGGTCCAACCACACCAGAAGCCGATGAAATTTTAATCAAACGTAATATTGTAGTAGTACCAGATATTTTATCCAATGCCGGTGGCGTAACAGTGTCTTACTTTGAACAAGTACAAAATGCTTATAATTATTATTGGACAGAAAAAGAAGTGCTGGCAAAATTAGAACCAATTATGATTGATTCGTTTAACGCGGTTTGGGCAGCTAAAGTAAAATATAACTGTGATATGCGTACTGCCGCCTACATTCACTCAGCGCGCAGAATTGAACAGGCTATGTTAGCCAAGGGCATAGCGAACGGATAATTAAATCCATTCTTGTCTGGCACGCTCGTATTCTTCGGGGTAAGACACATCGAACCATTTGCCAGAAAACGGATAGCCCGCAATTTGGCCGCGATGAGCTAAATCTGGTAGTATATCACGGGTTAAATCGGAACGTTTTTCTGGTTGTAATAAATAATCAAATAATTGTGGCTCACAAATGGCTAAACCGGCAAATACTAAATTAGATTTATTGTAAGAAGCGGGTTTTTCAATTAAACGTAAAATATAATGCCCTTGTAGTTCAGTTACTCCATAATGTGATGGGTTAGTACAAGCCGTAACGGCTAATGTAGCTGCAACACGATCCAATGCTTTGTGATATTGAATAAACTCTTGTAAATCAATATTTACCAATACATCACCATATAGTAACAAAAACGATCCGGTTATGTATTGTTGAGCTAATTTTAGAGCAACTGCCGTGCCTTGACCGGATTTATCTTCAATGTAAGTAATAGCCACTTTCCATTGCGACCCATCGCCAAGATATTTTTTAATGTCTTGGTTATCACTATTAATTACCATAATAATATTTCTAATATTAGCCTGACGTAATAATTCTATGGTGTAAGCAATAATTGGTCGGTTTTTAATGCGTAATAATGGCTTGATGCTTTGATCTGGACTGCCACCGGCTAAAATAACGCAAGTGGACACGTCAGTGCCTAAATGGTGACTAACAATATACTCAATAGCGTGTGAACGATTACGTATTTTATCACCGTCAATATATTTATCTAATTTAGACAGCACGTCCTCGCTCATGGTTATTGTTAAACGATCTTTTCCGACTTTTTTTATCATGTCAACAATATATCATATTTCATCATACAATACTACCTACCTCTATCCCCAGCCCTTTCTCCTAACCAGGAGAAAGGGGACAATGCAATTAGATTATTTCCCCCTCTCCTAATAGGAGAGGGGGCTAGGGGGAGAGGTAGTTTATGTTACAATGAAAATGAATGCGCAAAAATATTGATAAACAATATTATAAACAAGGCTACAAGTTAATTGCTGGAGTTGATGAAGCGGGGCGAGGGGCGTGGGCAGGGCCGTTGGTAGCGGCGGCGGTAATTATGCCACAGCAGCCGATTATTCTTAGCATTGATGATTCAAAAAAAATAACCGCTAAAAAACGATTAACGCTTTACCATGTTATTATGCAAACGGTCATTAACTGGTCGATAGTTTGTATTACGCCGGCAGAAATTGATAAAATCGGTTTACATCAGGCAAATAAATTAGCGTTAATTAAAGCAATAACAAACTTACCAGCCCAACCAGACGTAGTGTTAGTAGATGGTTTTAAAATTGAAAATACACAACAAATTATTCACGGCGATGCGTTAAGCTATAATATTGCCGCAGCATCTATTTTAGCCAAAGTTACTAGGGATCGTTTATTATGCATGTTGCATAATCAATCTGGGTATTATGGCTTTGCTCAGCATAAAGGCTATGGCACGGCATTGCATCAGAAAAATTTAAAAAAATTTGGTGTGAGCATTTGGCACCGGTGTTCGTTTGCTCCGATTAAACGGCTGGAGTATACTAAATAAGTTATGATTTCATCAACAGTGATTATCGATTTACCGGCGTTAATTAAATATGCCGAATTAAAACCAGGTGATAAAGTGGCCGATTTAGGTACGGGGCGTGAAGGTAAAATGGCCGTGTTAGTTAGCCGTTTAGTGGGCGATAGCGGAATAGTGTATGCGGTAGATGTGGTAAAAGATATTTTACCGGCCGTAGCTACCAAAGCGCGCATGCAGGGATTAAATAATATTCAAACGGTGTGGAGTAATTTAGAGATTTATAATGCCACACGAGCTATTCGTGATAACATATTAGCTGCCGCATTTTTAGTAACCGTGTTATTTCAATCCAAACAACGCAAAGCAATTTTACAGGAAAGTATGCGCATGATTCGGCCGGGTGGAAAATTAATTGTGGCCGATTGGAAGCCGGGCATAAAAATGGCCTTAGGACCCGGCGAACAATTACGCGTGCAGATTGAAGAGATAAAACAATATGCCAATGAACTAGGCTTACGGATTGAAAATGAATTTGAGGCTGGTCAATATCATTGGGGTCTTGTGTTAGTGAAATAATACTAAAATTAAATAGCTATTTAACAAATTAAACAAATATCCAACCACTGGATGTTTGTTTTTGGTTTAATTTATTATTAATTTAATATTTTATGTATCAACAACATCAAACTGGTCATGATGGGGAGCATTTAGCCACAAATTATTTAAAAGAAAAAGGCTATAATATTTTAGATACCAATTTTTTTGTGCGTTGGGGAGAAATAGATATTATTGCCCAAAAAAATAATACGATTTATTTCTTTGAAGTAAAAACCAGAAAAACCTTACGTTATGGGCATCCATTTCATGCGATATCGCGCCGCAAAATTCAAAAAATAAAAGGCGTGGCCAGTGTTTATTTAAGCCGCCATTCGTTATCGTATCAAGCTTTAGCCGTAGGCGTGATTGGTATTATCATGTTACCGAATAAGCCGGTTACAATTGAGTGTTTGCCACAGGTAATATAAAATTTGACAACCATGCCTATTCATCGCTATACTCTGTTTATAGTAGTATTTTAAACGATACTACTTTTTTTATTAGTTAATTTATTTATTATGCCAAACATTGATGTGAAAGAAATTGGTGCTGCCATTAAGCAGATTTGTGAGGAAAAAGGTATTCCTTTTGAATCGGTGGTAACGACCATTGAGGCCGCTTTGGCGGTGGCTTATCGTAAAGAGATGAGCAAGAAGGGTAAAGATATTCGAGCAGAATTTAATCCACATACCGGTACAATGCGTATTTTTGAGGTAAGTACGGTAGTAGAAGATGAATTGTATAATGAGTATCTAAAAGAAAAAGAAGAAAAAGAGCAGGGTTTACTAGCTGAATCTGCTTCGTCCCCAAGTTTTGGGACTACACAGGATTTTAAAGACAGAAAAAAACCAAATACAACTAATGAAATAATAGAAGAAGTCAAACCACGCTTCAATCCAAAAACCGACATTGCTTTAAGCGAGGCTAAAAAAGAAGATGACAGTATTGAATTGGGTGATGAAATTCGGGATGAATTAGAAGTGCCGGAAGAATTTGGCCGAATGGCTGCACAAACAGCTAAACAAGTAATTATTCAAAAATTGCGTGAAGCTGAACGTGAAACGTTGTTCAATTTATACAAAGATCGTAGCGGTGAAATTATTAACGCCATGATTCAACGAGTAGAGGGTAAAATTGTGTTTGTAGATTTAGGCCAGGCCATTGCGGTAATGCCGCCATCGGAACAAGTGCGTAATGAAGTGTATAAACCAGGGCAACGAATTAAAGTATTATTGCTCTCGATTGAAAAAACAAATCGTGGACCAGAAATCGTGGCATCACGTTCCAGTGCTAATTTAGTTTCAGCGATGTTTAAAGCGGAAGTTCCAGAAATTGGAGCTGGTTTAGTAGAAATTAAAGGCGTAGCGCGTGAAGCCGGCTCTCGTACTAAAATTGCTGTAGCGGCTACTGATGCTTCAATTGATCCAATTGGTTCTTGCGTAGGACAACGTGGTACTCGTGTGCAAACTATTATTAATGAACTAGGCGGCGAGAAAATTGATATTATTCAATATAATGAAGACCAGGTTCAATTCATTATTCATGCCTTAAGTCCAGCTAAAATATTTAACGTTACTTTAAAAGAAGCGGAAAAAGTAGCGATAGCTGAAGTGAACGAAGATCAATTCTCGTTAGCCATCGGCCGCAGTGGACAAAATGTTCGCCTAGCTTCTCATTTAACTGGTTGGTCGATTGATATTAACAAATCTGCTACACCAGAGGCTAATAGCGATGGAAACACTGAAAATTCTGATAAAACAGCTGATGGCACTGATAAGAAAGTCAAAAATGCTGAAGAAAATTCAAAAAGTACAGATAAAACAACAATTAATGAAATTAACAATTAATTAAAGTTATGAACGGAGTAATATTATTTTCTCTTCTCGCTTCTATATTAGCTATTAGCTACGGCATGCTATTAGCTTGGAAAGTAAATCAATACCCAGCCGGTAACGAAAAAATGCAGACAATTGCTAAAGCCATTCAACAAGGAGCGGCGGCTTATTTAAATCGGCAGTATCGCACAGTAGCCGTAATCGCTACGGTGTTATTTGTGTTATTGTGGTTAGTGCTTGATTTACCATTGGCATTAGGCTTTGCTGTAGGCGCTATTTTTTCAGCGTTAGCTGGTTATATCGGCATGAACGTATCGGTTAGAGCGAATGTGCGCACAGCGCAAGCGGCTACGGAAGGCATGAGTGCTAGTATGCGCGTGGCTACGCAAGGTGGTGCGGTAACTGGTTTATTAGTAGTAGGTTTAGGCTTATTAGGAGTAACGAGTTTTTTCTGGTTATCCGGTGGTAACGTTCCAGCTTTAGTAGGTTTAGGCTTTGGTGGTAGTTTAATTTCCATTTTTGCCCGGCTAGGCGGTGGTATTTTTACCAAAGCGGCCGATGTAGGTGCCGATTTAGTTGGTAAAGTGGAAGCCGGTATTCCAGAAGATGATCCGCGTAATCCAGCCGTGATTGCCGATAACGTAGGTGACTGTGCTGGTATGGCAGCTGATTTATTTGAAACATACGCGGTAACTTCTGTAGCGGCTATGATAATAGGATCGTTATTAACGGGAGCGGCTACAGATAATTTAAGCAATAACTTCGTGTTGTTTCCATTATTAATTGGCGGCGTATCTATTATTACTTCCATTATTGGTACCTGGTTTATTAAATTAGGGCACAATAATAATATTATGGGCGCGCTATATAAAGGTTTGGCGGTAGCGGGCGTATTAGCGGCGGTAGCGTTTTACCCGATTACGAAACAATTAATGACTGGTAGCTTATACACCACTTGGCAACTATATTTATCAGCTTTGGTAGGTTTAGGTGTTACAGCCGCGTTAATTGTAATTACTGAATATTACACAGCTACGCGTTATGAACCGGTAAAATCCATTGCGGCGGCAGCGGAATCAGGACACGGTACCAATGTTATTCAAGGTTTAGCGATTTCGTTAAAATCTACAGCCGCTCCGGTAATTGTAATTGTGTTGGCTATTTTAGCCGCGTACTCATTAGCCGGTTTATACGGCATAGCGATTGCGGCCATGGCCATGTTATCCATGACGGGTATTATTGTAACCATTGATGCCTTTGGACCAATTACGGATAATGCCGGTGGTATCGCAGAAATGGCCGGTTTATCGGAAGATGTACGTAAAGTTACTGATGCGTTAGACGCGGTAGGCAATACCACTAAAGCTGTTACTAAAGGTTATGCTATTGGTTCAGCTGGCTTAGCCGCGTTAGTATTGTTTAGTGCTTATGGTCAAGATTTAGCCAGAGTTACTAAAGAGCCAGTATTATTTTTATTAGATGATCCAAAAGTAGTAGTGGGATTATTTATTGGCGGCATGATTACTTATTATTTTGGAGCACTGTGTATGCAAGCGGTTGGTAAAACGGCCGGCTCGGTAGTAACAGAAGTGCGGCGACAATTTAAAGAAATTCCCGGTATTATGGAAGGAACGGCTAAGCCAGATTACGCCGCGTGTGTAGACATTGTTACCAAAGCTGCTCTACGCCAAATGATCTTGCCGGTATTAATTGTAGTATTAGCCCCAGTATTTGTGTGGTATGTATTTGGCAGAATTGCCGTTGGCGGATTATTAATGGGCTCTATTGTGACGGGTATATTTTTAGCGATTTCTATGACTACCGGCGGTGGTGCTTGGGATAACGCTAAAAAATATATTGAAGGCGGTCATTATGGTGGCAAAGGCTCCAAAGCCCATGCCGCCGCTGTAACTGGAGACACAGTCGGTGATCCTTATAAAGACACAGCCGGTCCAGCCATTAATCCTATGATAAAAGTGTTGAACGTAGTAGCGTTATTGTTAGTGGCGTTATTGGCATAATTCTAATCCACAACCCCCGGGTTAAACCCGGGGGTTGTGTCTCTAAATAATAAATGTAATTGATATATGAATATAGTTCGTGAGCAACCCGCTAAAACAACGGTTAAATTAAAAATTGAAATTCCAGTAGTTGATTTAAAACCGTTTTTAGACAAAGCGGTCAAGCGTATTTCTCAAGAAGTAAAAATTCCAGGATTTAGACCAGGGCACGTTACATATGAAATCTTGAAAAATAAAATTGGCGAAATGGATATTTATCAAGAAGCCGCTCGCTTGGTAATTGATGCTACCTTACCGCAAGCCGTGCAAAAAGAAAAAATAGATTTTGTTGGTCAGCCGAATATTGCTATTGAACAAGTGGCGCCAGGCAATGCCTTAATTTATACGGCCGAATTTGCCTTAATGCCTACCGTAACGTTAAAAGATTATAAAAAAATATCTGCTAAGAAAAAACCAGTTACTGTAGATGAAAAGAAATATAAGCAAACCTTAGAACAGTTACGCAAAATGCAAGCCGTGTCCAAACCAGTAGAGCGTGCTGCCAAAACGGGCGACAAAGCGGTAATTGAGTTTGCCATCACGTTAGCCGGAGTAGCCGTAGAAGGTGGTCAAGGCAAACACGTGCCAGTTACCTTAGGCGAGCACACGTTTATTCCCGGTTTTGAAGAGCAACTGGTCGGCATGAAAGCCAAAGACACCAAAAATTTTAAAGTAACCTTTCCAAAAGAATACGGTACTAAACATTTAGCTGGTCGCGAATGCGATGTAACGGCTACCGTAGAAGCCGTGCAAGAAGTAACCTTACCGGAATTGAATGACGCGTTAGCCAAAACGTTAAAATTTAATTCGTTAACCGATTTAGAAAAAGCCATTCGAGAAAACATTGCCAAAGAACTAGAACAAGAAGCTAATCGTGTATTTGAAACGGCCATTATTGAAGACTTAATCAAACAAGGTGAGTTCGATCCTATTCCAGAGCCCATGTTACAATCCGAATTAGATAGAATGCTTCAAGAGTTAAAACAAGAAATAGAGCAACAAGGCGCCAAATACGAGGATTATCTCAAGCACATTAAAAAAACCGAAGCCGAATTACGTACCGCCTGGAAAACTAAAGCCGAGCAACGAATTAAAGGAGCGTTAATTCTAAAATTAGTTGGCGAATTAGAAAAAGTAGAAGTTAGTGAAGCCGAAATTGATGAGCAAGTAAAACAGTATCAGACCATGTACAAAGACGCCGCTGATTATGCTGATAAAATTAACAGTTTAGAATTCCGTTCCTATGTTCGTACAGTAAAACGCAATGATAAAGTGATGGAAGCGTTAAAAAAATACGCGGCCGGTGATACTAAAAAATAAATCTCGTTTTAAAAAATAGTTTTCAAAAAAACAGCCGCCTGAATTTAGGCGGCTGTTTGGTGTTTTCTAGCAAAATATATTAGCAATAAAACAGTGGGTCCGAGTAAGTTTGGAATAACAATATAAAGCATTGAGAGTTTAATTAAATCTAAATGAATATCTGCGTAAACTTCGGAATAAGCTCGTTTGTCTGTACACATTTCTTCTCCAGCTGGTTTACAACGATCAATAAAATTAAGCATTGGAATAGATGATAAAACTATAAAAGCACAGCTTATTGTAAAAATGGCAATGCTTGTAAGAATAGCTGAGCGTATGAAAATTTTTCGAGAGGTTTTATGTTTTTTAAATAAAGCGCTATAGATTACCAGAGTCAATATAAGTGCCGAAATACAATCAATCAAAAAAACAATTAGTATAAATATATTAGTTTGAAAAGTATCCATATTATAAAAAGTTTAATATGTTTATAAATTAGTGTATATAAAGACAATTAATTTTATTAATATATAGATTAATAAAATATTTAGCAAAATATCTAGCAATATTATAAACCAAAAACTAATCGGTTGTTTTGTTCTGTAATATGGATGCGGATTAGGTTTTTTATACATGGCGTAAACCATGCCTGTTTTTATGGCGGTGAATATTTTATTTACGGATATAATAGTAATAGTTCCAATAAATGAGCCATAAATAATCAATAATATTAGGGCAATGTATTTTCCGCTGTTCATTGATTTTTAATTTTTGATCAACGCCAGTGCTTTTTTAAGAATTTTGGCCGATTTTTGCAGAGTAGCTTGTTCGCTACGATTTAGCGGCAAGATCAGTTCTTGCTCTATGCCATTTTTACCAAGTATTGCTGGTGTACTAAGAGCAATGTTTTTCAAGTGATACGTTCCTTGCTGCACGGAAGAGACACAGAAAATTTCACGAGTGTCGTTAAGAATGGCATGCACTAACTGATTAACACAAATAGCAATAGCATGATTAGTGTAGCCTTTCTTTTGAATGATATTATAAGCAGCTTTTACTACCTTTTGGTGTAAGCGTTTAATCATGGTTTGGCTGTAACCAGGGAATTTAGTAAGAGGAATAGAGCCAATATCGGCGGTGCTTAGCATAGGGAACGAACTGTCGCCATGTTCACCCATAATATAAGCGTGCACATTATGAGAGTTAATATTAAAATGTTTGGCTAAATAACTACGAAAGCGGGCGGTATCTAATACCGTGCCAGAACCAAACACGCGTTGTTTTGGAAAGCTAGAATACTTATAAGCCAAATAAGTTAATATATCTACTGGATTTACCACTACTAAAATTACGCAATTAGGCGCGTAGCGCTTGATGTTTAAAACCACGTCTTTTGTAACGGCGGCATTATGTTTGAGTAAATCTAGTCTGGTTTCGCCGGGCGTTTGCTTGGCTCCAGCCGTTATAATTACCACATTAGATTGTTTGATATCAATAAAAGACTTGGTGGCAGTTAATTGCACATGGGGCAAAAAAGAACTGCCGTGTTCAATATCCATTACTTCTCCTTGCGCTTTGGCTAAATTAGTATCCAGCAAAACAATTTCTTCGGCCGTGCCTGATAAAGCTAGTGTAAAAGCCGTGGCCGAGCCGACATTGCCAGCGCCGATGATGGTTACTTTGTTTGACATATAGAATATGGTTAATAATTGGTAATAAACAAACAGTGTCCTGTATGTAGTATAGCATAAACTTTAGAGATGGTTTTTCATTTTGGGTGAGTTGGGTTTAATTAAAGGCCCGCTATTGTGAAGCCTATAATATATATGAAGGTAATAATTATTTATGAGAAAAAAATTGCTACAAATTATGTACTGTGTTCTTTAAACAGTTTGTCTAATGTATAACACATAATATTATTCCTGCGCCGTTAATATTTCTTTGGCTAACTCGGGAATTTCCTCTAACAAATCTTCTTTTGTCGGGTGCTTTGCCAGTTTATCTAAAACATTCATTAATTCTCTACTTGTTTGTTTATCCAAGTTTTTCACGATTATAAGCAATGTCCAATACTTCCAAGTGCTATCTTTACCAGTTAGTATTTCAATAATATAAGGGAGGAGAGGGGGTATTTCATTGTTCTATCTTTCGCCGCCCTACTGGACGGTATATATGCTATTATCGGATGTAAATTATTTTCACTTTTTATTTTTTTCATTAGTCATTTGTTTTTGACTAATATTAAGCATATTTATAAATTGGATATATTAACTATATTCAATTAGGGTAGTCGCGTCTACTGCTCTACTCTGTTTGCGAAGTGCGTTTTTAAAAACAATGGAGCAATTACACTTACTTTGTTTCTTCAAACTCTCCAATTTTTTTATTCTTGCGAACATTATCCCATTTGAAATAGCGACCATTCATAGCAATATACACACCGGCCGGTAAAGTTTGAACAAAGGCAAGAGCGGAGCCAAGATTGAAAAGACCATCGGAGCTCCCAAATTTATACGGAATCATTGCTCCGACTATAACAATGGTTTTGTCTTTTATCTTTTCAGCGAGCACTCGGGCAGTTTCTACCATAGTATCAGTGCCATGGGTAATAATAATTTTATCTTCCGCTGTTTTAAGACAATTTTGAGCGATAGTTTCTCGGTCAGCATTAGTCATATCTAAACTATCAATCATCATCAAAGTGCGTAGATCTACCGGAACACGCGACCGTCCGAGCGTGAGCATTTCCGGCAGGTGTGTATCTTTAAAATAAAGCGAGCCGTCTAGTTCGTTATATTCCTTATCAAAAGTCCCGCCCGTTAAAAAAATTTTAATTGCCATAATGTTTTGAGTTAAAATTAAAGCTCCTTATTGTATTTTATTTTGATGATTCTAATTTCTTCGCTCCATTACTTGTTAAAAACGACTCCATCTGAATTATTGCAGTATTATTTAATTACGGCAAATTCGCCATAATTAAAATTTGGATTATAAATTTTTTCCCAAATACCCAAAAATTCAACCGTATTTCTATTTCTCAACCAATCAGAAATAAAAAAATCACCATCTTTCGCCTTGAGCATGTCAG